>Ga0206116_1000383_pt1 | contig 50148 bp, 33 predicted proteins | sample 3A1Ametagenome_FD_178000 | JGI IMG/M metagenome (GOLD analysis project Ga0206116, IMG submission 178000) | Enriched microbial communities from leaf-cutter ant dump, University of Wisconsin, Madison, United States - 3A1A | ecosystem: Environmental > Terrestrial > Nest > Insects nest > Nest dump...
TTATAACACCATAATAGTGCTTCAGACATGGTTGCTGTGCCGCTCCGTGTTGATGTGGTACGTATAGTTGGTACTCACAACTATGTCGTTCGAATCAAAATGTTTAACGAGGCCGTTTGTTTCTAATACGACTACCCAACAGGAATTCTGATGCATACCATAGTCAATGATAAATAATGCCTGCCCTTTACCAAGAGGGGTTTCTACTGAAATTGTCGGATCTAATTGAAGAATCATGTTAAAGCCATTTTCTTCAATATATAAACGAATCAGAACAACAGGGAAATTCTGCTGTATTTTAACCGGAAATAAAATCAGTCTTTTATCTGGTCCAGCACTTCTCTGAAATATGCTATTGTCTTGATAAGACCTTCTTTACGAGGTACAACAGGTTGCCATTGAAGCAGCTCCCGTGCTTTGGTGATGTCCGGACATCGTTGCTTGGGATCATCTTCAGGCAGCGGGTGTAAGGTGATCTTGCTGGAAGATCCGGTCAGTTCTATGATTTCACGGGCAATCTCCAGCAAATTGATCTCTTCAGGGTTTCCGATATTGACCGGCAGATGATAATCACTCATCAGTAATCTGTAAATCCCCTCTATAAGATCATCTACATAACAGAATGATCTGGTCTGGAGACCGGTGCCAAATACGGTGATATCCTCATTCCTGAGCGCCTGAGAGATGAATGCAGGTATAGCCCTGCCATCTTTTACCCGCATCCGGGGGCCATAGGTATTAAAAATGCGGACGATCCTAGTATCAAGCTTATGGTAATTGTGATAAGCCATAGTGATGGACTCCATAAAGCGTTTAGCTTCATCATAAACGCCTCTGGGACCGATCGGGTTGACATGTCCCCAATATTCTTCCACTTGCGGGTGTACGTCAGGATCGCCATATACTTCAGAAGTTGAAGCGACCAGTATCCTGGCTTTCTTTTCTTTTGCGAGACCTAAAAGGTTATGCGTTCCAAGCGCACCTACTTTTAAGGTCTGGATGGGTATTTTGAGGTAGTCGATCGGACTGGCAGGGGAGGCAAAATGAAAGATATAATCCAGCGGGCCTGATACGTGTACGAATTTAGTTACATCATACTCGTAGAATTCAAAGCTGGCTTTGTTGAAGTGATGTTCAATATTGCTGATGGATCCTGTAGAGAGATTGTCCATGGCAATGACTTTGAACCCTTCATGCATGAACCGGTCACATAAATGTGATCCCAGGAAACCTGCTGCGCCTGTAATTAGAACTGTTTTTTGCCTCATAAGATATCTTCTCTGCCGATACTGTAATATTTGAATCCTAACTCCCGCATCTTTTTCAGATCATACAGATTACGTCCGTCAAAAATAACTTTATCTTTTAATAGTGTTTCTATCTTTTCAAACTCCGGTGTTCTGAAGACGGACCATTCCGTAGCAATGACAAGTGCGTCTGCATCTTTCAGGCAACTGTACGGATCCTGTGCCAGTATTATCCGGTTACCGAGTATTTTCCGGACATTATCCATCGCTTCGGGATCATAAGCTGTCACAGAAGCATCTGATAACAGAAGCTCATGAATGATAGCCAATGCCGGCGCTTCTCTGATGTCGTCGGTATTAGGTTTAAAAGCTAATCCCCATATGGCTATCTTTTTCCCGGCTAATTCATTGTTGAAATGCTGCCTGAGTTTAGGTAATAAGGTCAGCTTCTGGTGTTCATTGACCTGGTGAACGGCGGAAAGGATCTTAAAATCGTATCCTGCATCCGCAGCGATGTGCCGGAGCGCCTTTACATCCTTGGGGAAACAGCTGCCTCCATATCCTATACCTGCAAACAGGAATCGTTTACCGATCCGCTCATCAGCACCCATGCCCAGCCGGATATCATCGATGTTAGCGCCAACCCGCTCGCATAACTGGGCTATTTCATTCATAAAGGTGATCTTGGTAGCGAGAAAGGCATTGGCTGCATATTTCGTTAATTCAGCGGATCGTTCATCCATAAAAAGAATGGGATTTCCCTGCCGGACAAAAGGAGCGTAGAGTTCTCTCATTTTTTCCCTGGCCCTTTCTGATGAAGCGCCGATGACGATCCTGTCCGGTTTCATAAAGTCTCCGATGGCCATTCCCTCTCTGAGAAACTCCGGGTTGGAAATAACATCAAATTCCTGTCGGGCTGATGGAGCAATAAGCGCTTTGACCATATCTGCCGTGCCGACCGGAACGGTGCTCTTATTGACTATAATGGTGTAATCTTTAAGATAGGGCCCGATACCTGAGGCGACTTCCCGGATATAGGATAAATTGGCTGAGCCATCCTCGCCGGAAGGTGTGGGCAGTGCAAAAAAGATGATCTCTGCCTTGTTGACCGCTAAGGCTACATCCGTAGTGAAGCGAAGTCTTTCCTGGTCCAGATTGTTCTTCAGCATCTTTTCCAGGCCTGCTTCGAAGATGGTCGGTATACCTTTGCCCAGAAGGTCTACTTTTTCCTGGTCTATATCTACACAGGTTACTTTATTACCTGTCTCTGCCAGACATACACCGGTCACGAGGCCTACATACCCGGTTCCAATAACGGTTATTTGCACGCTATATATTTTTTATGATCTCGTAATACTTCCTGAACATGGTTTCCATGCTCAATTTTTCTTCGGCAAATTTTCTCGCATTTTGTGCTATGGATAAAGTGTCAAATTTACCCTCCATATATGCGCTCAGTTGGGATGCGAGATCTTTTTCATTTCCCGCTTCGAAAAAGATACCATTTTCTCCATTGGTGATTAGGTTGCGGTTGCCCGGTATATCGGATGCAATGACAGGCAGTTCGCAGGCCATGGCTTGCATGATCGATGTGCTCATCGCTTCACTGATAGTAGAGTGTACATAAGCATGGGTCACATTGAAAGTTTCCAGGATGCCGTTCTCATCCAGCAATCCTTTGAAAGATACAACATCCAGCACAGATAATGATTCTGCCAGTTGGTAACTAACCGGAAAATTGATCCCGTCACCGGCCAGCCATATTTTAAATGTGTCTGTACCCAGTTGATCTTTTAATATTTTTCCTGCACGTATAAGGGTATTGAAATCCTGGGTCAGCCCGAATCTAGCCAGCATAAAAAAGTGGAAAGGAGGTGTAGGCGGTTTATGGGTTGGCCGGAATTTTTCTATATCTATTCCATTATTGATGATGGAATATTTTTTGGGATTCAGGTATTGCCCGCCTTTTAGCTTTAATAATTCCTGAACATGGGAAGTCGTCAGGAATACCAGGTGATTGGCCACAATACGGAGTATATTGAGCGCTATCCATTCATTTTTTCTTTTAGCAGAATTAGAAGTGTGGTCTACAGCGATGACTTTTATTCCGAAAAGCCGCAACAGAGGGACTATTCCGAAAAGCGTAGCACTGTGCAGGATAACCACATCCGGCTTTTGCTTCCTGATAGCTTTAAATGCTTTGAACCAGGAGCTTAGCGTTCCTTGTAAGCTTGTATTGATCGCGTCAAATGCAAAATTATTTTCCCTGCATTTATGGACATACTCTTCTCTGACAGGTTCAATTCCATAAAAAAGAAAACTGTGTCGGGTGATCTTCTGAGTGTCTCCGTTCATGATAGAAAAAGCAACGCTTCCATGCCCGCCTAATCCACTGTATAAAACTTGAGTTATCTTCATCTAAGAATTGGTTGACCAAAAATACCAAAAGTCTATTCTATCTGTATTATATAATGATATGCGTGTAATCATACAAAGAGTGAGCGAAGCCAGTGTTGTGTCGGATGGTGTCCTGACCGGACATATCGGTAAAGGTTTCCTGATATTATTGGGTATAGAGACCAGGGATGACAGGAAAGACGTGGAGTGGTTGGTTAAGAAGATAACCGGAATGAGGATCTTCCAGGATGAAAATGATAAAATGAATCTGTCTATACAGGATATAAAAGGTGCTTTTCTGGTGGTAAGCCAGTTTACGCTTTTTGCCAGTATGAAGAAAGGCAACAGACCCAGCTTTATTTATGCAGCCAGGCCGGAGCAGGCGGTTCCGCTTTACGAATACTTCATTGAGTCGTTGAGGACCTCGTCCGGGCTCCCGGTAGATACAGGTATTTTCGGTGCGGATATGAAGATCAGCCTGGTTAATGACGGACCTGTCACCATTATCCTGGACTCCCGCAACCCTGAATAAAAATCTTACTTTACAAACATTTTTTGGAAATGTTATTCACTTGCAAACGGGTGAAATGTTGAAATTTTGGTAACTGCTTCGTAGTCCCAATGATTACAGGTATTACCCACACAATCAACATGCTTTGTTGAAAAAAGAAATAGAAAGGTTATAAATGTTAATGTAGTTTAGATGAGCATTAGGGACATAAATGAGAGCCGGAGCGGCTTATTATTTAGTCTCTGTTTGTAGTCCGTTGTGGTAACTATTGCTTAGGAGTTGTGTTGATTAATTACAGTTGAGTCTCAATAAAAGATATTGGAGAAAGAAATGAGTAACGCAGAAGAGAAAATATTGCAGGATACAGACAACCGTTTCGTACTATTCCCGATTGAATACCAGGCGATTTGGAATATGTATAAAACGCATGTTCAGGCGTTTTGGGTTGCTGAAGAAATTGACTTAACGCAGGATCTCGTCCACTGGAAGAGATTGAATGCGGATGAGCAGCATTTTATCAAGCATGTTCTGGCTTTTTTTGCTGCCAGCGACGGGATTGTCAATGAGAACCTGGTGGTGAATTTCATGCAGGATGTGACTATTCCGGAGGCGCGCTGCTTCTACGGGTTCCAGGTGGCGATGGAGAATATACATGCAGAGACCTATTCTCTGCTGATCGATACCTACATCAAGGATCCTGAAGAAAAGAATATGCTCTTTCGGGCCATCGATACTTTACCTTGTGTTCAGAAGAAAGCCTCCTGGGCACTAAGATGGATCGGAGAATCTCCTTCCTTTGCGCACAGATTAGTCGCATTTGCAGCGGTAGAGGGTATTTTCTTTTCCGGGAGCTTTTGCTCTATCTTCTGGTTGAAGAGCCGGGGATTGATGCCCGGACTGGCACAGTCTAATGAGCTCATCAGCCGGGATGAAGGTTTACATACCCAGTTCGCATGTCTGTTATACAGTATGCTTCAGAACAGGCTCAGCCAGCAGGAGATAGAAGATATCATCTGTAATGCCGTTGAGGTTGAGAAAGAGTTTGTTGTGGATGCATTGCCGGTATCGCTGATCGGGATGAATGCTAAATTGATGACGCAGTACATAGAGTTTGTGGCAGACCATCTCCTGAACTCTTTAGGTTATGAGAAAGTTTATAATGTAGAGAATCCGTTCTCGTTTATGGACATGATCTCCTTACAGGGTAAAACTAATTTCTTCGAAAGAAGAGTTTCCGAATACACAAAGCCAGGCGTAGGGGTATCCCGGGAAGAGCAGATCTTTTCCGCAGATACTGACGATGTAGATTTTTAAAATAAACACATAGGAGAATTGATATGTATGTGATTAAAAGAGACGGAAGAAGGGAACCGGTACACTTTGATAAAGTGACAGCCAGAGTATCTCAGCTCTGTTTTGGTTTGAATTCCCGTTATGTTGTAGCGCATAAGATTGCCCAGAAGGTGATTGAAGGTATATATGATGGCATCACTACGACACAGCTGGATGACCTGGCGGCTACTACTGCAGCGTCTATGGCGGTAGTACACCCGGATTATGCTATTCTTGCAGCCCGGATTGCCGTCTCTAACCTTCATAAGAATACCAAAAAAGTATTCTCGAGGGTAGTAACGGATCTTTATAATTATATAGATCCGAAGACCAATGAAAAAGCACCTTTGATCGCGGATGATGTTTATAAGATCATCATTGACAATAAAGAAAGGCTGGATGCCGCAATTGTGCACCACAGAGATTATAATTATGATTTCTTCGGTTTTAAAACCCTGGAGAAGTCATATCTGATGAAGCTCAATAATAAAACAGCTGAACGGCCTCAGCATATGTTGATGCGGGTAGCGGTAGGTATCCACAAAGAGGATATAGACGCAGCGATCGAGACCTATAACCTCATGTCAGAGAAGTGGTTTACGCATGCTACACCAACGCTCTTCAATGCAGGTACTCCCAAGCCTCAGCTATCTTCCTGCTTCCTGCTCTCGATGAAGGAAGACAGCATTCCGGGCATATTCGAAACCCTGCGCCAGTGTGCGGAGATCTCCCAGGCAGCAGGCGGTATCGGATTGAGTATCCATAATATCCGGGCGACAGGCAGCTATATTAAAGGTACTAACGGCACGTCCAATGGTATTGTGCCGATGCTGAAGGTGTTCAATGATACGGCACGCTATGTAGACCAGGGTGGCGGAAAACGGAAAGGAGCTTTTGCCATCTACCTGGAGCCGTGGCATGCGGATATCTATGAGTTTCTGGATCTGCGTAAGAATAACGGTAAGGAGGAGCAAAGAGCCAGAGACCTGTTCTTTGCGCTCTGGATCCCGGATCTTTTCATGGAAAGGGTAAAGGCGAACGGAGAATGGTCCCTGTTCTGCCCTAACGAAGCACCCGGATTGTATAATTGTCACGGGAAAGAGTTTGAAGCGCTATATGAGAAATATGAAGCTGAAGGAAGGGCCAGAGCCAAAGTTAAAGCACAAGAACTCTGGTTCCGTATCCTGGATTCACAGATAGAAACCGGTACTCCTTATATGTTATATAAGGACCATGCCAATAACAAATCCAACCAGAAGAACCTGGGAACGATACGTTCCAGCAATCTGTGCACGGAGATCATAGAATATACCAGTCCTGATGAGGTCGCGGTATGTAACCTGGCTTCTATCAACCTGAGCAAGTTTGTGGATGTAGAGAAGAAAACCTATGACTTCCGGAAGCTCTATGATATCACCTATATCGTTACGAAGAACCTCAACAAGATCATAGATATCAATTTCTATCCTGTTCCGGAGGCGAGAAAGAGCAATATGCGTCATCGTCCTATAGGAATAGGTGTTCAGGGACTTGCGGATGCGTTCATTTTGCTGAGACATCCTTTTGAAAGTGAAGAAGCCAGGCTGCTCAACAAAAATATCTTTGAAACGATCTATTATGCGGCGCTTTGCGCTTCTAAAGACCTGGCCAAGATACACGGTCCTTATGAGACCTTCCCGGGTTCTCCGATCAGTGAGGGAACTTTCCAGTTTGACATGTGGGGTGTACAACCTTCCAATCGTTGGGACTGGGAATCTTTGAGAGCTGAGGTTAAGGAACACGGTGTCCGGAACAGCTTATTGCTGGCACCTATGCCGACAGCTTCTACTTCCCAGATCCTTGGTAACAATGAGTGCTTTGAGCCATATACCTCCAATATATATACCCGCCGGGTATTGAGCGGTGAATTTGTAGTGGTGAACAAGCACTTGCTGAAAGACCTGAACGATCTGGGACTCTGGAGCGAGGAAATGAAAAATGCAATCGTAGCCAGCAATGGTTCTATACAAGGGATCATGGGTATTCCTCAGGAACTGAAAGATCTGTATAAGACTGTCTGGGAAATCAAGCAGCGTTCCATTATTGAAATGTCTGCCGACAGGGGAGCATATATTGATCAGAGCCAGAGCCTGAATATCCACCTGGAAGAGGTGAATTATAAGAAGTTGAGCGCTATGCACTTCTTCTCCTGGGAAAAAGGACTGAAAACAGGTATGTACTACCTGCGTACCCGCCCGGCAACCGATCCGATCAAGTTTACGGTTGATAAGGAAAAAGCCAAGATGGCACAGCAAGCTATCGCCGCAGGGGTTTTCAATTCTTCCAATTTAGCTATGGCACCTGTGACAGCTACACAACCGGAGATCTTTGATATGGATACACAACCTAAGCCTGTCAAAGACCGGCCGGAAGACTCTCAGTTTGAGTGTGTCGGTTGCGGATCATAAAAGTTGATATAATTCTGTTCTAAAAGGCTGCCTGAAAACCAGGCAGCCTTTTTTAATAGGATAAAGAATTGTAGAGAAAATATCTTTTGTTCTGTCTGTGGCACTGATCTGATAGCATTATGATCATGGGCAGTTTGACGGTTTAAGAGAACTGTGCCTGAATGAACAGCCCGTGATTATTTCGTATCATTGTACTCCATAATGATCTTGTTTTGAGCTTACTCAGGAAACTCGCTTCGGATACTGCAGCTTACGGATTAAGTAGTATACTGGCTCGATTAATTAATTACGTTTTTTCTTTCCTGATTGTAAAGGCGGTCAGCACAGCAGAATACGGAGATTATACCAAGTTCTATGCTTATGCAGGTTTTCTGCAGGTAGTGCTGACCCATGGAATGGAGACGGCTTATTTCCGGTTTAAGAATAAGAACGGCCATAATCCGAAAGCATTTGCCACCGGATTTTTTTCCATGGCGTGGGTATCTCTGCTCTTTGTTCTGCTAGCATACCTGTTCCAGGAGCCAATTGCCCGTTTAACAAGGGTAGAGCAGAATTCTGAATACGTGCTGTATTTTGCCTGGATCATGGCGCTGGACACACTGGTGGCTTTACCATTTGCGAGTCTCAGGGCACACAACAAGGCGGTCCGTTTTGCTGTCTTCAGGATCATCAATATCCTGATCTTCATCTTTTTTATCCTGCTATTCCTGTTCTGGATGCCGGACTGGTATGCGAGCGGTGTTCAATGGGCGAAACCGCTGCTGGCTTTTTATGATCCGGGAATAGGTATCGGTTATGTCTTCCTGGCCAACCTGATTGCCAGTATTATAACATTTTTTATGCTGGCCGGTGAATTAAGACAGATACGGTTCGGATTCGACTCTAGGTTGTATAAAGCCATGCTGCCTTATGCTTTGCCGATCATGCTGGTGGGATTTGCCGGTATGATTAATGAGATGCTCAGCAGGGTGATGATGGAATACCTCTTGCCGTATGATCCTGTGACTAATAAAGAGATGCTGGGGATCTTCGGTTTCAATTATAAGTTTGCCATGTTGATCACCCTGTTTCTGCAGGCATACAGGTATGCGGCAGAGCCTTTCTTTTTTGCAAATGCCAATAATGAAAATGCGAAAGAGGTATATGCCAAAAGCATGCATTACTTCATCATTGCCGGAACCTTCATTTTCCTGGGTGTGATGGTGATGCTGCCATTGATCCAGCATATTCTACTGCTTTTTGATGCCAAGTATGCAGAGTATTTTCAGGGGCAGCAGGTGATCCCTGTCTTATTGGCGGCCAACCTGACCTTGGGGATCTATTTCAACTTGTCTACCTGGTATAAGGTGACAGACAAAACGCATATCGGGGCAATGATCGCTATCTATGGCGCGATATCTACTTTTGTATTGAACTGGCTGCTGATTCCCGCGTATGGAGACACAGGAGCTGCTTTATCAACCTTATTGTGTTATATATCTATGGTGGCGGTCGGATTTATTGCAGAGCAAAAATATTATCCTATTCCTTATACTTACCTGGCATCAGGATCTTATATTATACTCGCGCTCGTGCTTTGGCTGGCCTTTCAGGGTGTCCGGGATATGCTGGGACTCAATATTATTACAACGACAATATTATCACTGGTACTATTAGTGATATTTATAGCAGTTGTATATATTCGTGAAAGCGGAAAATTACGCAGTCGGAAAAAGTTAAAATCATAACCATTCAAGGATAGGCTATGTCAAATATCAAAGTCAAAATAGTCAACTCATCTGACAATCCGTTGCCTCAATATGAGACCATAGGTTCAGCCGGTATGGATATCAGGGCCATGCTTACCGAACCTGTGATCATTAAACCTCTCCAGAGAGTGCTGATTCCTACGGGCTTATTTATAGAGCTGCCGGATGGATATGAGGCTCAGATCAGGCCGAGAAGTGGTCTTGCTTTCAAAAAGGGACTGGGGGTTCTGAATTCTCCGGGCACAATAGATTCAGACTATAGAGGTGAAATAAAAATTATCCTGATTAACCTGTCCAATGAAACGGTCGTGATCAATACGGGAGAACGTATTGCACAAATGGTGATCGCCAGATATGAAAAGATCTCATTTGAAGAGGTGGATTCTTTATCTTCCACAGACAGAGGAGCCGGGGGATTCGGACATACCGGAACAAAATAATTTCCGTATACTGCAGGTAGTATTATCTTTATGTAACTACATCTTATATACCTGTCTGAGATAGCAACTAAAAAAAGATTGATGAACATTATTATTCCTATGGCGGGGAAAGGTTCCCGTTTAAGACCACATACACTTACAACTCCTAAACCTTTGGTACCTGTAGCCGGAAAACCTATTGTTGAATGGCTGGCAGGTGACCTGATCGCACTTTGTCCGGAAAAGATCGATACGATCGGCTTTATTATCGGTGATTTTGGACCAGAAGTAGAGGTCAACCTGATTGCAGTGGCGGAGCGGTTGGGTGCAAAGGGTAAAATATTTTATCAGGAAGAAGCATTGGGTACAGCGCACGCCATTTATTGTGCCAAAGAATTGCTGGAAGGTCCTACCATTATAGCATTTGCCGATACACTTTTTAAAACAGATTATAAGATCAATCCTGATGATGAAGGAGTCATCTTTGTGCAACGGGTCGAGGATCCGAGTGCATTTGGTGTTGTGAAATTAGCGGAAGAAGGTTATATCACTGATTTTATAGAAAAACCTAAAACCTTTGTCTCTGATATGGCCATTATAGGAATCTATTATTTCAGGGATGGCCATAAACTCAGGACTCAGATACAGCATCTTATTGATAATAAGATCACTACCAGCGGGGAATACCAGCTGACTGATGCTATGGAGACGCTGAAGAGAGGAGGTGCCAGATATATTCCGGGAGAAGTTGTAGAATGGTTGGATTGCGGTAATAAGAACGCTACGGTCAATACCAATCAGCGAATGCTGGAGATCAAGCTCGGTCAGGGCCAGGTACATGAATCCGTCAAAACTGAAAACAGTGTGCTCATACAGCCTTGCTTTATAGATGAGGACGTTGTGATCTGGAACTCGGTAGTAGGACCGCATGTCTCTGTCGGACAAGGTTCAATTATATTAAATAGTGTTATTAGTAATTCAATAATTCAAAAAAATAGCCATATTCAAAGTGTCATTACTGATAATTCTATGATTGGCAATCACGTTAAGTATGACGGGCGTTCCAAGGATTTGAGCATCGGTGATTATACTTGTATAAAAGAATGAGAGATTTCAGGTCGTTTTTATTGATAGCCATCGCATTATTCGCGATGACGGATACTGGATTTGCACAGAAAAAGTCCAAGAAGGAAAAGAAAGCTGAAGAAGCTGTTACAACAGCATCCGGTGATAATACTGTCAAATCATTAACCAGGGAAGCTCTGTTTATTAATGCCATGCAGGCTAAAGTGCTGGGTAATTATAATGAGGCGATCCTCCGGTTCAATGCTATCATTAAAGAAGACCCCAGGAATCATGCAGCCTATTTTCAGCTGGGACAGATCTATTATTACCTGCAACAGTATGATAAGGCAGAATTAAATACCAATACGGCGCTGAAGTATCAGCCGGGAAACGAATGGTATAACCTGCTGCTGGCCCAGATCAAAGCTGAGAAAGGCGATTATGCAGGTGCTGCAGATGTTTACGGTGTGGTCTCTTCCTATTTCCCTGACGAGATCGAATACTATTATGACAGGGCTTATATGCTTTCACAGGCTAAAAAGTTTAAGGAAGCGATAGCGGTATACGATGCTATTGAGAAAAAAACCGGCCTGCAGGAAGAGTTGATAGTACAGAAAGAACTGCTTTACATGCAGCTGAATGATATCAACGGTGCGGTTAAAGAGGTGCAAAAGCTGATAGATAGCGATCCTAAAGAATTTAGATACTACGGCTACCTCGGCGAGATCTATGAAAATAACGGGAAGTATGATCAGGCTATCAAAGCGTACAAGGAGATCCTGAAAATAGATCCGGTCAATGTAATGGGCATCTATTCATTGGCCAATGCGTATGAGAAAGCCGGGAAAAATAAAGAACATGAAAGCTTATTGATCCAGTCTTTTCAGAACGATTCCCTGGGCATAGATGATAAGATACAGGTCCTGATCCCGATCATACAGAAACAGGCCTCTCCTGACAGCAGTCAGGCCAACAGAGCCTTGCTGGATAAGCTGAGTAATATACTGCTGACCTTATATCCCGGTGATGTTAAAGCATTGACCGTAAAAGCAGATATCCAATATAGCCTGGGAGAGAACAATGAAGCAATAGAAACTTATAAGGCCGTTGTGGCACAGCCAGAGGTGCCCGCGACAGTATGGTTGCAGCTTTTTACCTTATTGTCTGATACGGAGCGGTATGATGAATTGCTCGACTTTACAGACAAGGGGTTGAAAGCCTACCCGGATGATGCGATATTCTATTTCTTCCGGGGGTTGGCTGCTACTATCAAAAAAGATTACCCGCTTGCCCAGCGATCTTATGAAACGGGATTGACAAAAGATCTGCCTACTGAAGCGCTGAGATTACAAATGCTGACAGGACTCGGAGATATTTCCAGCGAATTGAAAGACTACGCCAAGGCAGACAGCTCTTATGAAAAAGCATTGGAAATAGATCCGAACAGTGCTATTGTACTGAACAACTATGCTTACTTTCTTTGTCTGAGACAGGAAAATATTGAACGGGCTGAGCGGATGAGTAAAAAATCCAACCTGCTTGTAGAAAATAATCCGGCTTACCTGGATACCTACGCCTGGATCCTCTACCATAAAGGAGCTTATAACGAAGCGCTCAAATGGATAGAGAAGGCCGTCAAAGCCATGGATAACGCACCAAGTGCGGAAATCCTTGATCATTACGGAGATATCCTGTTCAAGCTGGAGAAGGTAGATAATGCGGTGTACTACTGGGAGAAGGCATTGGAGCTGGATGGCAGCAGAGACTACCTGAAAGAGAAGATCCGCAAGCGATCTCTGAATGATTAATCTGGTCTTTTTATAGGTTATAATATCCGGTTTCCTGTAATTGCATGAGCTTTATAGCTTATCTTGTATGGGTAGATAATCTCAAATATTATGACATCTTTTCTTAAAGACAAAGTTGCTTTTATTACGGGCGCTGCACATGGACAGGGCCGGGCCGCTGCATTGGCACTGGCAGCAGAAGGCGTGCATATTGCAGGATTCGATATTGCCAGGCCGATGACTTATCCCGGATATACTATGGGATCTGAGGACGATCTGGACACATTACAAAAAGAATGTGCTGCGAGAGGTGTCAAGGCTTTGATCTTCAGGGGAGATGTGAGGAATGATGAAGATATCCGTCTGGCGGTGGAAGAAACGGTGACGGCGTTGGGCAGGATTGATTTTCTTTTCAATAATGCCGGGATCTGTGCTTATGGAATGGCGCATGAACTTACTGAAGCAGAATGGGATGCGATGATAGATATCAACCTGAAAGGAGCGTGGCTGGTAGCCCGTAGAATCATTCCGGTGATGCAGCAGCAGAAGGCTGGTGTAATCATTAATAATTCATCTGTCGCCGGGCTGAGGGGTATGAACAGGCTCAGTCATTATGCGGCGTCCAAGTGGGGATTAGTCGGCCTGACCAAATCCTGGGCATTGGAACTGGCGCCCTACAATGTACGGGTCGTGTCTTTACATGCTACAGGTGTCAATACACCGATGAATGACGGATTAGCAGAGCTGGAAGGAACGACAACTCAGGAGATCGCTGAGAGGTCCGCAGGCAATTTGCTTCCTGTTCCGTGGATTGAGCCGGAAGATGTAGCACATGCGGTAGTATACCTTGTATCTGATAAGGCCCGTTTTATTACAGGATCGCAATTTGTTCTGGATGCCGGCCTGCTCAGCAGGTAAGCTTTACTTTCTTCTGAAGAGGCTTGTAATATTCTTCCGGATTTCATCCAGCCGTTCCAGTGGCTCTACCACGGAAGCATTATTGATAGCCTCATTATCCAGTACCTGCATCGGGTAGACCAGCAGGAAATTATTAGCCTGAAAATATTTATCCAGGTACACCGGTATTTTGGTCATGGCTCCCTGGTAAGATACCCGGTCTTTCCGGCTCATAACTACGATGAGGTTGTCATCTTTCCGTACATCTCTGAACAGGATCAGGAAATCGTTCCAGTCGTCAAATGCAACAAATTCACAAGGAACAGGATGATTGATCTGTATTTCCCTGATGTATGCCAGGGTGGTTTCAGAACCGTAAAAGATAATCTTGGCGCCGGTATTCCGGGCAATATTCCAGACTTTGATGATCCAGAAAGGAAAGCCGATCTCGCGCTCTGCCCGGTCCGGTACCACCACGATATGTCTCTTGAGCGTGGCCAGCGGCTGAGGAGCCTTGTAGATCATAGTTGTTGTGTTGCACTTATTCAGAATACCTTCAGTGAGATTGCCCAGAAAAGTATCTGACATGCTGCGTTTGGAGTGCAGTCCCAGAATGATATCTGTGATATGGTGCTCCTTGACCACATTGGATATCCCGTTGAGAATATTCAGGTCATATCTCAATAGCTCATGCACGTAATTATCGGCAGCGGAGGCGATCACAGACGCTTTTTCCAGTATCTTCTTCGCTTTCTTATCTTCTCCGTTATACTCCGGTGAAGTGTTGGAAATGACATTCAGGGCAAAAAGTCCCTTTTTGTTGCTCTTACTTTTAATGGTCAGGCTGAGATTGACCAGTTCTTCAGCATTCTCTTCGCTGTTGAGCGGGATCAGGATACGCTCTTCCAGGTCTGCATGATCATCTTCAGCAGCATCCATAGAATCCAGGAGCGCTATATTTTGAGCACCCCGTTGCGTGACGAGCGAGGCGATCGTACAGGTAACAAGGATCATGATGATAGAACCGTTCAATACGGCATCATCTAATAGCCGGATCGGTTCCAGTGTAATGCCTAATGCCGCCGCCGCATCTATATCCGCCTGGTTCAGTACGATATTATAACCTACCAATACGGCTGCCAGGGTAGCTGCCGCCTGTGCGTTGCTAAGTCCGAAAATCAGTCGGCGTTGATCTACTGAAAAACCAAAAACTTTCTGTGTGATCCATGCTGCCATGAACTTTGCAGTGATAGCCGTGACAGTCATGATCCCTGCAACTTTGATTGTCTCAACATCTTTGAAAAAAGCTTTATAGTCGATCAGCATGCCTACGCCGATCAGGAAGAAAGGTATGAACAATGCATTCCCTACAAATTCTACCCTGTTCATTAAAGGTGAAGTGTGGGGTATCAGCTTGTTGAGTGCCAGACCTGTTAGGAAGGCGCCGATAATAGCTTCTATCCCTGCCGCTTCGGCCAGGATAGCACCCAGGAACACCATGGCCATAACAAAAATGTACTGGGAAATGCTGTCGTCATAACGTTTGAAGAACCACCGCCCGATGATGGGAAATAAGAGTATGATCACCAGGGAAAAGGCGATGACCGATCCTCCCAGCTTCAACCAGAATTCCTGGTTCACCTCGCCTTTGGTCATGCCCACAATGACAGCCAGGACGAGGAGCGCAAGTGTATCCGTGATTAGCGTACCGCCCACGGCTACTGTGACAGCGGCGTTTTTAGTGACACCCAGCTTGCTGATGATAGGGTAGGCAATAAGCGTATGCGAGGCCAGCATACTGGCAAAAAGAATGGCCGTCATCACGCTGTAATCCAGCAGGTATAATCCGGCCATTGATGCCAGGCTCATGGGTATCAGGAAGGTGAACATCCCGAATACCGCACTTTTTCTACTGTTTTTCTTGAAGTCGGCGATATCTATTTCCAGACCTGCCAGGAACATGATGTACAGCAGTCCTACCATGCCAAACAGGGTGATGCTGCTGTCTCTCAATAGTAAGTTGAATCCGTTCGGTCCGATCAGCGCACCTGCTATGATCAACCCGATCAGGTGAGGGATCTTCAGCTTGTTCAGTAACAGTGGTGCAAACAGGATAATGATCAGCAGCAGCAGGAATATCAGCACCGGGTTTTTGAGCGGCAGCGACCACTCCAGACCCATCAGAAAAAAATTAAATAACGGTATACTCATTAATCTGTGTTGTAATACAATTAACTACAGCAGTCAATATAAGTATAAAAAGTTTTTTATACCCGTTTGTATAATAACAAGAATAATACAGTAATTGTATCGTAACGAATAAGTAAACAATTTTTTATCTGGAAGCGGCTACTGATGCCACGGCGTCTTTCAGATAGTTGTGGTGATTCCACGGCTGAATAGACAGGAGCGTTTTATTCAATGCACTTACATGCCGGAGATAAGCACCTCTGTTCGTTGTATCCATCGCTTTGGCAAAACGCAGGTTTTCTCTGAAAGGATCTACCTGTTGTCCGTTCTTCCAGAATCTGTAGCACACGTGCGGACCTGTAGCCAACCCTGTTGATCCTACATAACCTATCACTTCACCTTGCTTTACCTTCACACCCTTTCTCATGCCTTTTGCAAAACGTGACATGTGCAGGTATTGAGTAGTATAAGTGTTGTTGTGCTTGATCTTGATGTAATTGCCGTTGTATTTGGAAGAGGCGGCTTCCTGCACAACACCGTCAGCTGTAGCGATGATCGGAGTGCCGTGCGGTGCTGCAAAGTCAGTTCCCAGGTGTGCTTTGGTTACTTTTAAAACCGGATGCAGCCTGTTTTTATTGAACTTGGAAGAGACCCGCCCGTATTTCAGTGGTTTTTCCAGGAAAGAACGTTTCAGGGCATTGCCGTGCTCATCATAGAAATCCGGTGCTTTTTCTCCTGGTATCTTATAACTGATCGCATAATAGCGGTTGCCTTTGTTAGTGAGTATACAGGCTTTCAGTTGGGTCGCTTTCTTGACAACGCCATCTACCAGCATTTCTTCGTAGCTGATGCGAATGGTATCTCCGTTTCTCAGCTTATACAGGTTAAAGGTGTAATCGTAAACTTTATCTATCTGGTAAATAAGGTTTCTCGGAATATCCAGCTCTTTGAAAGTAGTATAAAGGTCTCCGTTCACTATGCCAACAACCTCTCTGTCCTGGTAGACCGCTTCTTTGTCATACGTATAAGCTGTGGAAGCCTCACCATTGATATCCAGAATGACATAATTGATCGGGCTTCTCTCCAGAACAGCGTATCTCAGCTCGCCGTCCGTATTTTTTATCAGGGTACAACCTAAACCGGATATGCTGTAATTCAGGTTAATGATCTGTCTCGATGCTTTTCTGACGGATTCAAAGCTTTTATTATCCAGCCCGTTTTTCTGAAGAACCGATTTGAAGGATTCTCCTTTCTTGGCTCTGTATTCTTTAAGAACAAGGGTATCTACCCTTAATCCTAAAAAATAAGAAGCTTCCTGGCAAGCATTGCTCACAAGGGGTTTATAGGAGGTTTCTTTCTTATTGAATAGCTTGAAAGCTGCTGAGAAAATCAGCACGACGCCAAGCGTCATCGATAATTGAATGATCCTTTTTCCTTTCTGCAAAACAACCTTTTTTTAGTCTTCAAATGCCTTTCAGACGAAATTAGGCGATTTGCGCTTGCTATCTATATAACGGAAAGTTAAATAAATCATAAAGAAGCCTGTAAATGAGAGTAATACCACAGTTTTTATCCACATGTGGATAAGTGGATTCATCGTTAATATCAAAAATAAAGTGATAATAATGCGCAGTGTCTCACTGACAACGATCCATCTTTTCTGTTCGAAGATACCTCCGATGTTGATCACCAGCCACAGGATCAGCAGGATGTAGGTGATCTTTTCTATCGTGTCATATTGGGTTACGTTGAATAAAAATACAGACGTGCCAGCCAGGAGTGCGATGAACTGGATCATGATGTATATGTGCATCAGCAGACTGGTATCGGCATTGTATTTAGTGTATCCTGCCGGCGTATCCTGCGGGTGCAGCGGTCCGCCCAGGTAATCCGGCCGCCAACCGGTTTTCTTAAATAATACCCGGAATTTGTCAAATCCCCTGGCTTGTGTGAATACCTGTCCCAGCCATTTATAATATTCGATATTGGCCCAGACCACGTTCCAGGAATTTACCGGTTTAGTGACGCCGTAATGCGCTTCTTCATCTTCTTCTACAAAAGTGCCGAATATCCTGTCAAAGATGATCAGGGTACCGCCGTGATTTTTATCTATATACCTGGGATCGGATCCGTGATGTACCCTGTGGTGGGAAGGTGTATTGAATACAAATTCAAACCATGCCGGCATTTTTTTGATCAGCTTGGTATGTATCCAGAATTGGTATAAGGTCTGTACAGAAGCCATGAACAGGAAGGAAGTGAAGCTGAATCCCAGGAAAGCGAGCGGAAGGTAAAACCAGGAAGTCACAAAAGTCTGGATGGCAGATTGCCTTAAGGCAACGCTGAGATTGTATTCCTCGCTCTGGTGATGTACGGCATGCGAACCCCAGAGCAGGGCAATTTCATGCGCGTATCGGTGAGCCAGGTAGTAAAAGAAGTCTACACCTATGAACAGGATCAGCCAGGTATACCAGGTGTCCGGAATAGTGAACAGGCGCCACTGATCGTATATCCACAAGTATGTGACAACCAGTAAAGATTTGGAAAGCACACCTGTGACCTGCTGGGTGACACCACAGTTGATATTGGTGACCATGTCGTTAAAACGGTATAACGGAGACTTCCGGATATGCTGTATGATCAGCTCTATCGCTATCAGGAGGATGAAAGCTGGGATGGCATAAACGATCAGATCCATATTCAGGGTGTATTTAAATATGAATTTACGGATTTATGCAGTCTTTTATACTTTCGTTGACAGCGGGTTATTCTTCAACGATGACGAACAATGTCTCGTCGTCTTTTTTCATCAGGTATTGTTCACGCGCAAATTTCTCCATGCTTTTCATGTCGGAAAACAGCTGCTCTCTTTCCTTTCTGACCTGGTCCAGGGATTCCATCAGGAATGCTTTTTCTTTTCTTAATTCCATTAGCTGGCTCCTCAGCTTGTACTGGGACCGGAAATCATTGGAGTCAAAGAAGATCATGTAAAATCCATAGGCTACCAGTATCAGGAAATACTTGTTAAGTATCCATGCAGGTAACCTGTTGAGCACAGGGATCTCGTTCAGATCAGGGATTTTCACGCGTCAAATCTAAACAGAAACCGGGTAATGCCGTCATCCTGATTTATAAACATTTGTTTGTTAGCCTTTTGCCTCGACCACTTTTTTGTATGTTCTCTGAATACTCTCTCTAAAGGTGTCCTGAACGATGATCTTGTAAACCGCGTAGCTGACCAGCGGCGCAAAAAGAACGTCATAGGAATAGTGTACGTGCTGCCAGACCAGCATGACTGCAACTGCGATAGTGGACAGGAAAAGGTATAGTTTTACGTACCTGTTGACCGCAATGAAGTAGAAGAAGGCTACCATCGAGACATGGCCCGAGAAAAACAGGTCGTTGGCTACCTGTACCCCGTCTCCGAAAAAGAACTGCGTAAGCGGATCTTTCAGGAAAATCATATCATGAGGCGGATTGAGCGGGATGAAGTATATACAGAAGCTGCGGATAATCATCAGCACGGCTACTGCCCAGATGCACCTGGTGAAATACGCAGGTTTATCAGTTACATGGAAGATGATCGCGATCATCGCTATGTACTCAACGATAAAGATCGGTATAGACAGATCTACCGGTTTGAAGTAAGCCATGATCGGGTCGTACAGTATATTCCCGATCGCGCCTGAATTGTAGGCAATGAACTTAGCCGACATGAGACACAAGGTAAGCGACACCGTCAGCGAGATCAGGAAATACTGCTTGTTGCCCGGGATCGCCAGGTAGTCTTTCCACGTTTGTATGAATCGCTGGCTGTTGTTTTGCGCCAGGAATTCAGACCATCTGTGTTTTTTACCTTTGTTCTTGTAGCTGTTGGACCATTTGAGGTTCACTCTTCCGATCAGGAGTTTCCCTATGACCAGACAAGCTAATGCAATGAGCAGGGCGGGACCATACTCTACGACCAGCGTGTAATAGGCATCTATATTCCAATGCCTTGCTTCAAAGATCTCTGCCAGGTAATTATTGAGGGTTTCCATAGATATACCGTTGAATATATCGTGCAAATATCTCAAGAATCCATCCAATTTACACCATATATTCAAAAATACCTTATATAGTGTAACTGAGTTTGGGTATGCTATTGGTCAGAACACATCATTATTCAAAAACGATGTGTTCGAATGCCCGGATAATCACCTTTTTACTTCCTTCTGACATCTCACTCCGGGTATCTATTTTATAAAAAAGCGGAAAATGAGAGGTCTTATCCAGGTAGAGATGCCCAGATTGGTTGATGAACATGCTGAACTTATCAAATTCTGCATCCAGCTTCTTCTTTTCTTTCTTTTTGGCATCCTTGGTAAATCCCTGGGCCATGGTTTTCAGGAAGCTGCTCATATCCAGCTTTAAATGGAAGCTGTTATCGATCGTATCGTTCAGGATGGTAAAGGCGGTGCTCCCTTCAATGTTCATCATTTCCATCATCGATGAGAGTCCTTTCATATAGGATTCCCATTTTTCTTTAGGATATTCTTTGATATCTATTTCTCTTCCGGTAATGATCGGTTCTCCGTAAGGCGAATGCAGCCGTTCTATTATTTTGACCAGGAAGGCATTGATACTTGTCCCGTATAAAGAGACCGGTGATGTTACTTCTTCGCCATATTCTTCTTCGAAATCTTCTTCTGCTTCCTCTGCCGGAAACAGCGCTCCGAATACCTCATGATTGATAAAGAAAAATTCTCCTTCGTCCAGGAAGGTTTTAGGCTGATTATTCCAGTTCAGTGATCCGTTGGGATGACAATAGTACAGCAGCTCTGCCTGCGCTTCTTTCAGCCTGAGCACACCTTGTACGAAATCATCCATATCCATATCCTGGCTGGCTTTGAAAGAAAAATCTAAAAGGCGTACGGACATTTTCACCTTATCTTCCAGTATTGCTTTGACTTCCCAGGCCAACGTAGTGGTTGTGGTGTCGTAGCGGTCGGCCATTGCCGGGTCTTTAGGCTCCGCAGGTTCGCAGGTTTGATAAGTTACTTTCCATATATCTCCCGTTTTCCATTTAGGGATCAGGGTGTCCTGCTGCGCAAAGGAGAAAAGGTAGGTGACAATACAGGCAGATAGGAGTAGAAATTTCTTCATATTAGTGGGAATCTGTTATAATATGATCTAATGCCTTCTCATACCCATCTTGGCGAGGCGGAGGAGCATATCCAGATCCTGTTCATTCTTTAATAAAGCGCCCAGGTAAGGCAGCTCTTGCTTCGGTGTATGAGCATCGATCGGGCTGTTGCCCAGCTTGAGCAACCGGATCCAGTCGATCAGCTCGCTGGTAGAAGGTTTCTTCTTGATGCCGTTGACATCCCGGATCTCGTAAAATGCCTGCATAGCCCTGGTCACCAGCTCCTGCTGAAGACCGGGAAAGTGAACCTCCACGATCTGTTCCATGGTCTCTCTTTCCGGGAAACGGATGTAGTGGAAGAAACAGCGGCGGAGAAATGCGTCCGGCAGCTCTTTCTCATTATTGGAGGTGATAATAATGATCGGTCTGTGAACAGCCTGTACTTTCTTTTGAAGCTCGTAACAGAAAAATTCCATCTTATCGATCTCCAGTAAGAGATCATTGGGAAATTCTATATCTGCTTTGTCAATCTCGTCGATCAGCAGAACGACCTGCTCTTCTGATTCGAAGGCTTTCCAGAGCGGCCCTTTAACGATATAGTTGGCAATGTCTTTTACCTTTTCATCTCCCAGCTGGGAATCCCTCAGGCGCGCGACAGCATCATATTCATACAGACCCTGCTGGGCGGTCGTTGTGCTTTTGACGTGCCAGGTATATAGTTGTTTTCGGAGCGCTTTGGCGATCTCGAAGGCCAGGAGCGTTTTACCGGTTCCGGGTTCTCCTTTGATCAGCAGCGGCTTTTGGAGCGTAATGGCTGCATTGACGGCTACCCGTAGTTCATCCGTAGCAACATACTGGTCGGTTCCTTGAAATGTTTGAGACATGGTCTATCAGTATAAAATAAATTGAAGCTGTAAAGTTAAACTTTTTTAGGGCACATCCACCGGTCGCAACCGGTGGTCAGGCTCTTGTTCCGGCTTCCTTTGTCCGGGAAATCCCCGGATCAAAGGTGATCCTCCACGCGATCCTTTGTGCGGCCAACAGTGCAAAAGGTGCCGATACCGCCAATAATTTCTATTTTCGGGTCCGTATATGATCACATGGGACCAGTTTGAAGCGGTAGAGATGCGGGCAGGCACTATCCTGGAGGCAAAAGAATTTCCTAAGGCCAGGAGACCCGCATACCAGTTGGTAATAGATTTCGGGCCTTTGGGAATAAAGAAAAGCTCTGCCCAGATCACCCAGCGGTATAAGCCGGAAGAGCTGATCGGCCGGCAAGTGATTGCTGTGGTGAACTTTCCGCCTAAGCAGATTGCCAATTTTATCTCCGAATGTCTTGTGATGGGTGCTTATGCAGAAAACGGGGAAGTGGTATTGCTGCAACCGCAAATGCCGGTACCCAACGGCAGCAAGGTCGGCTAACCCCGGATAAAGACCATTTTATCTCCTTTGCTCAGCGGTTCGCTGTACAGGTATCCGTAGGTGTCGAATCCTTTAAGCTCGCTGACATTCCTGATGCGGTGGTCGATGATGTAGCGGGCCATGGCACCTCTTGCTTTCTTGGCAAAGAAGCTGATCATCTTATATTGCCCTTCTTTCAGGTCGTAAAAGGAAGGCGTGATGATGCGGGCATTCAGATCTTGTGTCCGGATGACTTTGAAGTATTCCTCGGAGGCGAGATTAATCAGTACATCCTTTTTCTTATTCATCTCGTTGTTGAGGTAATTTGTCACTATTTCACCCCAGAAATGGTATAATCCTTTTTCGCCATGGATCATAAGCGGTGTTCCCATCTCCAGGCGGTAAGGATGAATCTTATCCAGCGGTTTGAGAATGCCGTACAGCCCGGAAAGGATGCGGAGGTGCTTTTGCGCAAATTTAACGGATTCAGCATCCATGGTATAAGCATCCAGTCCTGTATAGACATCCCCGTCGAATGCGTAAATGGCAGGTCTTGTTTTCTTCCTGTGATCAGGATTCCATTGCCGGTACCTGGCTGTATTTAATGCGGCCAGGGCGGGAGAGATGTCCATCAGCCTGGAAAGACGCGGTTCGTCAATGGTTCTCAGGATATCGATCAATTGTGCAGCGCGATCTGTGAATGCCGGTTGCGTACTGGTGATTTTAGGTACCGGTGATTCCCAATCCAGGGATTTGGCAGGAGAGATGACAATGCGCATGAACAAAGTTTGCTGCAAAAATAAGAAGCTCTATCGTTTTACATTCTTTACAGGATGAAGTAATTTGCGGGCTATATCCGTAACAGATGGAAAACAGCCGGATTCATATTCAACTGCAGAGACGGCAACTGACGATCCTGGTTCCGGTCCGGAAAAATATCCGGATCATGTTATGGGTATTGTTACTGGCAGTGCCCTGGGTTGTGTTTCTCTGGATACTGGTTGGGTGTTTGCAGCTGGAGCATACCATCCGCTGGGCACCTGCATTATATATGGTGGCCATATTGTTGTGGTCTGTTGTAGGTATTGCAGGATATACGGTTCTTAGTTTTATGTTCTTCGGCCGGGAAAAGATCCTCATCACCCCGGATCAGATACTGATAGAGAAACCGCTGGTATTCTACAACCGGAGAAACTATTACAAAACTTCGGATATCTCCAATCTGCGGGTCGGACGGGAAGTGTACAAGGCCAAAGAAAAAGGAATCTGGGTGGACCGGGAGCGGAGTATCCTCCAGATGGACTATCCCGGTAAGCAGGTGAGCTTTGCCCGGGGCACCACACCGGAAGAGGCGGAATGGATCTTACTGAAGATCGCTCAGAGCGGCTTGTTGTCCAGCCGTTCTTTTGCAGCGACCCACCAGGTATAAATTCGATAGTAAGTGAGGCGGAAAACCGGCTGTCCGGAAGAGTTTCCGATTTTATTTAGTTTTGCAGCGATGAATGCTGAACAATTACCTGCAGACTTTTGCAGTACTTTTTTCTATTATTCTCTGTACAGGCCGGAAATGGAGTTGTCTTTAGACAAAGCTACTGCAGATCTGGGAGTGTATGCAGACGGTCACTTTGTTTCCCTGCTTTGTCCGGGTGAGGTAGTGGAGATCCCGGAACCGTCGGGGAGAATAGCTGCACTGCCCGGGATCAAAACGGTTGTTTTCCTGGATGAGCTGTACAAAGCTTCGAAAGGCATGGAACCGTTCCTGACGATCTCTACACGGTTGTATAAGCTGATCGTGGACGACCACCAGACTGCGGCTGCAGACCTGGATATGGACCAGGAATTGTTTGAAAAGATCAAGTCTATTTACTGGAGTATCCTGCAGGAAGATGCTTCCGGTCAGCTGATCAATGAGGGGTTCAGGATAGTGACGGATGAGGCCATTACAGCTTGTGTGCACCAGCTGGTAGCAGAGATCTAAGGCCTCAGCAGCCTGATCCGTCCGTCAACGTGAAAGGTACCTACAGCCTCTTCAGGGAACATTTCTATTTTATTGAGATCCAGTGCTTTTACTTTACCCGACAGGAAGGTGAACTCGTCATTGTATTCTTCTACCTTTTCCTGCAGCATCGCCAACCCGCTATCTAATTCATCCCGGATATTGAACTGGAGAAACTCTTCCAGCGCATTGACAATATCGCGGTAGTAGAGCACATTCGCTATCCGGAATACCCAGCTTTCTGTAATGACCGTATAGCTTATATCTACAACAGAGATCATATAGGTGGTATGATCGTATTCTATTCTTCCTTTAGCCAGGATCTCTATTTCGCCGGAATATTTCAGTATCTTATACCGGGCGTCTATTTTCATGGGAATGGTTACCTCGAGCAGATCTCCTTTATTTTTTAGAATGAAATCGTGAAAGGTCAATCCTATCTGGTCATCCAGGATCCGATGTTGCTGGTTGGCATACTGATTCCGCAGATAAATACCCATATTCTCATAATCCATCTTGACCTCTACATCCACGGAAACCGTGTAATTCAGGATACCTTCACCGATGCCTTTAAAATCCATAGAAAGGATATCGAATGCTCTCTGTATAGGTTTCTGGATGATATTTTCCAGGTGTGCTTCTATTTGTACTTCCAGATGTGCTCCGTCCAGCTCATACGGCATTTCTTCGTTATAGACCTGTATCGGCTTCAGGGTCATCAGCTGCGCCAGCTTGCCCTCTCTGAACTTCAGGAGGATCCGTCGCCAGACTTGGCCGATGATATCGGAGTGGAGTATTCTGTCAAATGCGGGCATATGTTAAACTCTGTGAAATTGGTTGTGCTTACTTTCGCTTATAATATCTTGTAAAGCAGATGTTATCTAACTTAAACATATTTCATTAAAAATGGCTGGAATGAAGAAAATAGCTTTTACTTTTTTAACAACTTGCATGGCGTTCATGCTGTATGCCCAGACCCCGCAGATCGAATCCATACCTATCGGAAGTGAGATCCCTAAACCTGATTATGAGATGGAAGATGTCTCCGGTGAAAAAGTTTCTCTGAAAGGTGTAAATAAGAAAAACGGTTTACTCGTCATCTTCTCCTGCAATACCTGTCCCTTTGTACTGGGCTGGGAAGACCGGTATATACCGATCGGAGAATGGACGAAAGAGAACAATGTAGGATTCGTTCTGGTCAATTCCAATGAAGCACAGCGCAACGGGGTGGATGCATTGGAAAAGATGAGAGAGCATGCTGCAGGCAAGAAATATAATACCTATTATGTAGTCGACAAAAACCACGAGCTGGCAGATGCTTTCGGTGCTACCCGTACTCCGGAAGTATTTCTTTTTGATGCCTCCGGGAAGCTGGTGTACAAAGGTGCGATAGATGACAATATGGAAGATGCTGACGCTGTCGAAAAGCCCTACCTGGGTTTTGCCCTGCAGAATCTTCTGACTGGAACACCTAATGATCCTGCTTCGACTAAATCAGTGGGTTGTACGATCAAACGGCTGAAATAGCATCTTAAGATAGAAGCGATTTACTGTTATATTTCTATGAAGTGCACGTAGCGGGCTGTTGAATGGTGTAGCTTTGAGCTGCTATGAAACAGCCCGCAGCGATCGCGAAGATCAGGAGCCAGAATGAATTCACGAAGGGAGTATTGCTGATCCTGGTAGGCGCTTTCTGCTTCAGCACCAAGGCCATATTTGTGAAGCTGTGTCTCCGTCATGGTGTTGACGGGTTGACCGCGCTGATGTTCAGGATGATCTTTGCGCTTCCCTTTTATATGGTTTTACCCTTTTTCTCCAGGTCTGTGAATGCCGCAAGCATTCGTTCTGCTCCGTGGATCAAGCTGCTGCTGATCGGCCTGGTGGGTTACTATCTCGCCAGCTTATTTGATTTTCTGGGTTTACAGTATATCCAGGCCAACCTGGAACGCCTGATCGTGTTTGTTTATCCCACGCTGGTACTGATACTGGGCACAATAATCTTCAGGAGAAAGGTCACCTGGCCGCAGACGGTAGCGGTGGGTATGAGCTACGCAGGGATCATTATTGCCTGCCTGAGCCAGGATTTTGAGCTGGCAGGTGATAAGGTGGGACTAGGCGTTTTCTTTGTTTTTCTGAGCGCATTGACCTATGCGCTGTACCTGGTCTTCAGTGACAACCTGATTAAACAGATCGGAGCCATACCTTTTACCTGTTTTTCCATGATCATATCTTCCCTGGCCGTCATTGTACATTATGGTTACGTCTACGGGATCCGGCTCACAGGTTTTCCATGGCAGGTGTATGCCTATGGTATCCTGATGGCAGTTATTGCCACCATTATACCTACGCTAATGCTGACCAAAGGAATTGCCATGATCGGTTCGTCCAATGCGGCGGTAGTTTCCTCCTTCGGACCGGTGGCCACCATACTGATGTCCTATTTCTGGCTACAGGAGCCGTTTTCTTTTCTGCAGGGAATCGGGACAGTGCTGGTCATCGGAGGTGTCGTCTTTCTCGGTGCCAGGGGCAGGCCGGAACAGCCATCCTCTGAAGAATTAACATAAGGACCGGATGCCGGGACAGGGGATTCTGCTGTAGAATGCGATTTTATATAGTGTAGGATACATTGAACCTGAGCAGGTGATTGTGTTTCTTGACACCATTATAAAGAAAGATCTGGTTGTAATGGTATTGATAATACAAGTCGCAGGTCAGTTTCCTGAAAAGCGTAGAGCTGATCCTGGCATTCGGCGCATAGGAGTGGAGGTTTTCTCCTGCCAGGAAAGTCTTCTGATAGAGCATACCTGCCTCTGCCCTGAATGTTTTAAAAGGGATAGCGCATTGTAACCTGACCGTATGCTGGGTCGTGGAGCTTGTATCATCATTGACCTGGGAGATATTCAGGAAGTTATATTCTACGCTGACATTCTGTTGGTTTCTAATGGTAACCGAAGAGAACAGGTTGGTGTTGAGATGTTTCCCTGTAAAGTAATTGATCGCGTTGATCTCAAGGATAGGCTGTTTATCTGAGAAGTAGTTATACATATTTTTCTGACTTTGCTGTACAGAGGCGGAAATACTGTAAGCGATATTGTCAAAAGTTTTATTATAACCTGTGCTGATATTGACCAGGTATTGACGGCTGTTTCTTGAAGGTTGGGTGAGCTCACTGTTATAAGCATCAAAATCATTTTCCAGATGAAAAATATTGCCTGAGATGATTATATAATAGGCAGATATGGGATTAATGTTGAATGCCAGGTTCAGGTTATTGGTATATCTGACAGGGTATAATGTATCGCTATGAAAATTGTGCGTATATATATTGTTGAGATTGACAGTCAGTTTCTTTTTAAAGAAAGATTGTCCGTACTGCAGGGAAGCGATCAGGTTATCGGAAGGATTCAGGAAATAATTGTTGGAAACATATTCTTTGTTCTTGTAGATGATCTCTGCAAATCCGTTTGTATACTTATTTTCATATTGGAGCCGGCCTACGGCAATATAACCTCTTTGCTGCTCTTCGAGTGCCTCCGTTCTGAAAGACATGCCATATTCCAGGAATGCTGAGAAGTTTCCGGGAGCCGTCCAGGTATAAGTCAGTCCGGGCAGGTAGGTCGTGGAGTTTGTATTCAGGGAATCAGTTGCATCGGTTTTGACTTTCGCATAAGCAAAATAAGAGGACAGAACGGATCTCTTACGAAGATTATAGGACAATTGGATCCCGGCTTTTATCTCTTTAACCGAGTCTCTTTTATTCACAAAGAAGCTGGGTGTCAGGTTGGAAGCTAAGCCTGCGTAGGCTGCGATATTCACATCTCCGACCTGGTAGCTGAAATTGAGTCCTTTGAGCCGCATAAAGGATGCAGCCTGGTTGGACCATCGTATGGTGTTGGTCCCTGCATTCAGTTCCTTTATACCGGAAAGAAATTTGTATTTCCTGCTCATAAGCTGTTCATTGATCAGGTCTTCTACATTCAGGTGCTCTTCCAGTATCTTTTGCGGATCTTTCAGGATCAGGGTATCCAGTGCCTTTTTATGTTGGATGAGCTCCTTATACTGGTGAACATTGACCAGGTTCTCCTTTTCGGAAGAGATTTGCCGCCGGATATTCCGGACCTGGTTGTCCAGGGCGTTGATATTCTTCTGCAGTGTTTTTACGGAATCTTCCAGCGCAGCAGAATAAAGCTGACCGAGTTCGTCTTTTTTAACTAGAAGATCCTGCATCAATACTGTTTTTCTGGCTTCCAGCCGGTTGGAAGCACTGTCCAGCAAATGAATGTTTTTCTCAATTTTGAATGTATCGAGACTCTGGACCTTGTGTACGATCTTCCTGACCGAGTCGTTTCTGTACGCTCCGATCATCTTATTCCAGTCTTCCTTCTGTTGCGTGTATTTATCGTAGCCGATATTATTGAGCTGATCGGTTTTATACTCATCTGCAGTTTCCAGGATCTCTCTTTGAGTCTGCCGGATTTTATTCCTGATGATTTCCTGTATGCTGTTTACATCTACTCCGAAATTCAGGTTGTCAAAATGATATCCTTTGCTGCCTATGTATTTGGTAAAAATGATCTCTCCCTTAACCGGTATATCCATCACTGTTACGGAAGGGAGCAGATCGACCCTTGTAAAATCCCTGAAAGAAGTCAACGAATCCCGGGGGAGATTAATCTCTGTGGAGTTCCTTATGGTCATACCGGGCCTGAAGCTGTTCTTCCGGCTATTTTCCTGTTTAAGTGTATCGATCCATACAGAAGTCTGTGTCTGTGCAATAACCTGTTGGGTGGAGTAATTGATCAGTGAGGTTTCCAGCAGGTATCTTCCCGGGGGAGGATCTTTTATCTTTTCCATATTTCCCTGAGAGAAAAGCAGTTGAGGAAAGTCGGAGCTTTTAATGATCATATTGCTGGTGGGTAATTCGAAGAAAGGGGTTTTATAGGCTACATAGAGCTCTCCGTTCTGATCGCGGACAGACACATTGATAAATATGGACGCCCGGATATTTTCCGGTGATTGTATGGCAATATTGAGCGCTTCCTGAATATTTCTGACCTGATACGGATAATAAATATTGATTTGCGCATTTGTTTTAATAACAAAGAATAATAATGTAAAAAATAAAAATGATATGGGTTTATTTATATTAAGTAGATAATTACTCATTATTAATAGGTATAATTTATGAAATTTTCTCTTCGTCTGCTGAATATATGATGTTTATTTATAAATTGCATATGCTATGTTTCCAAAACGATTTACTGTTGTAAAATATTTAATATCTCTGTCTTTTCTTATAGGATTGACAGGAATAGCAAAGGCAGATCCGGCAGTTTATCTGTTAACACCTGCCGCTTTCCAGGAAGAAATGAATACGCCGGTTGTGCTGAGTTGGCAACTCGTCGATCCGGGTAGTGAGGTTGATCTGGCCAGGGTTGTGTTATACAAGACAGATAATAATATGAATCTTGTCGGTGCTCCGGTATGGTACGCAGATATAACTAGTCCTTCGGTTAGCCAGGTATTAGCTGATTACGGCGGATGGCAGACCTGCTCTCAATATGCCTGGGTGGTCATATTGTACAGGGAAGCGACATATTATGAAACAGGAGAGTACATCGCGGCAGGCAAATCGTATGTGATGCAGAAGCAATCCTCTTTCAGGTATTTTTCGACGCGTTGTGAAGGGGTCTCCGAAGTAGCTGCCTCTGCTGCCTATTTTGATTTTCCTGCGGAGGCGACACCTTTTGTGTTTAAGCAACGCCAGGGAGCGGATATCAGGTTCCATTACTTCAGTCCGTACGGGAATGACAAGCTTATTTGCGAGATCTATGACTGGAAGCGCAATGTACTGGCGAGCAGGGAATTTGATCTGAGAAAAGGGGACAACTATATTACCTGGAATGGAATATACAACCAGCTGTCCGGTAGTGAAAGTATATCGGATGTTTTGTTTTTAGAGACCAGGAATGGTAAAGATCAGGTAAAGACATTAAAGTTCAGCTGGGAAAATGAGTAACAGAAACATATATATCATTGTTTTTTCAATGTCCGTGCTCAGCGGAGCAGTTACCTATTTTGTGTACCAATGGACGCACAGGGAAGGTTTTATAGATAACAACAGGCTGTTCCGGGAATTTGTCGCCACTGCAGAGCTTAAGCAGCAGGCTGAGCAATCGCTCTCAGGTATGTACCATTACCTGGATTCCGTTCAGTCAGAGATCAGGGTTCTCGACAGCCTGCAGAAACAGCAACCTAACGCGGGCCGTTTGTCCCAGCTCCGAGATCTTTTATATGTAAAAGATAGTGTAGGAGCTTTATATAGTGAGCAGTTGCAGACTTACCAGGCACAGATCCATGAACAGTCCTGGAACCTTTTGAACAAGTATGTGCTGGAATTCGGAAAGAAAAAACACTACCGTTTCATTTTTGGTGCCAACGGGAACGGCAGCCTGATGTATAGTGCAGATGCAACGGATATAACAGCAGAAGTGCTGGAATATGCAAACAAAGAATACAATGGTCAGGGCAGGTAACGGATTGATATATGTATTGATGTGTTCATGGATACTGACGGCATGCCATGAAAAGACATCTTTGCGGCAGGAGAAAGAAGTTGGAAGTATCCGGTTTCTGGGAGAGCTGACATATGCCGATGCTACTGAGGGGCTGGATTTTACGTACAGGATATCTGCTACAGACAGCACCTATATCCTTGAATACGACATACAGGACCAGCAGAGCTACCTGGACAGGATATACTACTTTTCTTATGCTGCCGGACAGGATTTCTGGCTGGAATATAGTGGTATCCGGCAGGAGTGTATCGGGGCTATATTTGAAAGGAATTATAAGTTGACAGATGATATTGCGTTGCATGTGCATTTTGATTACCCGCAATCTTTACCGGACAATGGAGAGATCCTGCTGGTTTATCATGCCAGAGCATTCAATTATCCGCCCATAAAAATGAAGTTTAAAGTTAAAGCATAAAGGTATGTTTTATAATAAAGCACGAAGAAAGATAGCCTGGAGTCTGTTGTGTGTCGTCCTGACTGAGATGTGTTTCCCTGCAGTGGCGCATGCGCTGACCTCAGGTCCCACACAGCCGGAGTTTCAGAAATTCACTCCTGCATCTGCCACGGATATGGTGGATATATTCACAGGTGATTTTAGTTACAACATACCGCTTTTTGAATTGCCCGGACCTAATGGCGGATATCCTTTTAACCTTTCCTATACTGCCGGTATTTCTATGGAGCAGGAGGCCAGCTGGGTAGGGTTAGGATGGGATATTAATGCCGGGGCGATGAACCGGAATATGAGAGGAGTGCCGGATGAGTTTGACGGATCCAAGGGCGACCATATCACTCTGCAGGAGGATATGAAGAAAAACTATACGGTAGGTTTCAATACGTCTCCGGATGTAGAAGGGTTGGGTGTTGACCTTCTGGATTTTGGATCAGTATCCGCATTTTACAACAGTTATAAAGGAGTCGGATATAGCATAGGGTTTGGTGTCAATGTCTCTTTTCCGCTTTCTAGGAACGGATCCGTCAAGGGGTCTGTAGGATTTGATATGACGATGAATACACAGGAAGGAGTCGATATCAGTCCCAATCTGACTGTTTCCGGCCAGAAAGGAGATTTTGCGTTTGAGGGGGGATTTAATGCCAGTTTTAACTCTATTGAGGGTTATAAAGGACTGGGCGTATCTGCCGGGATATCTCAGAAAGTGAAAAAGGATGGTAATACAGCCCGGGGAGGTATCCGTGCCAGCTATTCATTCGGTGCTTTCTCGTCTCCATCGATGGCTCCCAGCATCAACTCGGAGACAAAAGGCTTTTCTACTAATATGAGCGTAAAGCTGGGTACAGAGGTATATGGTGTCCACACTACTTTTGAAGTGGGAGGTTTTTATACCGAGGAGGAACTCAAGTATAAGAATAAAGAAGTTGCTTATCCTGTATACGGCTACAATCATTCTGATGCAGCATTACAGTCGCCCCGGGGTATTATGGATGTGAACCGGGAGAATGACGGTAATGTCAATAAATACACCAAGGCGCTCTCTATTCCTGCACATACTTATGATACCTGGTCGGTGACCGGCCAGGGAATCGGACAGATGGTCCGTCCTTATAAATCTTACATGAGTTATGTGAGAGACCCGCAGCGGGAAAGCGTTCAGAGCAGTTCTCAGTTTAGTGTGGATGCCGGTGGCGGGAACCTTGCCAAGCTGGGTGCATCCGGCGGATTCAACATTTCTTATACTACCTCAGGGGCCTGGGGGGATATGAGCGAAGGTAATCCTTTCAGGAATAAATATTCAGTTACCGGACCACCTTCCGGTTCAAAAGAATATGAGCCTTATTATTACAAGGCACATGGTGAATTCAGAGCTATGCCCGTGTCAGAATTGCAGGAGCATACCGGCGGTTTCACTCCTTCCAGGCTTGATCACCGGGTGAAGATGGGATCAAAATTCAGGCTGAATAGCGGAGAGAACGTTCTTCAGGATGTATACGTCAATAAATCTGGTAATCAATATGTGGATATAAAGAATATCAGGGCGTCCCGTATCCCCAGATCCAATTATGTACTGGAAGTGAAGAATGAGCAACTGGAAGGGGATGTACCCGTCCTGAAGGAATTCCTGATCGATTATTATAATGTCCGTAACAATTTTACCAGCAAGGTCGCTTATAACAGGTCCGGTGCCCAAAAACATCACCTGGCAGGTTTTGTAGCATATAAATCGGATGGGCTCAGGTATGTGTATGCCTTACCTGTCAGAAATAAAACACAGATAGAAGCTTCTTTCAGTATGCAGGTTTCTGCCAGCGAAGTGAATAATGGTACGAATGGATATACCCTTTACCGGACAGAAGCGACAGAACAGGATTTATATAAAAAAGAATCCTTGTCATCAAAAAGGCTGAGCGTAACAAAGACACCTGAATATCCGCATTGTTTCCCGCTGACGTCTATTCTGGGAACAGATTATGTGGATGTCAATGATGACGGGATCACGGATGATGACCTGGGGTATTGGGTAAAATTCGGTTATCTGAAAGACCATGATTATAAATGGCGGATGCCTTATACAGGGATTAATTATGCTCCGGGCATGCTGTCTACGGTCAAGGATGATATGGGAAGCTATGTGTATGGAGAACGGGAGAATTACTTCCTGCAGACCGCAGAGACCAAAACGCACATTGCAAAGTTTTACCTGGGATCCCGGGCGGATAACCTGCCGGCTACAGGTAGGTATAGCTTTTCAGAATCTCCGTCGGTGAGCGGCTTAAACGGCCCGTGTTACCTGCAGCGGATCGAGTTATACAGCAAGGCGGAGCTGGCTGCCAACCCTTCCAATCCGGTACCTATAAAAACTATTTTCTTTGAATATGACTATCTTCTTTGCGGAGGTATAAAGAATAACAAAGAAGGAACCGGAAAATTGACCCTGAAGAAGGTATACTTCAAATACAGGAATAATGCCAGGGCTTCTCATAATGCCTATGAATTTGAATATAACGGAGAAGAAGTTGACAACTATGATAGTTATGCCCAGGATTCCTGGGGTAATTACAAACCGGCGGGTAATACAGCACAGGTAGAGAAGAATTTTCTCCATCCGTATGTGGACCAGGCGCAAGCCAAGTCTTTCCACGATGCCAATGCGGCGATGTGGAACATCAGTAAAATTCATCTTCCTTCCGGTGCAGTGATCTCCGTTGATTATGAAGCGGACGATTATACGCATGTCCAGAATAAACCGGCTATGCAGCTCTACCAGGTTGCTGATAAAACTTCCCTGGATGGTACCAGGATGGTCTATTTCAACCTGACCAATCCCTACAAAAAGCCGGCTGGGGTGAGCATTGGGGAGATTAACGCGCAGCCTGCTGTAAAGGCATATATGAGAGGATACCTGGATGAAACCGGTTATATCTATTTTAAGACGAAGATCAACCTGAAAAAAGGTAATGAGCAAGAGATGGAATACGTCTCAGGCTATGCCCGGGTCGATCTGAGCAGTGATGGAATCATAGGGCTGGATCCTTCGAGCTATGATGAGGGTACAGATAGCTATACGCGGGGAGTTATTCATTTTAAAGAGTTACAGGTAAAGGGAAAAGACTTGTATGATCATCCTTTCTCCATTGCAGCATGGAATTTTCTTCAGTTGAACCGGCCGGACCTGATAGGAACAGTTCCTCCCTTATTCAAAAGAAGCAGTGAGGAGAGTCCGGGCAAGGCTGAACGGAGGCAGATGATGAGGAGCCTGCTCAATCCCTTCAAAGGAATGGCCAATTTTATCAATGGCTTTTATGGAAATTGCCGTAAGGAAGGATATGGAACGGAGTACGATAATACTCAGACCTATATCCGTCTGAATAGCCGTAATGCCAGGGTGGAGAGTACGGATAGTGAGCTCAATACAAGAACCGTAGAAGATTTCAAGTATGGAGGTGGTCACCGGGTGAAACGTATCCTTATCAAGGAATCTGTATCCAGCCCTGATGAAGAAGCGACCGGTATTGTATATGATTATACGGTATTCCAGGGCGGGAAATGGACCAGTTCCGGTGTGGCAACATATGAACCTGTACTGGGCGGAGAAGAGAATGCGCTTAAAAGACCGCTGGAATATGAGGTGGATGTCAAGGTACGGAGTAATTACAAGCTATTTGTTGAGATGCCTTTCAACCAGTCGCTTTACCCGGCGGCATCTGTAGGTTACGGCCAGGTCATTGTCAGAAGCTTTGCTACCGACAGGGTACTCAGGACGGAGTTGAGTGCCGGGATCCCTACTACCGGGCAGACAGTATATGCATTTTATACTGCGAAGGACTTCCCGGTGATAACAGATTATACTTATCTGAATGCTGTACGGACATTAAAGCCTGAGAAGGGCTATGCATATGTGTATTCCCACACCCTGGATTATTTTATCGGAACCCAAGGCTTCAGCATAGAACTGAATGATATGCATGGAAAACCGAAAAGTGTGGAAAGTTATCCGATATCCAAAGAAGGTAAGATCGTAACCGCACCGATACAGGGAACCTATTATAATTATAAATGCAGGAAACGCAGTGATATTAACGGTTATCCGGGTTATCAGCTGATCAATGAGCATATCGGAGTGATGGAACCCGGAGGCCGGCAGTATAGTGACCGGATAGTTGGAGTGGATTATGAAGTGATCAATGATTTGCGGGAAAATATATCGACCAGTTACCATGGTACCGAAGACATCAACGGGGATGTATTCATAGTTGTCTTTCCTCTGGGTATAGCATCTCTGATTCCGAGATTATCTATATCCGAATCTATCGTTCAGACAGCAGTGACCAATAAAATATTTTACCGGTCCGGTATACTTGATGAGACCGTGCAATTGACGGATGGTGCGAAGGTGTCTACAAAAACCAAATTCCTGGATGCGCTGACAGGGCAACCTGTAGTACAGACCATTACCAATGAATACGGAAGCATACTTGAAAGCTATAACTACCCTGCTTACTGGCAATATGATGGGATGGGTCCGGTCTATAAAAGGATAGGTTTAAAGCAGTATGCAAGTGTGGGCTTCCTGGAAAAAGATGCTGCTGTGACCAGCAAGACCTTATTAACTGTACAGGCTATCATTACCAGGGATTTTAATTATAAACCCGGAGATGAATTGCTGGTCGAATTTACGAATGTGGCATCCCTGGAGGATCATCGTGTGAAAGGGACTGTAGTGAAAGTCGGATCACAAACAGCTTATATAGAGGTCCCGGATTTTCCTCCGGGTATGGCTGCAAATATCTCGACATATATATACCGCCCGGCTGAACGCAATCAGTTAGATGTAATGATCGGAAATACAGTTTTCTTAAACCATTAGAGAATAAACTTATGTTCAATAGTATAATTGCTTCTCGGAAAATATTGAGTCTTTCTTGGATATTGGTATTAATGTTGTCGGGTAAGAATAGCCTGGGGCAGCCTATTGTCGGTATTCCTCCTGAAGAAGGCTTCTTTTACAGGTATATGTTCCGTATAGGGGATGTAAAGTATAGTCTGGACTTGGATGATATTATTGCACTGCAAGATAATGAGGATTATACGTTATCTATGGCAGTTACAGTTTCTTATTTTATTGAGAAAGCAGGTTTTCCGGATGAATTGATCAGTTCTCATAATGAATGTTTTAGGATAAATCATCAATTTAAAGGGAACGCGTCTATTACAGATCAGATAAAAGAACCCGAAGATTATACAAAAATAGGTAACTACCCGTCGAATCTTAACGAATTCTTTTATTCAAGACCTGTTAATATTCGGGAAGTTAACCCAATGGATATAAAGATTGTGGTTCATGTTCAACCGCGTATAATACCGGTAGGATTGACTGGGAACGAAGTATGTACCAATTCTTTATTTCTTTTAGACGCAAGTGAAGAGGTTTATAGAATAGGAGAGATTCATGACGATATAGATTTAGAGGAAGATATTACCCCCTTATGTGTAGGTAATAAACTGGTACCGGAATATTACTTGGAATGTACAAAATATAATCTTAGCATTCCTGGGGTATCTGTTAACCATAGTGCAACATCTCATTATGAGTTTGACCTTGGATATGTTATTTCATATGAATGCTTCCAACCGCATCTTGAACAAAGAAATTTCTATGATGATATTATTGCCAGATCTTTAAGTGGTAATTTTGGATCAGAACGTCCTTACTCACAACTGTCTGAATTGTATGAGCTGGTCCAGAAGCTAGATTATTGTTTTACTGATGAGTTTGATTGTATTCCCGGGACAAATGGGCCTTGTACAGGAAAGCCGTGTAGCGGAAGAGTGTCTATGGTGCCCAAAGGTCCTACTGCTTTAAGGCGACAGTTAGTAGATGTACAGGGGCATGATTATTTTGTTTTTCGCCCTGTTATTGCTATGAATACCAGTAGAGGTGTAGCCTCCGGTAATTCTACTCACAACTTATGTGTCGATAAAAACGTGATTGAATATGATGAGAATCTATGGTATAGTGCCAACCGGAATTGTAATAACATAGCACAATTTGTCACTGTTGACAGAAGAGGCCCTGGTAATGCTACTACTGAAAACAGGTACGATGGATTGACCTTGGTTAAATGGGAGCTATTACAAAGGGTTGAGCAATATTATGGAGGAAATATCATACCCGAGCCTTCATTGGAGGATTTCCAGGTTATTTATACAGTAGAGAAGAGTATATCAGATAATGAATATGTAAATGATGATAAATATACTTCAGGTCCTGCAACCCAAGCTGTAATAGATGGTTACTTTCCTGATCTGGAAGGGAGCTTAGCAATAGAAAGTAATAAATTTTATAAAAGGAATAATTATTATGATGATAATCAATACCGATATTGGGGGACAGCCCCTCCGGTTAAGATTTTCTATCAGGGCAATGTATTGAATGGAGAAGGTGAAAAACCTGTATTCACCAAGTATCAGTACATGGTCAGGGAAACTTTCCAGGACAATAGGACTGCAGACGGATTGGATATACCTCTTAGTCCATCTGGGACTTTATTGCCACAGTACGTGTCTTACAGATCAGATATTATAAGTGAGTTTCATGCTTTCCCGGATGTATCTTCTGTTGATGTGGACATTACTTATCCTTGTAAAAGTGCTGAGGAACCGGGTACTGGTACTGATGGGATGATTAAACTGTCAGGTGTAGTAGGTGGCCGTCCTAAAATCTGTAATGATTATTTACAATCCAATGCCTTTGAAGTATATGGATTTGAGATAAACTGTAATTCGTTAGAAGTATATGAGACTTTTCCTGGTATTATTAGTATGTTTTCTAGTGTGTTTGATGCTGCTAAAAATTCAGGTGGTTTACACGATTTATTTCTTAGGCTTATACCGGATATAGAGTCAGATCCTAAATTAGACTATAATTACGATGGTAATATCACGCTTCCTTGCGGTATTTATTGGGTAAGGGTTATTCCATATAACCCTATGCGTTATAGTTATGGATTTCAGCACGATTATTCACGTCATATCTGGGGTACTAATACATATTATGTTAATTCTTCTCATGATCCTATTGTTATTACACCTAAAGACGTCGCTCCCGTCAGGCTCACCTATATACCATCCATATGTGATAATGCGCCTTACCTGGTACAGGCCTTACCGCCGGATGAATATGAGAGCCCTATCGCCGGTTGGAAATGGGAACCACCCAAACAGGAAGATGGAATAGATCCTTTCCCGGGTGAAGCAGAGGATGCGGATAAAAAGACTGTTTTCCCTGGTTCTTCCTATTGTGAGCAGCAGGTGATCGGTATATTCGAAAACGGGTGCCTGTCCAAAGCATCTATTGACATACCCGATTTCAGCCCGCCATTACTGGACCCTGAACTCTTACAAAACGTGCTGAGCATCAGTGCTACCAAGATCAAATCTACCTGGTTGAACGATTTTATCGGAGAACGTTTTGCCAACGCTGCGGGATACCGGTCCATGCTGGATAAAAATGTATATATATCTGCCCAGCAGGGGCAGTTCAGAACCCGTTCGGCACATGATTACCTGGATGACAGGCGGCAAAGTGTGCAGTCAGGAGTTGCTTTTCCTGAACTGCAGTCTGATGGTGTGATCGATGATGTCGCTTCATTCGACTGGATGCATCCCAAGTTTGAGTCTTTCTTTCCTAAGTGGGTCAATAACGGCCGGGTGATTCGCTATAATGCTGCCGGCCAGGCCCTGGAAAGTGTAGATGTTTTGGGTAACTATTCTTCTGCCTTGTTTGGTTTTGACGGTTCTTTACCCGTGGGTGTTGCGGTCAATGCCAAAAACAGGGAAATCGGTTTTGAAGGATTTGAAGAGTATGCTGTTGGCGGGTCTGTCAGCCAGGTCAATAATATGATGGGAAACCTGGACCTGGTGACTCATGCGGAAGCTGTTCTCTACGAAAAATATCATCCTTATAATATTCTGGCCGGTTCGGGAAATTATATTCTGACTGATATACCGGAAGGAAAATATACCAGCGAACAACTGGAGCGGGTCCTGGTGGAAGTGGAAGCCCCGGCTATTACCGGTGAAGATGGGGTGGTCGTACAAGCCGCCCTGGAAGGTCTCTATAAGACCTCTTCGGGAATCATTAAAGATTTCTGTTACGATTACGGATTGATGCTCCAGCTGCCTGAGGGTGTTCCTGAGTTTAAATCGGGGGATTGTAACCGGTACTGGATGGGTACCATATATGTTATTGAAGAAATTCCGGTGGAGAGTGCCGCCTACAGCGTTGTCAGTATTGACAATACTGTTGCCCACACAGGAGCACGCAGCCTGAAGATAGAACCTTGCGACGATGACCCGGTAGAGATGGAGCAGCATGTATTGGAGCTTACCGGAGGCAAAGAATATATCATCAGCGCCTGGGTCAGAACTACCGGATCAGAGCTGTTGTCTCCCTATAATGTTACAAAACAGGCCAGGCTGGATCAGATAGGAATAGAGCTTAATTTTAAAGGAGATACCCCTTTTGAGAGTGTCTTTCTTGCCCCGGAAGGCGCGGTCATCGATGGCTGGCAAAAGCTGGAGCAGGTATTCACCTATCCGGAAGGTGCAAAGGGATGCTCCTTTGTTTTCAAAAACAAGGCGGTTTTTTACCTGGATGACATCCGGATTTTCCCCAAAGAAGGCAATATACAGACCTATGTCTATGATCCTTCCACATACCGCCAGGAAGCGGTGCTGGACCAGAACAACTTTGCAACCATTTATAAATATGATGATGAAGGGAAGCTGTTCCAGGTGAAAAAAGAAACGGTCGAAGGTATCAAGACACTGCAGGTTACCCAAAGCTATTTAGAACCCCGCCAGTAAAATATATTTATATGAGAACGTTAATATTTGTTCTTACATTCCTTGTTTTTAAGATCGGCTATTGCGGTGAAGCAGATAGCCTGTTGAATACTTACCTGGATACTTATCTGGGACTGGAAGATTTTGAGGTGCAATTCCAGATGACATCCGGTGATACGCTGGGTCAGGAATCCGGTTTGGTATTCGACCATCATATCATTAAGCGGGGTTCCTCCCTATTTGTTGCCCAGGACAATTTTGAGCTCCTTCAGAATGACCGCTATTTTATATATGTTAGCCATCTGGTAAAAAAAGTGATTGCCAGGCCGGTTGCGTCGGCTTCGACAGGACCGCTTTCTTCCGGTGCTGCTTCGACCCTGACTGCCCTGGAGCTCATTTATAAGGATACTACAAAAGTCAGCTACCAGTCAGGAGATGGAAATATCTCCTTCGAACTTTGTTATGATATCAGCCGGCCTTCGGTCATGTTTAATAAGATCATATTGACATTTGAGGCTTCGGGGGCATTGAAAGAAGCGAAATACTACCACAGGGGAGAAGACAGGGTTTCGCGTTACGTATACAGGCTGCTGTCCGGTGATGTATCGGCTTCTGCCGCTTATCTTGAAGAGAGCCGCTATCTCGCTCCCGGTGGTGGTTTACAATCTGTCTGGCATGGTTACACCCTTGAAAAACATTGATAATGAATAAGCTTCTGTATAATATAAGTTCCTTTGCAGGTCAATGTCTTTTCCCGGGAATCCGGGTATACCAATCCTTGTCTTTCCGGGACCATGTTCGTCCGGTAATCAGACCTGTTCTCCGCACAGTATTAATGGTGATTTTCATGCATTATATGAGTGCGGCAGCAGGATCCCGTTATTATAGCATAACATTGGACGATATAGCCGGAACAGTGATGACGTCTTCCGTAATGAACATTGCTTCGGTCAAGGTGGAAGGAATGAGCTTTGAGGGGCAGCAGGAAGCCGCTTCGATTTATATACCTTCTGGATATCAACAGCTGATCGGAGGACAAAGGATAATTTTCTTCCAGCCGTCTTCAGGCCCGCCTGTAATGACCTTAACCCGTTGTAATGTAGCATCCTCAACCGGCCGTCTTCAGGTTTGGGGAAGCTTTAATATGGTTATGGCCGGCCAATCATTCAGTATACCGTGGCGGGCAGAGGGAGACAGCTACCTGTTGAGTAACGGGACTTTGTCGCTCCCGGTCATGACGGATAATGAAGCTACAGGCTTATTGGTTCAACTGACAATAGATTACCGGACGCTGGATGTTTACAATCCTTCTACCTGTGAAAGCAGCGGTCCTCAGAAGGTGCTGGCCTGGACAAACCCGGCAGATCTGGTGCGGCGATGGTGGAGTGAGTCAGGAGGGATTTATACGGAGCTGACCGGCATAGATAATATTTATATGCCAACCTTATCGCCCGGCCACTACAAAGTGACAGCAGAAGCTATCAGCGGCTGTACACTGGAAGAACATTTTACAGTGACCGGTGGAGGTATACCTGTTGTGGATTTAGGCACCTCACCGGTTTATAAATGCGGCAATGAGCAGATAGAATTAAGTTGCGGGCTGAGCAGTGCGGAACTGGAAGGGATTACCTTACGCTGGTATCGTCTGACGGATGGTTTTTACAAGCTTATTCCACATGAAAACGGGCCGGGGCTGCGGATTCGCCAGGGAGGGACGTACCAGGTAGTAGCGGAACGGGATGGCTGTCGGAGTGTATCAGAGGTAACGGTGATCAACCATCCTGTCCCCGCGCCGTATTTTGATCCTGACCACCTGGAGCTGGAATGGGGAGAGGACGTATTGCTGGAGCCGGAAGCGGTGGAACCGACAGACCGCTACAGCTGGTCTACTGGTAGTACGGCGGCCTATATAGCCGTGGACCACCCGGGCCGCTACAGCGTAGTGGTGACCAATGAAGAAGGTTGTTCGGCTGGTGCGACTGCCTATGTCCACCTGGAGGCAGAAGGTGGACCAGACCGTTATCATGACGGTAGGCAGGGAGAGCAATTACTGGATCAGCTGACGCTTTCTGAAGCCTATACGCAGAGCAGAGTGCGGCTGCAGGTGGAAGATATAGGTCACTATGAGCTGTTTGATATTGTACAATACAGTACACTGGTCAATTTATCCTATAACCGGGATCATCAGACCGATATGTCCGGTGCATTGGAAGCGGATTATGTACAGGTAAATTACCGGCTGGATTATATGCCGGAGCGGAATATGCTTCCGCAATACGGAGAACTGTATCTTTCTCTGACAGGTAATCGTCCGGTATATCGCGCACTGAACCGGCATCAGGGTGAGCAGGATGTGCGGCTGACTGTGGAAAGCGTGACTTTCCTGCGGTCCGGTCTCCCTGTGACTCCGGCACCTGGATTTATGTCTGATTTCCGGTTGGAACTGGTCTCGCGGGTACTTTACCAGCCGAAGATGCGTTCTAGTGAACAGATCAGCGAGGTCTGGCGGGCGACCTTACCGGATGGACAGCTTCGTTTCTCGTGGCCGCATTTCAACAGCGCCTATGAATATGAACTGGAATATGTATTTATAGATAAATATACCACCGCACCTGCGGGACCGGAGCAACTTGCGGCGTTGTTCACCAGCCAGGGCATCCGGGTGAGTACTTATGATCCTTACTATGATCTGTATGCCACCTTTCCGGAAGGTAAGCTGTATTACAGGGTCCGGCCGGTGGGCCGGCATGTGTACACCTCACCGGATGCTTATGCTTTCGGCAGCTGGAGCACGGCGCAAAGCGTACAGATCGGCTCCTCCCAACCGGTAACAGCCTTTGAGCCTGCATGGAACTGGGAGAAGACACTGACCTTTGCCGAAGGCGGACGAAAGAAAGAGATCATCACCTTCTATGATAAATTGCTCCGGGCACGTCAGTTGGCTACTCATTTGAGTTCCGAGCACCTGACCCTTTATGCAGAGACATTTTACGATCATGAAGGGCGGCCGGTAGTGAATACTCTTCCGGTACCGAAGCTGGATGTTGGAGGATTGAGCTATCAGTCAGACCTCCATAGGAGTGGAGCGAACCCGTTGGTCAATTACTCCCGGTCGGACTTTGATCAGGAGGGACAGTTGCAGGGCCTGGTATCTACAGTAAGCGGTGCCGGTCAGTACTATTCGCCGGATAATGCGCTCCGGGAGGGATACCGGAAAGCAGACCTGTCCCAGCTGCCGGATGCGGGTGGTGCGGTAACGACACAGGTGCGTTATACGCTGGATGGGACCGGCCGGGTGTCTGCACAGTCAGGTGTTGGTTTACCGTTCTCACTGTCTGACGGACAGAAACGGTTCACGCGGACATTTTACGGTACACCCTCCGGAACAGAACTTCGCCGGATGTTCGGTACCAACGTAGGTGCATCGATATATTATAAGAAGAATATGGTAGTAGATCCCAATGGTCAGATATCGATCTCTTACCTGGATATGAAAGATAAGGTGATCGCAACCTGCCTGGCCGGGGAAGTACCTCCTAACCTGGAGCAACTGGATAACTACGCGGAAGAACCTGCTTTCACGACGAGCCTGAAAGAAAACAACCGGATCGATGAGCAGGCACTGGAGAGTGTGACGCAGGCCACAATCCTGAATACCAACCTCGGTACTTACAGTTTTGATTATGATGTGTCCGGCCTGATCAACCGGGCCAATACAGGTGTTTTTTCGGAGAATCCGCTGTGCGCAGCATGTGTGTATGACCTGGAGATCAGTATCACCGACCCGGACGGCAAAGCCGTTGCACTGAGCTGGCCTGGGCAGCAGCCGGAAGACGATCCTTATCAATTGGTCCGTCGGATCACTCCTTCCACAGTCTGGGAGAGTTGCCCGGAAGAAGATACTTATCCCGTACCGGCAGTGACCTTTACGGCGCTTTTCAACGAGTTGGGTAACTATGTAGTAAGCAAAAGGCTCCGGCTGGCTGAAGGGATCATAGATACCTTGCTGAGCTATGCTACGCAAGGTACACTTCCGAACCTGGAGACGCTGTTGCTGGACGCTGGAAATTCTATCACAGAAACTCATAATCCGTGTACGTGTGAGGGCCGTTGCGGGATGTATGTGGAGGAGCAGATGCGGCGGTATGTAGAGGCACCTAGTGGCCTTTCAGCGGAAGACCAGCGGGAGTTGCTGCTGGAAGAGTGTATGACGGTGTACTGTTCAGAGAAAGGTGTGCCGGCAGAAATGATATCGGCAGTGACAGAAAACAGCTGTAAAGGTCTTCTGGAACAAATGAAAATGCAGGTCGCTCCCGGAGGGGCGTTCTTTACGACCGTGAGCTGTGCATCAGGGACGTATAATCTGCTGAATGGGTATGAACCACTAGAGTCAGGCCGTACTGGCTACTATACCTTCGTGTATGGACAGCTGACAGCTCCCGGGGCGAGCGTTGAAGATACGCTGACGCTATACTGGAACGATACGATCGCGACCCTGTTTGCAAGCAGGCACCGCGAATACGGGCATTTCCTGTTCTGTATAAACAAAGGGCGCGAGCTGGACGCCTATCAGTATGAGATGGGGATGACCAGTACCTGGAGTGATGCTTTGAGCAAAGGTTTTGTGGCTGTAAGCAGCGCTGCTCCTTATGGCGGCCCTTATGGCATCCTGGCAGACCCGGTCAAGACGTTGATTCCGGATTTTGACAGTGAATTGCTGAAGCTGGATATGATCAGCGGGTACAACCAGCCGGGTGTGCCTGTGCAAGTGACCTATTCGCTCTGGGCAGCCCTGGCATACGAAGACAATTCCTCCGCGCTGCTGAACTACCGGAATGTATTGTACAGTACCGGCAGTGTGACTGGTGAGACCTTCCTTCCGGCAGGGACCGATCCGGTCAAGCTGGCTAAGCTGGATACCTTGAAGTGGAGCCTTTACAAAAATATTTATCTGGGCCTTCGGTACAAGGCGATCGTAGATTATAAAAAGGCTCTTGGGCTTATCTTCCAGACGGATGAGCACCGGATTGTAGAAGATATTAGTTACCTGTTTGACCAGGATTACGTGAAAGCGCAGCATCAGCCTATAGCGGATGAGCTTTGTTCAGAGGCATGTGCGGGCAATGCCCAGGTTTGGCTGGCTATGCTGGCAGGACGTTGTGAAGACCTGCTGGCAGCCTACCTGAGTGATGATCCGTCCGACCAGGCTGCGATCAGCAGCATCCTGTCTTCTATGACAACGATCTGCCAGACCGGTTGCGGTAATGGTTACCTGAACCCGATGGGTATGTTGAATCCGGACGATCCGTTGGAGCGTCAGGAGCAGATCGATGCGATCCTGGACCTGCTGGACGATTACAGCTGCAGTTTCAGTGAGGATGATCGGGCAGATATTTTCCCGCACCCGGGCTATATCTATACTCCGGAAGCCAGCAGGGAAGACAATACAGCCTATATTACTACTCTGTTTTTATTCGGCGCCTATAAACAGGGTGCGATGAAGTTATGGGAGTACTCGGATATTTACCATACAGATGATAAGTGTACTATTTCTCTGACGAATCCGCCTTTACCGCCTGTTACAATAGATATAGTCGGGAAATGTCCTTATAGAGCTGTTTCCCTGGAAGTGATCCTGAGAAGTTTTCTGGCAAGTACCTACAAATCGCGATACAAATACTGGATACAGTCGCAACGGATGAGCAATCGTTTTGATGTCAGTATCAACATGGAGAATTGTGGTACAGCGAACGGTGATATAGTGGATATAGATTGCCCTGCCTGCCATTCTTATCTTTGGTTCTGGGATGAGCAGGGGAATGTGTGCGATGTGAGCGATCAGGCACTGATCTACCGGCTGGACAATGCAGCACATGCCCGGGCCCTGGGAATCGCCTTCCCACCGGCCGACCCGTACCTTTCCGGCAAGCTGACAACAGAAAATAAGAAATATGTAGATTTTATCCTGATCGAATCAGGCTTTAAAGATGGCCGGCTGAATACCGTTCCGGACGAGCTGTCGGACGGCAGCTATCTGCTGACCGGTGCGCGCTTGCTGGACTGGGTGGTGTCCGGAGACACGATCACGATCGATACGGCGGTGAGTAGTTTTGAAGATATTGCTTACTGGCTGAATGAGACGGATACGCTGGGGGGCTGGTATGCCTGGCAGGACTCAGGCCGGGTGTATTTTTTAGGTGGTCAGGATAGTGTAATCTACGGACCATTGCGGATAAGTACACACAATGGCGACAGCCTGTACGTGATCAATTTTGCAACAGACAGCCAGATGACCCTGAACTACCTGGAAGTGTTCAACGATACACTGAGCGCCCGTGTACGGATGGCAGACCTGAATGCAGATCTGGTGATGAACGGCCAGGATACGCTGACCTTCAATTACGGCGTGTCGGACAGTACATTATACCTGGAAGAATACTTTGCTGAGTTTCCGGCTGCAGAAGCCTGCGGCTGTGAAGACCGGTATACTGTGACCGGTTCGATCGTGAAATACTGTCGGTTTCCGGATCGCGTGGGCTGGTATCCCTGCTCGCGGTCAGTTTGTGAAGAGGCAGATACCGGCCGCTGTTCAGGCAGTCCGGTGGTACATCCGCAGGCTGCAGCCCGCAATCACGGTTTGAATTATTACTATGTGATCCTGGAAATACCGTCCGGTTGTGATGAAGTGTTCAAGCCATTGATCCGGGGTGGAAGTTATGTGACGCGCTATGATTGTGATGAAGAAGAGCTGGAAGATTACTGCTCGGAATTCGATCTGCCGGAAGGCAGTGAGCGGAATCCGGCGGATCCCTGCTTTATTTGTCCCGGAGCTGTTCCGACCGAGCCGCAGTGGCTGGATGCATGTATGGACGAGGCAAAGAAAAATGCCCGTGACCGTGCGCGGATCGAGTACCGCGACCGGGTGGGAGAGATCCGCGATGAACTGGGCCGGGATGTTTTCAATCGCTGTATGTCCGGCCTGGAAGAGACCTTTACCTACACTCATACTTCGGGGCAGTATCATTATACCCTGTATTATTACGACCAGGCCGGTAACCTGGTACAGACTGTTCCCCCGGAAGGTGTGGACCTGCTGGGTTCCGGTGATTTCAGCGGCGGTGAGCTGAACGCTGCTACAGAACCGGCTCACCGGCTTAAGACGACATATAAGTACAACTCCCGCGGACAGGTGGTGCAGCAGAGTAGCCCGGATGGGGGCCTGACCCGTTTCTGGTATAACCGGATGGGGCAGCTGCGGTTTTCGCAGAATGACCGGCAGGCTGCCGGCAACAGGTATTCGTTCACGGTATATGATTACCAGGGCCGGATCACCCATGTGGGCGAATATGACAATACTACCTTAGGAAAGGATCTCAGTGACAAGGTATTGCTCGGCGGCAGTTTCCCCTATGAGAACGGGACGCTGAACAGCTATTGCAGCCAGATCACAGAGACGCAATATGATATGAGCCGGCTGGAAGGTCTTCCTTCGGGGATGAACCTGCGCAACCGGGTAGCAGCTACCCTCTACTATGATACACCGGACGACCGTCCGGCAATATCCAGTGTCAGTCCGCATTACAGAGCTACGCTGTATGACTATGACGAAGTGGGGAATGTCCGCCGGCTGTGGCAGGTGTACGTAGAGCCGGAGCTGACGTCGCCGCGCCAGTTTGAAGTGCGCTATGATTATGACCTGTTCAGCGGGAAAGTGAACAGTGTCCGGCTGGAAGATATCAATAGACCTTCCGGCCTGCGGGGCAGCTATCTCCGTTACCGGTATGAATACGACAGTGATAACCGGGTGACAGCCGTTTATTCGACACGGGATGACTACCTGGAACAGTGTGATGCGCGCTACTACTATTATCCGCATGGTCCGCTGGCCCGGGTAGAGCTGGGCCAGGACCAGGTACAGGGTATTGATTATGGATATACGCTCCAGGGCTGGTTGAAGTACATCAACCGGCCACAGGGCTATATTGCGTCGCCGGGCAGTGCAGCTTTTGACGAATTACATGCCTATACCGGTATGCCGGAGTACAGTGTGCTGCTGGGTTATTTTGAAGGTGATTATACACCGATCGGTGGCAGCCAGCCCGCAGAGGAGATCTGGACAGCGGCAGCAGATTATGCTACAGAGACACCTGGTGTGCGGCCCCATGCCCGTCAGCTGTACAACGGGAATATTGCCTGGATGCAGACCCGTATAGGAGCCTCACTGGATGAGCGATACCCGTCGAGTGACCCGTCTGCCCGCGCAAGCCTGCAGACCAATACCGGTGCCCAGGTAATGGCTTATAACTATGACCAGCTGAACCGGATCAAAGGTGCGCAGACCTTCGCGGATGTGAGCGGACAGCTGCAGCACCGGGGGTGGTACAATACGCAGTACAGTTACGATGCAAACGGAAACCTGTCCGGTTTGCAGCGCTATGCCCGGGGAGCAAATGACGCCCCTGTGCTGATAGATGATTTTAGCTACCACTATGCCTTGTCATCCGGTCAGAAGATCAATAACCGGCTGACCTATGTAACTGATGCAGTGAGCAGCTATGCCGCTCTGAAAGGAACCGCACAGGATATCAAGAACGGACAACCGGAGGATAACTATCTGTATGATGAAACCGGTAACCTGACCAAAGACGAACAGGAAGGCATCGATACGATCCTGTGGAATGTCTATGGCAAGATCTCTGAGATCCGGTTCACAGAGGAGAGCGGTAAGGCGGATCTTCAATTCTTGTACGATGCCACCGGCAACCGGATCGCTAAGATCAGCATTCCGAAAGAGGAGGGTAAAGATGCGGACGTGACCTGGTATGTCCGGGATGCCCAGGGCAATACGCTGTATGCGGAGAGCCGGCAGCACCATTACCCGGAAAACTGGCCGTCAGCAGCAGCCACAGTGGGCATCACAGAAGAGTACCACCTGTATGGTTCTTCCCGTTTAGGGGTGAGCTATGCGCGGTACGAGGAGGGGGCGTCTCTTCCGGGCAGTCTGCCCGGGGATCATTACCGGGTAATGGGCGAACGGGCCTATGAGCTGACCAACCATCTGGGTAATGTGCTGGCGACAGTGAGTGACCTGCCGGTAGGTATTGCCAGCCAGGAAGGAGAACCGCGGTATTATGCGGACCTGCTGATGGCGCAGGATTACTACCCGTTTGGTATGCTGCTCCCGGGCCGGGGCTATGAGAAAGGATGGTGTATCACTACGGAGACGGCAGGTAGCGGACGGCTGACAGACTGCTACGATTTTGAGAATGCAGGCGATTGCGGCCATACAGGTATCAGCGGATGGACCGGGGAGATCGGACTGCTGCGGGAGTTCTCCCGGATAGCGATGGGTCGTTTTTCCTGGTACGATAAGCACGCTCCTGCCGAAACGGACGGCGGGCTGAAGCTGACCACCACGCCCCTGCTGGTGGCGGATGATTCACTAAGTACCGGCCTTGCGGTCCGGGAATTGGGTGAGGTGCCTGCGGGTAGCTACCGGCTGGGCCTGAACGTCTATGGCGGCGGTGAAATAGAATACGGCGTGGTATTGCTCTATGATCGCCGGACGATAGAACAACCGGGTTTCACTTTTATAGAGGAAGGGTTGGAATTGTTCCCGCCTTTGCTGGATACGTTCATCAACCCGGTAGACACTTATTATGACCTGTCTTTTGAGACGGATACCGTGCAGGAGCTGGTGCTGA
>Ga0206116_1000386_pt1 | contig 49903 bp, 49 predicted proteins | sample 3A1Ametagenome_FD_178000 | JGI IMG/M metagenome (GOLD analysis project Ga0206116, IMG submission 178000) | Enriched microbial communities from leaf-cutter ant dump, University of Wisconsin, Madison, United States - 3A1A | ecosystem: Environmental > Terrestrial > Nest > Insects nest > Nest dump...
CGGAATCGGCTGTCGCCTCGGCGGCGGACAGGGTGTCGACGATGCGTCCATCCCGCAGCACGGCCACGCGGTCGGAGACGCGCAGCACCTCCTCGAGCTCGGCGGAGATGAAGATCACCGACAACCCGTTCTGGGCGAGTTCGCTCACAAGGTTCTGAATCTCCACCTTGGCGCCAACGTCGATGCCGCGCGTGGGCTCGTCGAGCACAAGCAAGCGCGGCGACAGCGCGAGAAGCCTCGCGAGCATCACCTTTTGCTGGTTGCCGCCAGACAGCGTCCCCGCGGGCCGATCCATGTCGGCGGGACGAATTCCCAGCGCCTCGATCCAGCTTTGCGCGAGTTCGCGTTGGCGTGCGGGGCGGATGCGATGCCAGATGCCGCGGTCTGCCTGCACGCTCAGCACGATGTTCTCGAGCACGCTCAGTTGGCCAACAATTCCCTCGGTTCGCCGGTTCTCCGAGGAGTAGGCGATGCCGTGCTTGAGGGCCGCACGCGGGCTGGTGAGGTCTTGCTGCCTGCCCGCCACCACGATCACCCCTGCCTGCAGCCGGTCCACGCCCGTGACCGCGCGCGCAAGTTCCGTTCTCCCCGAGCCCAAGAGCCCGGCCACTCCCAGCACGCTGCCCTCGAAGGCCTGGAGCGTGGCGTCGGCGATGCCGCGAGACACGGTGACGCCCGTGGCCTCCAGATAGGGTTCGTCCTCCTGCCCGACGCTTCCCGCATCTTTGGTGCGCGTTCGCAGCTCGGACTCGGAATGGCCGAGCATTTTGTGGACGAGGTCAATACGCAGCAGTTCGCGCATGAGGTACTCGCCCACGAGCTTGCCGTCACGAAGCACCGTGACGCGGTCGCAGATCTCGTACACCTGGTCCAGGAAGTGGCTGACAAAGAGGATCGCGACGCCACGCTGCTTGAGGTCGCGGATGATGCGGAACAGCTCGGCGACCTCGTCGAGGTCGAGGCTCGAGGTGGGCTCATCGAGCACGAGCACCCTCACGTCGGCAGAGATTGCGCGCGCGATGGCCACGAGCTGCTGAACCGCCACCGAGTGGGAACCCAGCATCGATGCAGGGTCGATGTCCAGTCCCAGCTCGGCGAGCACCGCGCTCGCCTGCTTGCGCATGGCCTTGGCGTCGATCAGCCCAAACCGACGCGGCTCGCGCCCCAGCGCAATGTTCTCTGCCACGGACACATTGGGCAGCAACTCGACCTCTTGGTACACCGTGCTGATGCCGGCGTGCTGGGCATCGATCGGTGAGCGGAAGGCCGTGGCCTGGCCGTCGAGGGTCAGGGTGCCGGAGTCCAACGCAAGCACGCCGGTGATGGCCTTGATGAGCGTGGACTTGCCGGCGCCGTTCTCCCCCATGAGCGAGTGGACCTCACCCGGGAACATGCGGAAGTCCACACCGTCGATGGCGGCATCCGCGCCAAAGTAGACCGTGCCTCCGGTGAGCTCCAGGAGCGGCCGCGCCTCGTCCACGGAGCCATTATCTAGGCCGGGACCAGGGACGACCACCATCTGCGGCTATCTACGTCGCTCGGCGCGTGCCACGATGGCGCGCTGCACCACGATGAACACCAGCAACAGCACGCCAACGATGATGCGAGTCCACGACTGTTCGGCACCCATGAAGGAGATCACCGTGTTGATGGTGCCGAACACGAAGACACCGACCATCGAGCCCAACACGTAGCCGGTGCCGCCCGTCAGCAGGGTGCCGCCAATAACCACCGCGGCGATAGCGTCGAGCTCCGTGCCGATGCCGTTGCGCGGATACCCGGCCCCCGAGTAGGCGGTGAGCACCAGGCCCGCGAGGCCCGCACACGTGCCACTGATGACATACACGAGCACCTTGGTGCGCGCGATGTTGAGGCCCATGAGGCGAGCCGACTGCTCATTGCCACCGATGGCGTAGATGGTGCGGCCAAACCGCGTGTATTGCATGACGAACGCGCCCACCGCAACCACCAGCAGAGCGAGGATCCCGGTGGGAGTGATGTACCAGCTGCCAAGGTGCCAACGCGTGCTCTGAAGCCACAGCACCGCCTTGTTCTCCACCCGGATCGACTGCAGGCTCACCACGAACGCGAGCCCGCGGGCCAGGAATAGCCCGGCGAGTGAGGCAATGAACGGTTGCACGTCGAAGTACTGAATGAGCACGCCGATGAGGAGCCCGATGACGGCGCCGCCCAGCACGATGGCGGGAATCGCGATGATCGCCGAGGTTCCGCCCGCGAGGAGCTTTGCCAGCCAGATGCCGGTGAATGCCATCACCGAGCCCACGGACAGGTCGATGCCGCTCGTGATGATGACAAAGGTCATGCCCACCGCGAGGATCAACAAGTAGGCGTTGTCGAGCAGGAGCGACGAGATGTTGCGCGGGGTGATGAAGTTGCCAAACTCCATCTGCGCACCGATGAAGATGAGGATGAGGATCGCCACCGCGGCAAACGTGGGCATGAGCGATGCTCGCCTGCTCATGAAGCTACGGAACGAGCCCACCTTTGCGGGCCGGGGCACGGTGTCCACTGCGGTCATGCCGCGACCTCCTCTGGCGTGGAGGCCGCTTGCGGCGCCCTCCGTGATTGGCTGACTCTGCGCGCGAGGCGATGCAGCCGCGGCGACTGGATAAGGACCACGACCACCACCACCAGCGCAAAGAACACGGGGCTCTGAGCGGGCGAGACGCCAAGGAAGAGGATGGTCGAGTCGAGGGTCTGGATGAACAGCACTCCCACAACCGTTCCCGCGATAGAGAACTTGCCGCCCATGAGCGAGTTGCCGCCGAGCACCACGGCGAGGATCGCATAGAGCTCGATGAAGAGGCCGGCGGCGTTGGCGTCGGCTGCGGAGATGTTCGAGGTGTAGATGATGCCGGCGATTCCGGACAGCAGCCCAGAGACGATGTAGGCGCCCCAGATGATGCCGCGCGAGCGCACTCCCGCGAGGCGGCTGGCCTCGGGGTTGATGCCAACGGCCTCGGTGAGCACGCCGAGCGCGCTGCGGCGCTCCACGAACGCCACAATCGCCACGATGGCCATGGCGATGAGGAACGCCACCGGCAGGAGCAGGAAGAACCCGGTGGCAATGACCTTGTATGGCGACGAATTGACCGTGGTGATCTTGCCGCCGGTGATCAACAGCGCCACGCCACGGCCGGCGAACATCAGCACGAGCGTGGCGATGATCGGTTGGATGCCCATGACCGACACGAGCAACCCGTTCCATGCGCCGAGCACCAGGCTCACGAGCATCGCAACGCCCACCGCCACCGCCACCACACCGATGTTGTTCGGTTCGTCGGAGCCCGCAATAATCTGCAGCGCCACCGCGCCGGACACCGCCATGATGGCGCCAACCGATAGGTCGATGCCGCGCGTGGCGATGACGAGCGTCATGCCGAGCGCCACAAGCATGAGTGGCGCACTGTTGCGCAGGATGTCGATCAGTGCGCCGTACAACTCGCCGTCACGGATGGTGATCTTGATGAAGGCGGGCCGGGCAATCGCGTTGATGGCGATGAGGCCCACGAGCGCCGCCGTTGGCCAAAACAGCCGATGTCTCACGAGGGTTTTCACGCCGCGCTCTCCTTGCCTTCGTTGGCGATGTACTCCACGAGAGCATCAAGGTCCATGGCGCCCGCGTCTACCTCGCCGATGCGCTTGCGGTCACGCATGACCACGATGCGCTGCGCGAGCCGCAGCACCTCCTCGAGCTCCGATGAGATGAAGATGACAGACAGGCCCTGTTGTGACAACTCGGCGACCTTGCGCTGGATGTCGGCCTTGGCGCCCACGTCGATTCCGCGCGTGGGCTCGTCAAGAATGAGCAGTTCGGGAGCCGTGGCGAGCCAGCGCGCGAGCAGCACCTTTTGCTGGTTGCCTCCCGACAGGTTGCGGGCAAGGGCGGCCGGGTTGGCGGGGCGCACGTCGAGCGCGGACATGTAGTCGGCGACGATCGCGTCCTGTTCGGCGCGGCGGAGCTTGTGAAGCCATCCCTTGCGCGCCTGAATGCCGAGCACGATGTTTTCGGCAACGGTGAGGTCGCCCACGATGCCTTCACCGCGTCGGTCCTCGGAGGAGAACGCCACCCGGCGATCGATGGCGTGCCGCGGCGAGGCGATCTTGGCGGCGGAGCCCTGGATCTCCACGTGGCCGGTGTCGGGGCGGTCCGCCCCGTACAACAGACGCACCAGCTCGGTCCTGCCGGAGCCGAGCAGCCCCGCAAGGCCCACCACTTCGCCCGGATAGATGTCGATATCGGCCGGCTCCAAGGTTCCCTTGCGGCCAAGGCCCGACGCTGTGAGCACGGGGATTCCCGAGCGATCCACCGCGCGGTCTGCCGTCTGGCTCAGCGAGGCGAGATCGTCGAGTGCGCGGCCGATCATCTTGGTGACGAGTTGGTCGCGTGGCAGATCTGCGGCGAGATACTCGCCAACCAGGCGGCCATTGCGCAGCACGGTGATGCGGTCGGCGATCTCGTAGACCTGGTCCAGGAAGTGGCTCACAAAGAGGATCGCCACGCCCTTGTCGCGCAGCGCACGAATGACGCCAAAAAGCTGTTCCACCTCGCCCCTGTCGAGGCTCGAGGTGGGTTCGTCGAGGATCAGCACGCGAGCGTCGAGCACCATGGCGCGACTGATCGCCACAAGCTGCTGAATCGCGATGGAGTGGCTCGCGAGCATCGAATGCGGATCCACGCTGAGCCCCAACTCGGACAGGTGCCGGGCCGCCTCACGGTGCACGGCGCCCCAATTGATGCGTCCCGCGGTGCGCGGCTCGTGCCCAAGCATGACGTTCTCGCCAACGGTGAGGTTGGTGCACAGGTTCACCTCTTGGTACACCGTGGAGATGCCTGCCGCTTGAGCGTCGGCCGTGGAGTGGAATTCGCGCGTGGCGCCATTGACCGCGATGGTGCCCGCGTTGATGGCATACACGCCCGTGAGCGCCTTGATGAGGGTGGACTTGCCGGCGCCGTTCTCGCCCATGAGCGAGTGCACCTCTCCGGCGCGGAGAGTGAAATCTACGCCGTCGAGCGCGAGCACCCCAGGGAACTGGATGGTGATTCCGCGCATCTCGACGATGGCTTGTGCCGCGTTGTCCGCGTTGTCAGTCACGAGTTGTACCTTCTTGCCTGCGCTGGGACGCGACGGCTGGGGAGCCGGCATGCGGCCGACCCCCCAGCGTCGCGTCTGGACCGTGCTTACTGATGCCTATCAGTAGGGACGGGCGTCGAGGATGTCCTGCGTGATGTCGTCCTGCGTGAAGCTGGAGTCGGTCGCGTAGTTGATGTGCTGAACTTCCTTGCCAGCGATGACGTCCTTGACCAACTGGGCAGCGGAGTCACCGAGCATCGGGTTGCACTCGACAACGAAGTTGATCTTCTTGTCGAGCAGCGCCTGCAGTCCGTCGTGGACGCCATCGATCGAGATGATCTTGATGTCCTCACCGGGCTTGCCACCGGCCGCCTCAATCGCTTCGATGGCGCCCAGCGCCATGTCGTCGTTGTGGGCGAAGACCAGGTCGATGCCGTCGAGCCCGTACTTCTGGATGAAGCCCTCCATGACGGACTTGCCGCCGTCGCGGGTGAAGTCACCGGTCTGCGAGTCGATCTTCTCGATCTGGGTGCCGGCGATCGCTGAGTCGAAGCCCTCGGCACGGTCGTTGGCGGGAGCGGAGCCCGTGGTGCCTTCGAGCACAACCATCTTGGTGGGCGTGTTGCCGTAGTTCTCTGCGGCAAACTTGCCCGCCGTCTCGCCCTCCGCCTTGAAGTCGTCGCCCACCCAGGCGGCGAACAAGTCGTCGGAAGAGGACACGGTGCGGTCTTCAAGGATGACCGGGATGCCAGCGTCCTTCGCCTCCTGCAGCACGTCATCCCAACCATCGGAGACGATCGGTGCGATGACAATCGCGTCGACGCCCTGGTTGATGAAGCTGCGAACGGCGGCGATTTGGGCCGCCGTGTCGTTGTCGGCGGCGTTGAACGTCAGATCGAATCCGTTCTCGGCGGAGAAGGCCGCCTTCATCGAGTCGGTGTTGGCGCTGCGCCATCCGCTCTCGGATCCGGTCTGCGCAAAGCCGACGCTGATGGTGGCGTCGGCGTTGCCGCCGTCGCCGCCTGGTGCTGCGCTGTTGCTGGGGTCGCCGTCAGACGAGCACCCAGCGATCGTGAGCGCTGCGGCACCGGCGAGGGCCAGTGACGCGATCATGCGCTTCTTCATTCCAAAACCTCCTTGTTTTGGCCAGGCCTTGCGGCCACTCGGGTGCGGTTTCCTCTGGGCCAGCAGAGGGACCGTGTCTCAAATATTAGCCTTAACATTTAGCGCTCACGCAAGCGCTGGGAGGTCACGGTTTCGTAAAGTTCCCCGCACAAATCGTGCTCAAACTCTCCGTCGAATCGTTTCGTTTGAGACCAAACCGTTATCGCTCACATTCTGACCCACCCACCGGCGCCCGCTGCCCGGGCCGCGGCACGCCAAACCGAGGCCCGGGAACACCGCGCGGCCCCGGGAGGTTCACGAGTGCAGCGACCTGCGAGAGGATTCCCCCATGACCACGAGCCTGTTCTCACCCCTCACCATCAGGGGCGTCACGTTCCGCAACCGCCTGTGGGTGTCCCCCATGTGCCAGTACTCGTGCGAGGACCGCGACGGCGTCCCCACCGACTGGCACCTGGTGCACCTCGGCTCCTTTGCACGGGGCGGCGCGGGGCTCATCGTGGCCGAGGCGAGCGGGGTGGTCCCGGAAGGCCGCATCACCCCGTGGTGTGCGGGCATCTGGAATGCGCAGCAGCGCGACTCGTGGGCCCGCATCGTCGATTTTGTCCACGGCCAAGGCGCCAAGGCGGGCATCCAGCTGGCGCACGCGGGCCGCAAGGCGTCCACGTATCGCGACTGGAGCGGCAAGGGCTCCGTCAGCGAGTCCGACGGCGGATGGCAGACCGTGGCACCGTCGCCGGTGCCCTTCCCCGGCTACGCGACGCCACGCGAGCTGAGCCCAGACGAGATCAGCGCGCTGCCCCAGGCGTGGGCAGCGTCGGCCAGGCTTGCGCTTGATGCCGGCTTTGACGTGCTCGAGGTGCATGCCGCCCACGGCTACCTGCTGCACCAGTTCTTGTCCCCCCTGAGCAACGAGCGCACGGATCGGTGGGGCGGCTCACTCGAGAACCGCGCCCGGTTGCTGCTGGACGTGGTGCGTGCGGTGCGCTCCGAGGCCGGCGCCGACGTGCCGGTGTTCGTGAGGCTGTCGGCAACGGACTGGTCGGAGCCCAACGGGTGGACCGTGGAGGACACCGTCACCGTCTCCGGTTGGGTGCACGACGCCGGGGCGGACCTCGTGGACGTCTCCTCCGGGGGCCTCGTGGGCGGCGTACGCATCCCCACGGGCCCTGGCTACCAGGTGCCCTTCGCGTCGGCCGTGCGCGCGGGAGCGCACATCCCCACCGGCGCGGTGGGACAGATTGTGGGAGCCAAGCAGGCAGAGGCGATCATCGCGTCGGGCGGTGCCGATGCGGTGTTCGTTGGCCGCGAGTTCCTGCGCGACCCCCACCTTCCCCTGCGCGTGGCGCACGAATTGGGCGAGACGCTTGACTACTGGCCCGCCCAATACGTGCGCGGCACCTTCGCCGCTCGTCCCAACGTGGACTAGCCCTTTGGCGTGGCGCGTCGAAGCAGCGCGAACCCGCCAAGACCAGCAACGATCGTGATCGGCAGGCTCAGCAAGGCGATCTCCCACGGCGTGCGGGCCGCAAAGAAGTCGACGATGGGCTGCCACCAGCCACCCCAGACGATGAGGAAGACGATCGCGACCGCGAGCACCAGGAGCGACCCCAAGAACGCGATCAGTCCCGTGGCGGCCCAGCGCACAAACGACGCTCCGCATGCGGCACCCACGAACATCAGCAGCATCATGGCAAGCGTGTAGATCGCCGCGAGCTCCCACACCGGAACAGTCTGCAAGACGGACGGCGCAAAGAATCGGCCACCTACTCCCCACCCATCCGTGAGACGCTCCACTCCCGCAAGGAGCGCGAGCCCCACTCCAAAGGTCACCGAGAGCATCACGAAGATCAGGCTCGTGCCCAGGTAGTAGTCGCGTCGCGTGGACCCAAGGCCAACGGTGAAGCTGAAGGTCTGGTTCATGGCCTGCACCGCCACAACCACCGCATAGAACATCACCCATGAGCCACCGCCGTTGTAGTCAAACGCGTCGGGCTCCAGGGGGTCGTCTCCCGCGGCAAACAGCACGATGTGCCACACGGTGAAGTTCAGCGCGAACACGCCGAGCGTGATGAGCGCCGGCATGTACAGCAGCGCCCACGGGTTCGACAGGTGCACGCGCACCGTGGTGGCAATGCGGCGAGGGGTGGTGGGAACGGCGATGGCGGTCATGAGCGAACCTCCTGAGTGGTGTTGCGGGTACGGCTCACGATGAGCTGCTGAAGAGAAACGGGTGCCAGCTCCAAGCCGGCGGCCACAGCGTCGGCGCGTTCGGCGTCGGACAGCCCGGTAAGGGTGACCGACGCTATGCCGCCGATGCCCTCCCACCCCAAGACGTCCTTGCCCTCCGCAAAGCGCTCCACCGCGGCGTGCCCGCCAACGAGCGTCACGGCGGTGCCGCGCAGGGAGTCGGCGTCGGCATCGATGAGCACACGGCCGCCGTCCACCACGATGACGTGATCGAGTAGGCGCGCGGCCTCGTCGATGAGGTGAGTGGACAGGATGATGGTGCGCGGGTTGGCGCTGTAGTCCGCGAGCAGGTGGTCGTAGAAGAGGTCGCGGGCCACGGCGTCGAGCCCCGCATAGGGCTCGTCGAGGAGCGTGAGCTCGGCGCGGGCGGCGAGGCCAATGATGACGCCAACGGCGGAGCGTTGCCCGCGCGACATCTTCTTCATGCGGCGATTCAGCGGAACCCTGAACTCGTCAACGAGCCGAGCAGCGTAGTCGGCGTCCCAGTTGGGGAACAGATGTGAGGCGGCGCGCAGCACGTGCTTGCCGCGGAAGCTCTCTGGATAGACCTGGGACTCGCGCACAAAGCACGTGCGGGTGAGCACCGCGGCGTTTTCCACGGGGCTTTGCCCAAAGACGTCGACCTCGCCGGCCGAGGCGAACTCTTGACCGGTGATGAGGCGCATCACCGTGGACTTGCCTGCCCCGTTGCGGCCCAGCAGTCCGCAAATGGAGTGCTCCTGCACGCTGAAGGTCACATCCGCAACGGCCTCGACCTTGCCAAACTGCTTGGTCAGGCCCCTGGCCTCAATGACGGCGGTCATTGGCCCGCCTCCTTTCGAATCATGGCGGTGAGCTGCTCGGTCGTGATGCCGAGCACCCGCGCCTGCGCCACGAGCGGGCGCACGTAGGTGTCTTGGAATGCCTCGGTGCGCGCGGCGACGAGGCGGTCGCGGGCACCCGGGGCGACGAACATGCCGATGCCCCTGCGCTTGTAGAGGATTCCCGCATCAACGAGAAGCGTGACGCCCTTGAGCGCAGTGGCCGGGTTGATGCGGTGAAAGGCGGCGAGGTCGTTGATGGACGGCACCTGCGTCTCCTCACGCATGGAGCCGTCGATGATCTGCGACTCGAGCTGCTCGGCGATCTGCAGGAAGATTGGCCGTGCGTCGTCCACGTCACCCTCCAGGCTTGTTGGTTAGTTAGTTCAGTAACTAAGTAACCATGTTTTGGACGCCGTGTCAAGCCCGCATCCCACTACAGTTGGCATATGTCTGAGACCGCCCTGGTATGGATCGATTGTGAGATGACCGGCCTCGACACCAGCAAGGACGCGCTCATTGAGGTTGCCTGCCTCGTGACCGACGCCGAGCTCAACGTGCTCGGCGAGGGCGTATCCGTTGTCATCCGTCCCCCGTCCGACGCCGTAGACGGCATGGGCGACTTTGTCCGGCAGATGCACACGACGTCGGGCCTCATCAACGACCTCGAGAGCGGCGTGACGATGGAAGAGGCCCAGGACGCGGTGCTCGCGTACGTCCGCGAGCACGTGCCCGTTGCAGGCAAGGCGCCGCTCGCGGGAAATACGGTGGGCATGGACCGCCTCTTCCTGGAGCGCGACATGCCGCAGCTCGTGGCCCACCTGCACTACCGCGTAGTGGACGTCAGTTCTCTCAAGGAACTGGTGCGCCGCTGGTACCCGCGGGTCTTCTACCAGGCCCCCACCAAGACCGGCGGTCACCGCGCGCTCGGCGACATCCAAGACTCCATCCGCGAGCTGCGCTACTACCGCGAGACCGTGCTGGTGCCCCTTCCCGGACCGGACTCCGAGTCTGCGCGCGCCGCCGCGGCGTCCGTGTCCGAGGGTTAAGGACGGCCCGGCAGGCACGGTACACTTTTCGCTGGCCCCGCAATGGGCCGATGGTGGGTGTAGCTCAGCTGGTAGAGCGCCGCGTTGTGGTCGCGGATGTCGCGGGTTCGAGTCCCGTCACTCACCCCAAGGGTGGCCGCGGGGGGTCTACCGTGCGTAACCCGCGCATAATTTGCCCTGTCCGGCGCGTTTCGCCTGGTACGGATCGCGCGCCAGCACATTTTGTGCAGGTTACTGACGGTGCCGGGCCCGAGGCGAGCTGTGACCGGGCCAGACGTCCTAGGACCAACCGCCCCCACGGCACCTACCCTTGAAGCATGGATTCCCCGGTCCCTGTACGCCTCACCACGCATGCCGACGTCGTTGCCGCGGCAACCGACCCCACCACGTTCTCCAGCCACACCTCCGTGCATTTGCACGTGCCTAACGGCATGGATGGCGAGGAGCACCGCACCTTCCGCACACTCGTGGACAGCTACATGACGTCCGACGTTGTGGCTGGGCTGGAGCCCCGCCTTGCCGAGATCGCCCGGCAGGTAGTGCGCGACATGCCGCGCGGCGAGACGGTGGACGTCATCGCGGCGCTCGGCGAGCCCTTTGCGGTGCACGCACAGTGCGACTGGCTGGGGTGGCCCGCAGAGTTTGAGCCACGCCTGAGCGCCTGGATGGAGCGCAACTACACCGCCGCCCACGCTCGCGACGCGGACCTCAACGCGGAGGTGGCCGCGGACTTTGACCAGATAGTTCGGGATGCCATCGCGAGTGCCGCTCCCGGCTCCGTCACGGCACGCCTTGCCGCCGAGCACGTGAACGGCCGGCCTCTGACCACCGAAGAGGCGGTGTCGATTCTGCGCAACTGGACGGCGGGAGACCTTGGGTCCATCGCCCGCTGCATCGGTGTCATCGTGTGGCGGCTGGCGAGCACCCCACCCCTGCAGCAGCGAGTGCGCATGCTCACCGGCCCCGAGCACCGCGCCGAACTCGACGCGATCCTCCTCGAGTGCCTGCGCATCGAAGACCCCTTCGTGGCGAACCGCCGCAGGGCCACCTGCCCCGTGACGCTGCCCTCCGGAGCTGCCGCCAACACGGGGGACATCGTGATGCTCGACTGGACCGCAGCCAACCGGGACCCCGAGGTCTTCGCAGATACCTTTGACCCTCACGCTCACCTGCCGCACAATCTCGTGTTCGGCATCGGGCCACACGGGTGCCCAGGCTTTGAACTGTCGATGGCCGAACTGCGCGCGTCCGTACTGGCACTCACGGCAGGAACGCAGGCAGTAGAGCCCGCGGGGGACGCGGCACCTGTGCCCCACGAGGCCCCCCTGGGGGGCTGGCGCGTGGTGCCGGTGGTGTTGTCCTGAGCGCAGCGCTCAGGACCTCTTGGCGAACGCCATCCCTTCCTGCCGCGGACCACGGCGTTCCGCGGTTCGCCCGCCACGCTATCGTTGTGGCGAACTATTTGCACGGGATGGAGGTAACGCATGGAGGGTTGGGTACTCGCGCTGCTCACGGGCTCCGGCTTCGCCGCCGCTGCCGGCCTCAATGCGTTCATTCCCATCGTGCTGGTGGGGGCGCTGGCCCGCTTCACCGACATCATCGTGCTTCCGGACCAGTTGCTGTGGCTCGAGTCCTGGCCCGTCATCGTCATCGGCCTGCTGCTCCTGCTGAGCGAGTTGGTGCTCGACAAGATCCCGGGCGTCGATCACATCAACGACCTCTTGCAGTTCCTGGTGCGCCCCGTGGTGGGCGGCGTGATGTTCGTTGCCACGGCATCGGCAGACGTTCAGGGACAGTCCGACTTTTGGTTTGAGCACCCGTGGATCGCGGGCGTAGCGGGTGCCGTTCTCGCCTTGGGTGTGCACACCGGCAAGGCCGTTGCCCGGCCCGCCGTGAACGCCTCCACGGGCGGCACGGGCGCGCCACTCGCCTCGTTTGCCGAAGACGCACTGTCCGTCACCTTGTGCCTCGTGGCGCTCTTTGTGCCGATCCTCGTGCTCGTCTTCTTCATCCTGCTATGCATCGCGCTGTACCGCATCGTCACCACGGGCCGACGCCGTCGTCGCCGCCGCGCACAGCTCGAGGCCGCGGGGCGTGCGGAGCGTGAGGCACAGTCCGAGGCCGGCGCGCAGACCCCCTGGTGGCGCGGCCGCTGGCGCTGAAGCGCGAAGGCCGGACGGCGTCGGGCATGAAAAAAGCCCGATCCGTACGGACCGGGCTTCTCCCTGGTACGCCCCCTGGGACTTGAACCCAGAACCCACTGATTAAGAGTCAGTTGCTCTGCCAATTGAGCTAGAGGCGCGTGGCGCGAGAAACAACATTAGCAGGCCACCCGCCCGCCCGTGAAATCGGCGAGCGCCGTCACTGCTGCTCGCGCGTCATCTCGCGGATGATGCGCTCGCCTACGTGGTTGCCGCTGGAATCGGCGGCGAGATCGCCGCGCTCATAGCCCGCACGAGCGTAGAGGATGGTTGCCGTCCACGCGGAGAACACGGCGGCGGCGCGGCTCCATGGCTCCACCGCATCGGGCGCCGTGCCTGCGCGGGTCATGTAGTCGCGCGCGATGCGATCCTGGGCGTGAACCCACGCGTGCAGGATGTGCCCGGCGATCTGCGGATCGCCATCGCCAATGAACTGCACCGTGGGATGTGGCAACGCCATCTCGCCATAGGAGTGATCGGCCCACCCCTGCTCAACGATGCGGTGCAGCGCGGCCGCCACGGCGTCGTCGACCGGCTCGGTGACGGGCCGTTCGCAGATCGCGGTGGTGAAGGCGTCGAGCCAGCCGTCAAAGTGCGCCAGCAGCAGCGCGGACTTGGACTCAAAGTGCAGGTAGATGGTGCGCATCGCCACGTTTGCGGCCTGCGCGATGTCCTCCATGGTGGTCTCGGCGTAGCCGCGCTCGGCGAAAAGCCGCTCTCCAGCATCCAGAATCGCCTGACGAGTCGCTGCCTTGCGGCGCTCGTTACGATCCATCAGCTACCCACTCCACCCCGCTAACTCTACGCGAGGCCCCCTCCACAGCCATCGTCACAGGCGCCGGCGCACCCTCGCTCCCTGGGCCAGGACGAGCGCCACGCCCGCGGCCAGCATCGCCACCGCCGTGGCCACGATGGGTGCGGCGTCGATACCGGTGCCGGACAGCTCCTCGTCCGCCGGTGGTGGCGTGACGGGCCCGGCGTCCGCCGCGGTCACGGAGAGCTCGAGCACGGCCGTCTTGCCCTCAAAGCCTGTGCCGGTGATGGTGCGCGCGCCCGTGGAGCTGATGGTGACGACGTTGTCCGCAACCTCGTCTCCCGGCACGCTGCTCTCGAACTGGACCTCGGACGTGACGTCGCCCAGGTCGTTGCCGAACTCGTCATAGCCTCGCGCCGTGACCGCCACCTCGTCGCCCACCACGGGTGAGCCGGGTGCCGCGCTCAGCACAAAATGATCCAGATCGCCGGCGAGCACGCTCAGGGTGTAGTCGGCGGTGTCCGAGCCAAAGGCGTTGGTGGCGACCACATGCACCGCGTAGTCCCCTGCCACCTCCGAACTGCCGCTCAGCACGCCGGTGGTGGGGTTCAGCGTGAACCCGGCGGGAACGGTTCCGGAGAAGGTGATGGGTGCCGTGCCGGTGGTGACGATGGGCTCGTAGAACGAGTCCCCGGCATCAAGATCCGGCAGGCTCGCAGTGGTGATGACAGGAGCGGAGGCCCCGGCCACCGTCGAGGCGGCGGACACCACCGTGCCCGGCCCAAAGTTCTCCGCAACCGCGCTCACGGCGACGCTCAACTGGTGGCCGGCGTCGGACATTGCCGGGGTGTAGTTCTCGTCAGTGGCGCCCGCGATCGCGACGCCGTCGAGCCGCCACTGGTAGCTCAACACTGCTCCCGCGTTCCAACCGGAGGTCAGGGCGGTCACCTCAGCGCCGGGCTCTGGGGCGGAGCTCAACGTGACGGTGCCCGTGAGGTCTGCGATGCGAATGTTGCTGAACAGCGAGACCTCATACTCGGCGGGCGAGATGCTCGCGTCTCCCGTGGACCCGCCGTGAATGCCCACGCCGTACACACCACCCGTTCCGGACACCGCGGCCATGCCAAAGTCGCCCATAGAGATCTGCGTGATGGGCGCGCCGTCGAGCACGGCAGGGAAGGTCGCGACTCGCGCTGGGGTGCCGCGGTTCACCTGGTCGCCCAGCCCCAGCTGACCGTGAACGTTGCCTCCCCACGTCATGAGCGAACCCGTGGAGGTGAGCGCGGCGCCGCTGGTCTGGCCAAGGCTTATCGCCGTGATGGTCTCTCCCGGGTTGAGTCCGGGGAACTTTAGGGTGCTGATATCCCCTAGCCACTCGGGATACGGATAGAGGGGATCGGTTCCCGCCCTCACGTCGCTGAATCCCAGCGGGTGGTACGCGGGGTCGTTGAAGCCCCAGACGTAGACCTGGCCGCTAACCGTGAGCGCGGCGGTTGCGGTAGCGGTTGCCGTCACCTGCTTGACGGGCATGAACTCGAAGTAGGGCACGATCCGCGGAACATCGTGAATTACCCAGGACCACTCCCCTGTGCCCACCTGGCCGTGCTCGTTGGCACCCCATCCGCGCACGCCACCCGCGGGGGTGATCGCAAACGAGGTGTTGGTCCCTGCGGTGACCGCGGTGGCGCTGCCGGCAGACATCACGAGCTGCGGCGAGGAGTGGTCGGTTCCGGCATCTCCCGTGCCAAGTTGCCCGTAGGCGTTGGCTCCCCACGCATACACCTGTCCATCCGCGCCCAACGCGAGCGAGTGGCTGCCGCCCGCAGAGACCTGCGTGATGGCGTGGAAGTTGAGATTGGGGAACATTCCCTGCTCAAGCTCCACGGGAGTGGGGTGGGGATCGGTGTCGCCCACGCCAAGCTGTCCGTGCGAGTTGTCTCCCCACGCGTAGACCTTGCCCTGAAGCGTCAGCGCGAGCGCATGGGTGGAGCCGATGGCCACCTGCACAATGCGGTCCGCCGCGTCGGTGAAGGGAGGCAGCGTGGTGACCTCGGTGGGAGTGAGCTGCTCCGTCACGGAGGGGCCCATCCCGAGGAGCCCGGTGGTGTCGCGTCCCCATGAGAACAACCGGCCGTCGTCTGTCACGCCGAGCACCACGCCCTGCAGGGAGCCGTCAGACCTGCTCGCAGCCACCTGCACAAACTTTGGCGACGCGTCCGGCGGCATGGCACTCGCCGCGAGCGGCACGCTCATCACGGCAAGTGCGGCCGCTCCTGCAAGAGCCACCACGCGCGTTAGCCAGGCGCCGCGGCGCGCGGAAAGTTGGTTTGCCACCGTAGAACTCCTCAGCTTGGGCCCTTCCGGCGGGCCCCCTGTCACAGTAGTAGCACCACTGCATAACTGCAATGAGTGCAGTAATGCTAGCAGGACGGATGGCGCGTGACATGGCACATCTGCGCACCCATTACCGTGTCACCATGACCCGCTCTCTCCTTGCGCCGGGCGACCACGCGCCCGACTTCACGGCCCCCACCGACACCGACACCTTCACGCTGTCCGATCACCTCGGCGAGTCGCTCATCCTGTTCTTCTACCCCGCCGCCATGACGCCTGGCTGCACCAAGGAGGCATGCGACTTCCGCGACAGCCTCGGCGCGCTCGGGGCCGCCGGCTACACGGTGGTGGGGATCTCCAAGGACTCCCCGGAGGTGCTGGCCCAGTTCCGTGCCACGGAGGGGTTGACCTACCCGCTCGTATCCGATGCCGACCTCGCGATTCAGAACACCTACGGCGTGTGGGGCCAAAAGAATCTCTACGGCAAGGTCATTGACGGCACCATCCGCTCCACGATCGTCGTAGGCCCAGACGGCACCGTCACCCACGCGTTCTACAACGTCAAGGCAACCGGGCACGTGGGAAGACTGCGCCGAGACCTGGGCCTGCCCGCGTAGTCTTGGTGCCGCGCGCGAGTGGCGAAATTGGCATACGCGCTGGATTTAGGTTCCAGTGTCTTCGGACGTGCGGGTTCAAGTCCCGCCTCGCGCACCATGTGAGTTGGCCTCCCGCAGCTGGCGTGGGCACCGTCCGCGGCCCCGTCAGGGTGCGTAACCCGCGCAAAATTCCGCGCAGCCTCCACATCATGCCTGGTGCAGCTCCCCGGCGTGGGAGATTTTGCGCGGGTTACTGACGCACATCCCACGCACCCACGCTCGCGCACCACCACAATTGACCCGTGACGCATGACCTTCTGGCGCTTGCCGCAGCAGGATTTGCTGCGGGCCTCGCCATCGCGATGCCGCTGGGGGCGATCGCCGTGCTCATCCTGCGCGAATCGATGGTGCGCGGGCTGGGGTTTGGCCTCGCCGCGGGCGCCGGATGCGCCACGGTGGATCTGCTGTATTGCGGGCTCGCGGTGGCGCTTGGCGCCACCATCGCCCACGCCGTGGAACCGTGGCTGCCCGCGCTGGCGGCAGTGTCGGGCCTGGTAATCGTTGGCATTGGCGCGTGGCAACTGCGGTCCGCGCTGAACGCGCACGCGGCAACGCAGACGGCACAGATCGTCGCGGGATCGCGGCTGCGCGTCTACGGGCGCTTCGTTGGCCTCACCGCGCTGAACCCGGCGACGATCGTCTACTTCCTCGCGCTGAGCGCCGTCGTCACCACCATCACCACGTCTGCGGCGGGGCCTTTGGTGTTCGTGGGCGCAACGTTCATCGCGTCGCTGCTGTGGCAGTCAACGCTCGCCGTGATCGGAGCCGTCATCGGTGCCACGGTGACCGAGCGCACCACGCGCGTACTCGGAATCGTGGCCTCATGCGCGATCATCGCGCTCGGCATCGTGGCGATCATCGCGGCGCTGACGCGCGCCTAGCCAGCTCGGCACGAGGCGACGCCGGGACCACAAACCGGCCCCGGCGCCGGGCCGGATCAGTGCGAGTGCTGTTCGGCGACCTGCTTGCGCACGTCATCCATGTCGAGGCCCTCCACGGCGGCAACGAGCTGCTGCAGCTGCGGTCCGGGCAGGGCGCCCGCCTGGTTGAAGACCATGATGCCGTCGCGGAACGCCATGAGCGTGGGGATCGCGGTGATCTGGTACTTCTGCGACAGCTCGGGGTGAGCCTCGGTGTCGACCTTAGCGAAGGTGATCTCGGGCTTCTGGTCAGACAGCGCGCCGTAGATGGGCGCAAAGCGCTTGCAGGGTCCGCACCACTCGGCCCAGAAGTCGACGAGGACGATGCCATCCTTGCCAACGGTCTCGTCAAAGGTCTCGGTGCTCAAGTCAACGGTTGCCATGGTGTCCTCTCCGGCGGCGAAGGCCGCGTGTTCACGTCCTAGAGTGTCATGCCCCGGCGCGCATCTGTGCCGAATCGCGCTGAGGCGGTAGAAAAGACTCATGACCGACATGGCCGAACTTCCGTCCGAGCCCACAGGCTGGCTCAGCGACAACGAGCTGAACCATGTGCGTTCCGAGCTTCCCTTGCTGTACGTGAACGCGATTCCGGTCCGCATTAATCCCCGCGGCGAGGTCGCCGAGATCGGCTTGCTGCTGCGCGCCGACGAAGGGGTCATCTCGCGGGCGCTCGTCGCCGGGCGCGTCATGTACCACGAGACGGTGCGGGATGCCCTGATCCGCAACCTCGAGAAGGACCTGGGGCCGGTGGCGCTGCCACGCGTGCCCACCTCTCCCACGCCGTTCGCGATCGCCGAGTACTTCCCCACCGCCGGCGTGACCGCGTTCCATGACGCGCGTCAGCACGCGGTGGCGCTGGCGTATGTGGTGCCGGTGGACGGCGACTGCGAGCCCTCGCAGAACGCCCTCGACATCGTGTGGCTCAGCCCCGAAGAGGCCGCGTCTCCCGACGTCTCTGGCGAGATGGCGCACGGGCAAGACGTGCTGCTGCGCCAAGCGCTGGCGCACTGCGGCGTACTGCCGTAGCGCGCAACGGCGCTTAGCTCAGCACGGCCGCGATGTGGGGGGCGAGCGCCCGGAACGCCGCCGCGCGGTGCGAGATCCGGTTCTTCTCCTGGGGCGACAGCTGCGCGGACGTCACGTCATAGCCCTCTGGCACAAAGATGGGGTCGTAGCCAAAGCCGTTGCCGCCCGACGCTGCCTCAGCCAAGCGCCCACGCACAGTTCCCAGCTCCACCAGTTCGGTGCCGTCCGGCTTGACGAGCGCGGCGGCGCAGACAAAAGCTGCGCCGCGGTGGGCGGTGGGGATGTCGGTCATTTGCGCCAAGAGCAGCTGCAGGTTCTCGGAGTCGGCACCGTGCCTGCCGCTCCACAGCGCGGAGAAGATGCCGGGCGCGCCGCCCATGATGTCCACGGCGATGCCGGAGTCGTCCGCGATGGCGGGCAGTCCCGTTGCGGCGCACAATGCGTGGGCCTTGATGAGGGCGTTTTCGGCGAAGGACGTGCCGTCTTCCACGGGCGCCGGCGCGCCCAGCTGACCCGCGGAGGCGATGTCCCCTTGCGTCAGCCCCGGCACGAGCGGCTCCAGGATCGCGAGGATCTCACCCACCTTGTGGGCATTGTGGGTCGCGAGCGCGAGGCGCGCCATCAGCCCTCCAGCGCCGCGGCCTGCAGCGCGGCCAGCTGCGCATTGCCCGCGGTGGCAAGCGCCAGCAGCTCGTCGAGCTCGCCTCGCGAAAACGGCGCGCCCTCCGCGGTTCCCTGCACCTCAACGAACCCGCCGGTGCCGGTCATGACCACGTTCATGTCGGTCTCGGCCCGCACGTCCTCGACGTACGGAAGGTCGAGCATCGGCACCCCGTCGATGATGCCAACGGACACGGCAGAGACGGAGCCAAGCAGCGGCACCTTACGAGCGCCGATGGCACCGTTGGCGCGGCCCCAGGCAATGGCGTCGGCCAGTGCCACGTACGCCCCGGTGATGGCGGCCGTGCGGGTGCCGCCGTCCGCGTCGATGACGTCGCAGTCCAGCACGATGGTGTTCTCCCCCAGCTGCTTGACGTCGATGATGGCGCGCAGCGAGCGGCCGATGAGCCGCGAGATCTCGTGGGTGCGGCCGCCGATCTTGCCGCGCACGGATTCACGATCGTTGCGCGTGTTGGTGGCGCGCGGGAGCATCGAGTATTCGGCGGTGACCCAGCCTTCGCCGCTGCCTTGCTTCCAGCGCGGAACGCCCTGCGTGAACGACGCCGAGCACAGCACCCGCGTGCCCCCAAACGTCACGAGGCACGAGCCTTCGGCGGCATGCTGAAAGCCGCGTTCGAAGGAGATGGGGCGCAGCTCGTGGGGGGCGCGGCCGTCCGCGCGGGTGATCGTCATGACATCGAGCCTAGGGCTTCACCACTCGTGGCTGATCCCCGGCTCCGCGAGCACGGCATCGGGAGCCGTGGCGCGCACCTGCGCCATGGTTTGGTCGGGGTCCACCCAGGACGCGATATGCGTCACCAGCACCCGTGCGGCGCCCGACGCTGCGGCGAGGTCTCCCAGCTGGTCGCCATTCATGTGCACACCGGGCGGGTTGACCTCGCGATGCGCCCAGCCGGCCTCGCCCAACAGCAGGTCGCATCCGTGCGCCAAGGCATCGACCTCATCGCAGCGATCGGTGTCCCCCGTGAAGACCAGCGATACTCGCCCGCGACCGGCCGATGGCCCCTCGATGCGATACGCAAGCGCGGGAACGGGATGGAAGGCGCGCGCCACAAGAATGTCGAACGGGCCAAGCGACACCCGTGCGCCGTGCTGCAGGGCCGTGAAGTCAAAGACGGAGAGGTCCTCGCGTGAGGCGTTCGCGCCGGTGTCTCCCGCGACCTCGAGGATGCGGCGGTCAAGCCCGGGCGGTCCAAAGAGGTTGATGCGCGCCAGGCCCTCGTCGCGCGCGGGACCGTACCGCCGCAGCACTGACAGCGAGGCGAGATCCGCGCAGTGATCCGGGTGTCCGTGGGAAATGAGCACGCCGTCCACACGCGCGGGATCGCAATAGCGCTGGAGCGGGCCGATGGCTCCCGATCCCAGATCGAGCACGAGCCTCCACGTGCGGCCGGCAGCGTCGGCCTCGAGCAGATAGCACGAGGCGGGCGAGTAGGGGCCCGGCGTGGAGCCCGCGCTGCCAATGATCGTGAGCCTCACAGCGACTCCACATGCGTCACCACGGGCCCCAGGAACCGCTGCGCGAGCTCCTCAAAGCGGCTCCTCTCGCCCGTGGCGAAGAAGCGGTGGTTGGCCGGGGTGGCGGTGGGCGCCTCGAGCCCGGAGGCGGCGAGCGCGCGGTAGACGTCGATCGCGGTCTCAATGGCCGAGTCCACGAGGGTCACGTCTTCGCCCATGACGTAACCGATCGCGCCCGCGAGCATCGGGTAGTGCGTGCAGCCCAGGATGACGGTGTCAACATCTGCCGCACTCAGCGGCGCCAAGTACTCGTGCGCCACCGCCACCACCTCGGGGCCAGACGTGATGCCCGCCTCCACGAGTTCCACAAACCGCGGGCAGGCTTGGCTCGTCACGGCGATGTCGGGGGCGCCGGCGAGCGCGTCGTCATAGGCGCCCGACGTGATGGTCGCCACGGTGCCGATCACCCCTACCCGGCGGTTGCGGCTGAGGGTGGCGGCGCGGCGGACCGCGGGCACGATGACCTCCACCACGGGTACCCCGCGCTCGCGCGAAAACCGCTCGCGAGCGTCCCTGAGCACCGCCGCGGAGGCGGTGTTGCAGGCGATGACGAGCAGCTTCACGCCGTCGTCCACGAGCTGATCCATGATTGTCATGGCGTGGCGGCGCACGTCCGCGATGGGAAGCGGGCCGTAGGGGCCGTTGAGGGTATCGCCCACGTAGTGGACGGACTCGTGCGGCATCATGTCCATGATGGCGCGCGCCACAGTGAGGCCGCCCACACCGGAATCGAACACGCCAATGGGCGCCTCAGTCATCGCGTGTCACTCCTGTTCCGCCACGAACTCGACGAGCGTGTCCTGTAGCCATGTCAGCGCTTGATAGAGCATGCCGAGCCACACGCGCTCGGGATCCACGGACAGCATGTTGTCGTCATCGGTCGCGAGCGCGTGCGAGGCCAGGTCAATCTCCGCGTGCAGGCGATCCGCGTCGTCGTCCGTCACGAGCCCAAGGCGCGAGGACAACACGAGCCTCACGTCGGTGAGTGCCGCGGCCGTCTCCAGTGCAGCGTCGGCCGGCACCACCCACTCATCGTCGCCAGTGCTCAGCTGATCCCAGATGCGACGCAGCCTGCGCGTCTTGATGGCGCGCAATTCGCCGTCGGTGAGGCGGCGAAACTCGGCGGCCACCTCCCTGTCCGTGGGCGCGGCGTTGGGCAGCAATCGCAAGATGGCGGGATCGCTGGGCTCGCGGATGGACTCCTCGAGGCCACGCAAGTGGGCAAAGGGATCGTCAATGTCCGACGCTGGGTCGGCTTCGCTGGCGCCGTCACGTCCAAAGGACTCGGCTCCCAAGAGCAGCGCAACGTCCGCGACGATGCGCGCCACCACGAGCCGCTCCTCTTCGTCGAGCAGGGCGACCGCCATGCCGTCCCGCCGTTCGAAGCCCCTCACTCGCCGGACCTCTGCAGCGTTGCCCACAGCCCGTAGGAGTGCATTGCCTGCACATCCACTTCCATCTTCTCGCGGGGGCCGGAGCTGAGCACCGAGCGGCCGTTCACGTGCACCTCGCGCATGTGACGTGCCGCCACCTCGCGTGGGAGGTTGAAGTACGTCTGAAAGACCTGCGTGACATAGCTCATGAGGTTGACGGGGTCGTTCCACACGATCGTCACCCACACGTCGTCGAGGACGGTGGCGACGGAGCCCTCGTGTTGTGACTGCCGCTCGATGTCCACGGCACCAGCCTACGAGGCGCCGACCAGGTGCGACGCTCTACTCGCCGTCGTCCTCCGGGCCAAAGCGGCCGTCGAGGATCTCCTTGCAGGCCGGGCACACGGGAAACTTCTGCGGATCGCGCCCAGGAACCCACACCTTGCCGCACAGCGCGATCACGGGCTCGCCCGTCATGGCCGACTCGAGGATCTTCTCCTTGCGCACATAGTGCGAGAACCGCTCGGCGTCGCCCGGCTCCACGAGCTCGCGGGTGGCCTCCCGCTCGATCGTCATGGTGCCCGCCTGAGACTCGGTGTCCGCCTGGCGGAGTGGCTGGGGTTCGAGGGTCTCGCTCATCCCGCCATCGTAACCTCAGCGCACGGCGGCGAGGAGCCTGCCGGAGCGGGAATCGTACAGGCGGCCCGCCACGGTGAGTCCATAGACGTAGGCGGCCACGCCGAGCGCCACGCCGCCAATGGCGGCCACGATTCCCCACCGCGCATCAACGACCACCGCGAGCACGCATGGCACGATCACGAACGGCAGCAGCACCAGCGTGGCGAGCGATGACACCAGCTGGCCAATGAGTCCGGCGCCCACGGACCCCGCCTCCGCGCCAAAGGGATTCTCTCCCGGAGCGGGTGTGCGGTACGGCAACAGCACCGAGGTCAGGGCCGCCACGCCCAGCGAGGTTCCGAGCGCTCCCACAGCGGCCCCGGCGACCGCCGGTGCAAGCTCCCAGTGCCCCGTCCACGCTGCGCACGCCACGCCCGCCGCCACGACGAGCGGCAGCGACCACACCGCCACGGCGGCAAAGCGGCCGCGCATGACGGCTCCGCCGCGCCGCCCTGCCACCACATCGAGCCACAGCGCCGACGAGTCATAGGCGATGTCGTTGTGCCGTCCCCACCCCACGGACGTCGCCAAGACGAACGGCGCGGCAAAGGCCCACCGTGGGTCAAGGTCAAACGCAGGAATCACCACCGCAACGAACACTGCGGGAAGCAGGATCACCCCTGTCAGGCTCGTGATGTAACGCGGATCCGTGCGCCACGAGCGCACAACCCTCGCGTACACCGCGGCGGCGGGGCCGCGCCGGTCCCGTGGCGTGAGGAGGGCCACGCGGCGGCCAGCGGTGACCACGGCGTCGGGCCGGTGCCGCGCGCCGGCGCTGCGGTACAGCGGCGTCACGAGCGCGTGCGCCACCGTCTGCCGCCACGCGAGCACCAGCAGCACGGTCCACACCACGGCGCCCACCATGAGCCATCCGGCACGTGCCCACTCGCCGTTGGCCGCCGAGGCGGGTGCGGTCAGAGCCGAGACGAGGGGCGTGCGCGCAAGGGCTTCAACAAGCACGTCAAAGTCGGTCTCAAAGAGCGCCTCAAGACCGCGATGCAGCGCTCGCCACGCCAGGTACGCAACACCGCCAAGAACCGCCACCGTGGCGATGAGCGTCACCACTCGGGTACGGCGATTGGCGAACACGCGAGCGGCCCACGATGCCGAGACCTTGGCCACGGCGATGCAGGACAGCAGCTGAACCAGAGCCCCAAAGATCGCAAACGCCCCCACGAGCGCACCCTCGGCGAACCACGCCGAGGCGAGAGCGAGCCACAGATACGCGAAGAACAGTGCGGGGAGCGTCACAATCGATGCCGCCACGAGCCCCGGCATGAGCCGGGTGGCGCCAACGCCGAACGTGGCGAAGCGGCGCGGGTCCAAGGTGTCGTCGCCACCGGCGACAAGCACGGGCACGATGGCCCAGCCCAGAACCACCACCGCTCCCACCGCAACGAGCGCGGCCGTGCGGTTCACGGAGTCGGTGCCGGCGAGCGCGGACCGCGCCCACAGCACGCCGGGAATGAGCGTCACCATCCACAGTCCCGCGCCGATGAGCACCAGCAGTCGCCACCACTCGCGAATAAGCAAGTGGCGCATCGACGTCAGGCGAAGCCCAACTATGTGCGCAACCACGTCAGATCCCGATGCTGACGATCGTCACCAACAAGCTCCACGAAGCGCTGCTCAAGGTCCGTGCCGCCACGCACTCCGTCAATGTCTCCGGCGGCCAGCACTCTGCCCGTGCCCACCACGGCCACGTGCGTGCACAGTCGCTCCACGAGGGCCATCACGTGGCTCGACATCACCACGGTGCCGCCGCCGTCCACAAAGTCCACGAGGATGCGCCTGATGGCAGCCGCGCTCACGGGGTCTACCGCCTCGAACGGCTCGTCGAGCACCAACACGCGCGGGGCATGCACCAGCGCACACGCGAGCGCGATCTTCTTGGCCATGCCGGCGCTGTAATCCATGACGAGAGTGCGCGATGCCGCGCCGAGGTCGAGCGTGGCGATGAGGTCATCGCGCCTCGCCGCGATGACGTCCGGCGCGAGCCCCCTCAGGCGCCCCGCGTAGCTGATCAGCTCCGCACCGGTGAGGCGGTCAAAGGTGCGCAGGCCGTCAGGCAACACGCCAAGCAGCGGCTTGGCAGCGTCGGGCTGCTGCCATAGGTCGATGCCAAGGATGTGCACGGTGCCGGCGTCGGGGCGCAAGAGACCCGTCGCCATCGACAGGGTTGTGGTCTTCCCCGCGCCGTTGGGGCCCACCACGCCGTAGAACGATCCCGCCGGGATGTCGAGATCGATCGCATCGGCCGCGCGCAGCGAGCCGTAGACCTTGGTGAGGCCGCGAAGGGCCATGGCGGGGACGTCGGTCATGGCACGGGGAAAAGTGCGGAGATGGCGGATACCTGCTCGGCGCTCAGCGCTGTGGCGGACGCCGCGCCGTTCGCGGTCACTTGCTCGGGCCGCGTGGCCCCCGCAATGACCGACGCTATGGCCGGGTTGGCAAGGAACCAGCCGAACGTTGCCTCCAGCATGGTGAGGCCCCAGTCATCGCAGAGCGCTTGGTAGGCCTCCATGGCGTCCCAGTCGGCGTTGTCCGCGATGTGCGGACGCACGCGCGCGATGCGCGAATCGGCGGGGCGGTCGGTGCGCGTGAACTTGCCCGTGAACAGCCCGTTTGCCAGGGGAAAGAACGGAAGATAGCCCTGGCCGCCGTCACGCGCGGCGTCGATCCGGCCGTCGGCTTCCGCCTCTCGGGCGATGAGACTCAGCTCGTCTTGGCTCGTGGCAAAGCGGGCCACGCCCAAGGCGTCTGCCGCCGCGTTCGCTTCCGCGAGCTGCGCCGCCGTGAACTGCGAGCACCCGTACGCGCGGATCACCCCAGCATCCTGCAGCTCGGCGAGACCTGCGAGGGTCTCGGTGATGGGAGTCAACGGGTCGGGAGTGTGGATTTGGAACAGGTCAATGACGTCCACCTGCAGGCGCCTGCGCGACTCATCCGCCGCGGCCCTCAGGTACGCGCGCGAGCCCTTCGCCCCCAGCGCATCGAGAGGCGTTGCGACCTCATGATGCCCAAACTTGGTGGCAATGATGGCCTCGTCCCGGCGAGAGTGCAGCACCTTCCCCATGAGCGTCTCGCTGAGGCCCCACTCGGCACCGTAGATGTCCGCGGTGTCCAGGAAGCTCACTCCGGCATCGAGCGCCGCGTGGAGCACGGCGTCGGTGCCGTCTTGGCCCTCACTCGCGGTGCCGGTGCGGCCAAAGTTGTTACAGCCAAGTCCAACCGCGCTGACCGCGAACGGGGCGTGAGCGAGAGGGCGAAGATCCATGCCGCCAGCCTAAGCGGCGAGGGCGCCTTGCCTAGACGCGACGGCGATGGTGGACGGTCTTGCTCCGCGCCAGCCGCACGCGTCAACCTGCGCGCTGTGAGTGCACCAGGCCGGCCTGGGCCGCCGACACCGGCGCAGAGTACTCACAGGGCGACCGCCATGCGGCCACGATGCGACCACGATGCGGCAAGGTCGGCGCGGTGGAGCGCCGCATGTGCCAGATAGCAGGCAAAAGGCCTGGTACCAAGCGATACCAGGCCTTTGCAGGTGGAGATGGCGGGAATCTCCCCGCAAGCATCATCTACCAGGCTATTTGCCAATCCTCGTCGCTGGCTTCCTACTACGGTCCTAGTCTCGTGGGGCGTATGTCACCCCACGCCGTCGCGCCGGGGCCGTCACGTGACTCTAGGCCGTCCGCCCGCCGAGCCTTCGCCGACTCCAGTGGGCCTGAGGGGGCGTCGTGCTGACCCTCGACGGCCTTGTTGACGTGGCCGATGCGATGGGCCTGCGCGTCGTGTTCTGGGATCTCGGACCCAAGGGCGGCTACCTCTATGAAGGTGGCATCGTCGTCCTGAATCGCCGCCACGGCGCACCTGCCCAGCGCGTCACGCTCGCGCACGAGATGGGGCATTGGGTCTGCGGCCACAACTGGAAACAGCCACACAACGAAGCGAAGGACGAGACCGAAGCGGACCTCTACGCGGCTCGACTTCTGATCACGGTTGACGACTATGCGCGGGCAGAGCACATCGTGGGCACGCACCCTGGCGCTCTCGCCAAAGAACTCGGCGTCACGAGGCGGCTCGTGCTCTTGCGTCGGCGCGGCCTTCGAGCTGAAGCTGCGCAGCGCCCCGACCTGTTTGACGACTACGGATCGGTGTGAGGAATGCCCACCGAACAAGACTTCGGGGACGTGTCAGTCCCTGTTGGTGTGATGGAGACACCATCACTCATGAGGCATCGGAGGAACATGCCATGACCACCTACACCACCACCGTCCCCAATTGGGCAAACAGCGTCGAGACGGTCGGCGCCGCTGGGGGCGCGCCGATCCTCTACTACAAGCGGGTCTTGTCTACCCAGGTCCCCGTGGACGCCGAGAGCGCCCTGGCGTTCGACCTCAACGGCGACACCGAGACCGAGGGTGCGGTGCTGTCCTGCGACGCTCTGGGGCTCGATGTGCCGATGGCCCACGCTCGCGCGTTCGCAGAGGCCATCCTGGCGGCTGTTGCCGAGGCCGAGGGTCTCCTGGGTGGCGCCAAGTGAGCGCGCTCACCGTGGCGATTCCGCGGACGGCACACCCTGGGGCGCCCACCAGCGCCCACACGGCGGAAGTGCCGGACGCTCCCGAGTGGGCGACGCACCTCCGTCCCTACTCGAACGGCAGCACCGACGCGCCCGCGCACGGTGACGACATGCGCTCGTTCGTCAAGGTCATCGGCGATCACACGTGGGACACCGGCGCGAGCGGGGGTCACGTCGTAGCGCAGCACGCCGCGGTCATGATGAAGCTTGACGACATTACGGACCCCGACCGGGAGCGCTACACCGTTGGGCCGTACATCAAGATCGAGGCCGACCCGAGCGGCCTCATGATCGCGGATCCCTGGATTGTGCGCGCACTCGCCCAGTCACTTCTCGACGCGGCGGACGCACTGGAAGATAGCGTGGGGTGAGCCTGTGGCGACGGTCACGCGCCCGCAGCGGATCCACAGCCAAAGGACCTCGCGAAGTACGACCTGCGGCACTACAGCGACCCGCACCCGCTCGTGTGGGCCACTGAGACCGTCATGCGGGACGAGTGGGAGGTAGTCGCGCATCGGCGCCCCTTGGCCTCCGCAGAGATTGCCGGCGCAGAGGTCACGGTCTACGTCCAGCAGGCCGTAGACCGTGCCTCTCGGCCTGACCTCGCCCTGGGCTCGATGGCCCGAGCACGCGAGCCTCGCTCGTAGTGTCATGGACGAGATCGAGAAGCTCGGGTTCGCGGACAGTCGCTACGGGCGCTCAGTTCGACTGGCGATGGTCAGCACGCCCCACTAGAGGCTCACCTAGCCCGCCAACACGAACGCCGCCCCTGCCCGGATGGGCGGGGCGGCAGTGGGTCTATTCGTCTCGTTACGCAATGACGAGTTCCACGGCCTCGCGCGCAACGGCGTCTAGTTCAGCGCGCGGAACCATCGTGACCTCGAGTGCCCCCCATGCCTCGCGCGCCGCCTCAAACACATCGCGTCGTTCCGCGGTGGCCGTGACCCCTGGGGCACGGTCATACACCGCCGTAATGGCGACGCTGGGATCCAGGGACACCCCGTCGCCTTCGCCACCGCGGGCAATCTTGCCACCGTCATTGCGAATGCACGAGACGATGAAATTCCACGACTGCAACTCCTGCTCGAGGACACGCATGTCACGCACATCGAATGCGAAGGCCTGTGAGAGCTGCTCTCGACGGCTCCCAAGCACGGCAAAGTCGAACCGGCCACGCTGCTTCCCTACTTGAGTCACGGGCCTCCGCAGAAGGTTGTTCCCGTCCTCAAGATTCGCTACACGAACAAACAACTCGTTCATGTCACTGACGATCGACATCCGCGTGTGCGAGCGAGAAACTGGCGGAGGCTCCTGCACCAGAGTTCGATACAACAGTCGCGCTCCTGACTCAGCGGACCTCGCAAGGAACGGCACCGCTTCACCCACCTGCACCGTGTTGTTGAGTCGGGAGGACAACCCTTCCATCCAGGGCACGCCCACTCGCGAACCGAGGCGTTCCACATCGGCATCAGCGAAGAGCGGGGGCTCTCGATAGTCAGCAATGACGCGTTCCACGCGGTCAAGCCAGGGGCGAATCGCTGACGCGTTCCCGCCCAGCCTGCTAGCACGGTGCAAGTTCGTCACACGACGCATGGCCCAATCGGCACCGTCGCGGCCGACGACGACGCCAACATTGACACGCTCCCCGCGCACGGCGTCCGGGACGTAGCGCACAAGCCAGTAGAAGTATCGTTGATTCATGGCGCCACCTCCAATCAAGCGCGCGTAGCCGACAGGGTCCGAACAAGGCGATCGGCAACCATCTCCCGCCGCTCGTACAAGAACCAGGCCAAGTGCTCGAGATCTACGTCCGGGATACCCCATTCTATCGGCACGGCCGACACGACCTTCAAGAGGTCGTTACGGGTTAGGTCCGCGAGCGCTTCCGCGACCTCGGCGACGGTAGATCTGTCCAGGCCGTGTGGCCGCGGCGCATAGGTTGAGTCCTCGAGGACTGATCGCCGCAACATGGCGGGGTCCCAATCACCTTCGCCCGACCAGAACCACAGGCCGTGGTCATAGGACCAGATCGTATAGTCCTCGCTGCTGTCGTAGAGCCACTGCGGGTCCTGCCCAAGGCACAGATCCCAAAGCGCCATGATCCAGACCTGTCGGCGCGAGTTGTCGTCCCTCCTCGTATAAGTGAGGTCGTCGTCTTCGAGTGCACTCTCGAGGTGGAGGCTGGCGTGTGCGACTGACGAAGGCCCTCGCGCCGGCCCCCGCGAGCCGTCCGGCCGCAAGAGGAGACCAGGGGCAACGGAAGCCAACACGCACTGTCGGACCGGGGCGCCTAGCCTGCTTCCGAGCGCACCTACGATGACTTCGTTGGCCAGTACCCGCACTCCCTGCTCGTTGTCAGGCAACTTGAACCAGTAGACGTTGCCGTCGTCCGCCAGTCCCTTCGCGGCATTTGCCCCCGAGCCGCTAGGTGGACCGATGGGTGCAACGAGCGACACGGTCGGCCGGCCTCGCTCACTTGGCAGAGCGCCGAGCCAGTCGTCAGGCGAGGTCACAGTCAAAGAGCGCCCCCGTTCTCGAGTGCTATCCCTCCCGATATCGGCAATCACTGATGCGACCATTAGGCCCTCGCACGGGATACGTTGCCCTCACCGCGAGCCTCAGCGAGTGCTTCCTCGAACTCGGCGGGGCTGACGTTGTCGGACAGCGCGTAGGTCTTTTCGCGTTCGCTGTGGTTCGCAAAGAACTCGCGGGACGAGGTAAAGACCACTTCGGGGTCTTAACCTCTGGCCTGCTGGTTGCCCCGGAACGGATGGTTGGTTAGCGATGCGACCTCTGCGACCGCATGCCCGGCGCGCACCGCCTTGCCCAACGCGAACTCGGTACGCCCGCCAGGGGACGGTGCACACGGGCTCCGCCAATGGCGTGACCACTAGCCCACGCGCTCAGCTACCAACTTCCCACTCAATCGGGACCACGACAGTTGCACGCGGGTCACCCGACCTGCCGGTACCCGCACCTCAGCGCTCCGACCACTGGCAGAAAACCGAGCCACGCCGTCGCCGTCGATGGGAATCGTTAGCGACTGGCCACGCCCAATCTTGCCAACTTCGCGGCCCCGCCATGTCACCCGGATGAGTGGATTGGCGAGCATAGTTTGCACCGGCGCTACGACGATGAGCTCAGAAGCCGTAGCGATCGGCACCCCGCATCGAGGGCAGACCGGTGCCTTGTCAGACACCTCACCGTGGCATTCAGGGCACGCAATAAGAGCCATGAGGGAAGGTTAGCCGGGTGGTGCGACACCTGCACCTTCACGCCGTATCCGAGGGTGGCCGAGCGGACTAGTCGGCGTGGACACCTCAATCGACAGCGAAAACAGGTCGCCCATCAGCGGCCTCCCGACTTCCGGTTAAGGCGACCCAGCGCATCCAGGCCCGGCTGGCCAGGGTTGGCGAAGTACGCGTTGTGGATGACCGTGGGGGCCTCCGAGCGGTGCGTGGATGAGACGGGCACCGTGACAACCTGGGGCGCGGCGGGGGCGATGGTGCCACCATCCCGATAGCCCTTCACCGCGACGGCAGCCATAACCGCGCGCACGTCCTGGCGGCGGATCGCATCCATCGTGGGAGTGCCCCAAAAGCGGTGCGCCGCGGCCGTCTGCATGTACTCGTTGGGCGAGGCCATGATCGGGATGTTGTCCGACATGTCCGACCCGATCCCGACGATGGGGCCACCGAAGCCATACCGGCGCGGCACACCGCCACCACCGCCACCACCAACGACACGGCCAGCACTCGACGCTGAGCCATAGTTGCTGTTGTAGGCGTCCGTGGAGACGTGCACCGTCACCGTGTCCGCCTCGATCTTCTGCTTCCAGTCCCAGTACTTCTCGTTGGCGGCGTGGAAGTCGATATCGGGCTGAATCTCAGGCGCGAGGCCAGCCTTCGTCAGGCCCTGCGAGAACTCGTTGTTCGCGGCCTCGCCCTTCTCGCCCCACAGTGCGACGATCTTGTTCCACTGCGCGTCCGTCGCGCCCGCGAGCGCGTCAAGCACTGGCGCGGACGACTGGCCCTGCGCCGCCAACTCGTTGAGCATCGCGCGGGCGTTGCCCTGCAGATACTGCGGGGTGTCCGTGTTGATCCGCTCGGCCAAGGTGTTGACGTTGTCTTGCCACTCCTTCTGCGCCTTGGTCTGAGCCTCAAGCTGCTTGATGAGGTCCTTAATCTTGACGGTCGTGCCGTCGTAGTAGGTCCCCCACGAGTCCTTCGCGGACTTCGTGGCGTCGGCGGTGGATTGGGCCAGATCCTTGTTCTTGTCGATCACGGCCTGGTAGGCGTCGGGCAGTGAGATGAATGACGAGTTCGCGCCTTCGATGGCGTCGGCCCAGTCGTCGTATGCCTTCTGGGCGGCGGCGATGGCTTCCTTCTGCTCCTCGGTCAGTTCCACAACCTGCTGACCGGACTGCGCCGCCAACTGCTGCTGGTTGTCCACCGCCGCGAGTGCTTCACGGTAGGCGGGCATCAGTTGGTTCAGTTCTTCGAGGGTGCCGCCGCCGGCCTCCCACTGTTGGCGCAGGACGTCGAAGCGCTGGGCGGCGATGTCGGCGTGGCCGGAGTTGACGAGGTTGGCGAGAGCCTGGCCGATGAGGTCGATCTGGTCGATGGCTTCGGTGCGGCCCGTGTCGCCGTGGCCGAACGTGTGGCCGCGCACCCAGCCGCGGATGTCCTGAATGCGGTCCATCAGCGACGGGTTAGTGATGCGGTGCGCCGCATCGGCCATGTCGTTGATGTTGCCGGTCAAGCCAAACGTATCGTCCGAGATGCCGTCGAACACGCTCGAGATGTCTGTCATCTTCAGCAGGGCCGACGTGGTTTCCTCCACGCCAACGGTGACGTGCTTGTTCATCGACTCGAAGGCAGACGTGAGGGCCGTGACGCCCACCAGCAGCGCCGTCGCGAAGCCGCCACCCTTGGCAAGCTTGCCCATCGACAGGCCCACTCGCGAGAGCGCCGCATTCGCCGCGAGGAGGCGGGGCGCGAGCAGCAGGAAGCCGCCGCCAAGGAGGGAGATCGTGGCCGTCAGGCCCACCGCGGCGGCGATGGTGCGCTTGAGTCCGTCCGGCAGGCGCTGGAAGCCACGCATGGCGTCCGCGAGGTTGTTCAGCCAGCCGACCAGCGCACCGCCGCCCTTGGGGTCAACGAGCGGGGCCGCCAACTCTGACGCGAGATCACGCCATGCGGCCTTCACGCGGTCAAGGGCGCCGACGTAGGTTTGCTTGACGTTCGCGGCGGCGCCGCCAAACTTCGCCTGCATGCCATTCACCAGCGGATCCCAAATCTGACCAACTGGAATGCCGCCAGGCTCGGATGCCATATCTCGAATCTGTGCGGCCGTCTTGCCCATCTCGTCGCCAATGAGCTTGGCGGCGTCGATGCCGTAGTAGCCGAGACGTTGCAGGGCGTCGCCCGAGAGCCTGCCCTCTGAGTTCATTCGAGACATGATCTCCGCCAGGGCGGCGATCTGTTCGTTGCTCCCGCCCATGGCGGCAACAGCGTTCTGGATAGCGTCAAGCGTTGGGATGACGTTCTTTGCCTCCACGCCAAACCCAAGCATCTGCTGCTGGGCGGTGATGAACACCTGCTTGGCGAACGGCGAGTTGCGCGCGAAATCGTCCAGCTTATCCATCTGCGCGTTAGCCGACTCTGCCGACCTCAACAATGTCGTGAGCGCCGCACGAGATGACTGCTGAAGCGTGTTGTACGCGATGCCCGTATTCAGCAGCGCCGTCGCCAGGCCAGCCACCGATGCGCCATAGGCGACCAGTACAGCGCCGGACCGCTGCCACGCCTCACGGTTGACCTCAGCCGACCGGACCATGCGGCCCATCGATGTCTCGATCTTCTGACCGTTGCGGTCAATGTTGCTCGACGCGTCACGAGTCGCATCAGCGGCCTGCGCCATCTGACGCTTGAAGTCCGCGACCTCGGCGCGCAGGTAGACGGAGATTGTCCGGTCACTCATTGGTGGCTCCTTTCGTAGGACGTGTCGCGGAGGAAGAACTCGACCGCGCGTTGCGCTGCCTCGTCCAAGCCGAGCGACTCATATCGAGATGCGCGATGGGCTGCCGTATAGAACTTCCCCAGTAGCGTGGATCGAAGCCACCCGAAGTCAGGACGCGCAGCCCATTGCGGATCAGGGTGGTGGTGGCAAAGCCACCCGTCGATACCCGCCGCCCAGCATGCAATCGGGCCAGGCCCGTGCGGGTCGCGGGTTGGCACCCGATTCACCTGACCCCAGGCTCGTAGCGTTGCGGGCGACTGCCAATGGGCGCTCTGGGGCTCTTCAAGTTCCACGGGCCATGCCTCCTGGCGGCTTCGAGCGTGAGTTCGTATTCTGGCCATCACTCACCCCCTGCCCGACGTTGATCAGACGAATCGTGGTCCTTCCAGCGCGTCGCGGCCGCCTTCTTAGCCCTGAGCGTGGCCGTCGTCGGGATTGTGGCTCCGTCGGGATCGGGGAGTGCCAACGCGGCCAACAGGCGGTGCAGCACCGTACGTTGCCCGCGGGCCTCTGTCAGTGCAGGATTAACCACCGGCTGACCCTGGGAGCCCACCGACATGGCGCCCGATTCGGCGACCACTCCTGCCAGACGGTCAAGATCGTCCATCGTCCTGCAGGCTTCGAGGAGCACTGCGAGCTCCGCATCGGAGAGTTCGAACTGCTCAAGGGTCGAATCCCAGAACGTGCGCCCGCGCGTCTGCAGGCCCTTGGGTGCCCGTGGCCTATCTGCCGCCATCACTGCTCCCTATCGCCAAAATCAAGCACCAAGCAGGTGCGCGCATTTTTCAGCCCTCCCCGGCGGTCACGCTCGGTTCGTTTGGGGTCCCCCCCTGGGGGCCTGGCTGTTGAGGCCGACACGAGCGCATGCTCGCCGCGCTGTTGTGTGCGGCGCCTTGGCGAGTGCGTGGTGTTGATGGTTCCCCTAAGCGTTGACGTTCATGAATGCCATGGCCACGGCCATCAGGGCGCGAGGGTCCTGCGCCTGCGCCTGCATTTCCGCGTACCAGACAACCTCAAGGTCATCTGCGTACAGCGGGTTGGCATCACCGTATGCGTTGACCAGCTGCACCCACTGGCGGGTGATCCCCACCAGCGCAAGCTCCCTCATGAGACTCTCGTCGCGTAGCCGCTTGGCCACGGCGAACAGCCCGAGCGCTTCTTCCTCGGTCTGTACCTTCTGTGCGCGCTCTACTGCGTCACGCTGCGCGATGGGATCAACAGCGATGTACCGCTCGAACACGCGCTTGCGCGCCCGCAGGGTGTCGCTCTGCACGGCCGCCTCATACTGCTCGTGGAGTCCGGCGATGGACCGGTTGGCCGTGTCCCGGATTCGGTCCACCTTTTCGCGCTTGCCTTCAACGCTGAGGCGCACGTCTGCACGTACGGCCGCAATGTCGGATTCCGCCTTGGTGCGGATAGCCTGTACGCGGTTTGCGTAGTCCTCAAGATTGGGCTGTGCCATGTCCTGTCCTTCCGATGAGTTGCCGTTCGACGGCCTGCCGGCTCACGCGCCACCGACTACCGCTCTTGGCACCTTCGAGTTGTCCCTTGCTCAATCGCTTCGTGACTGCCCGGGCGGTGATGCCGAGCTTCTCTGCGGCTTGTTCCACCGATAGCCAGTCTGGGACTGATGTGGGCGCACGGAGGCCTCCGGTTCCGGCTCGCGGAACCGAGTTGGCGAGCCCGAGTCGGTAGATCGACATCATCTGCTCGTACGCGGGTGTGCCGCGGGCCGCGACGCGCCGTGCGTCGAAGTCCGGCAGGCCCACAAGAATGGCCGCGACTTCACCTGAGATTGGCACGACGCCGCCTGCCATGACGCGCGGCTTCATCGGAGCTCAGCTTCCGTGCTGCGGCGCCGCTCCATGAGGCGCACCAGATCGCGAGTGATCTGCTGGTGGAGCTCGCTGGTCCCTGTGGTCCACGGCAGCGGCGTCCTGCGCCTGTGGTGACGCTTACGGCGCCTGGTTGGCCACTGGGGAGAGTCGTATCGCTTAGTCATGCCTCACCCCCGCGTGCGAACGCATCGGCTCTGGTGAGCCATGCTTCGAGCTTGGGGCGTGGATCTGGTGGAGTGTGCAGGCGGACCGCCTCCACAAGTTGCGCACATGTGGCGCGAGCTTGCGAAGCGGTCTCGCGCGCCCGCTCTTCGAGCTGAACCTGTGAGGCCTTGGCACGCACGTGGTCTAGGCCCGAGGTGACGGAGGCGCGATGGCCAGCCGCCATTAGGTTCTCCATGGATTGGGCGGTGATCTGTGCCTGTCGGGCAGTCAGCATGTGCTCGATGAACAGCGCGTGCAGCCTGGCCACCTCAGGGTCGCGATACGGCAGCGCGCGAAGGGGCGGGAAGATATCCGTGAGGTCGCTCATGGCTTCCTCCCCGCCGCACGCGGCTCGCGCTGGTTCGGGACTAGGCCCCCGTAGACGCCGGCCTCCTTGGGGTGTTTGAGGCCATATGCCGCGCATTGCGCGATAAGCGGGCATGGGTGGCATGCCTGAGCCGCGAGATTCATGTCCTCCGGGTGCTCGCTTGTCCAATACGCGATTGGCAGCAGGTCACTGCGGCGGCACGGTACCGAGTCGCGCTCGTCAACCGCTGCGATTAGCGCGGCGAGCGACCGCCAATCGGGCGCGAGCGCATCAGGCATGCTTGGGAAGCGGTCGTTCATGGCGTGCCCCCGTTTTCGCGCAGGAGGTGCGCATACGCGGGGCAGGTCGTTGAGTGGGCGATGATGAAGGCATATACGCCTGGCGCCGTCTCAGTGAGGGTGCCTGTCGCTCGACAGTCTGGACAGACGTTCTCCACCACTGCGGGGATCTGAGGGGAATCGTCTTGGGCCGTCACAGCAGCACCCCCGTAGCGTCTGTAACACTTGTAACACCATCCTCGGAAGGTGCGTGGAGGTACCGGCTCCATGGATCCATGAGGTCGGCAGCCTCGTAGCCGCGGCGATTCTCGTCATCGATACGCAACTGCTTGGGTGCTACGCCGTAACGGCTGAGCTTCCTAGCGAGCGTGTTCTTGTCTAGGGGCACACCTCGCAGGTTCGACCAGGGAGCACCCTCGATTTGGCACAGCTCTCGCACAATGTCATCAGAGAACATGCGATCCCGACCAGCGAAGACGGTCCGGAGATCACGCAGCAGTGAGATGCCGAGGCTCTCGCCTGCACCGCCCTGGGAACCCGTTACAGCCGTTACAGCCGCTACACGAGCACGTTCCGGCCACTCGCCACCGATGAGCTCGGCGACGGTCAGCAGTGCCTCCCATACGTCGGCATTGCGATCCTCGACGCCATCAGGAATGACGGGCCAGTGATCCATTGCTCGTGCGCCCACCGAGCGCGCCCATTGGGCGATACGGTCACGGATTGCGTGCCCCTCGGGGGCATTGAGCCTGTGCCGCCACGGCTCTACGCGGTCCTGTGGTCGCCGGCGCTTCATGCGCACCACGACGGCCCGCGTCATGATCGTGTCTGGTAGGTCATTCAGGCCCGCGAGCGCAACGGCACAGTATGCCTCGAGTTCCTCGGTGACGACCTGGTGGCCGCGCACAACTGCTCGGCCTGCCATAGCCCCCTTGCGATGACCAGCATTGAGCATCCCGCGGATGTCCTCGTTTTCCTTTGCCTTCGGCCCAAACACTGTGTCGATCTCGTCATAGAGGATCGTGGGGCGGCCCTCGTCGGCCGCAACCTTGCGGAACAGGTACGCGGGCGTTGCATTGACCGCATGGACGGGTCGTGGAACCAGGGGCTCGGTCACTTCCAGACACCGTGACTTGCCGCTGCCGGGCTCCGGCGACAAGAACGCGATGCGCGGTGTTGACTCGAAGCACTCGATGAGGTGCGCGTGGATTACCCACAGAGCATGTGCATCTTGAGCCCAGGCCTCGGGATAGGCAACAAATCGACCCAGGAATGCATGCACATCCTCGATGAGTTGGACCGCTCCCGACGCCAAGGCCGGAGCGTCGGCTGGCGCAGCGCCCGAGTGTGCGTCACGTTCTTCAAGCGGCATTGCGTTGTCGGGCGGCAAGTCTCCCTCGAACGGGTCCCAGCTATTGCTCATGCGTGCACCGCCGTTCGTGGCGGCACGAGCACGGCTCGCACTTCCTCCGGCGCCCAGCCCTCGACCTCCATGAGGTAACGGCCGTACGCAACTCGAGCCTGGTCAGACATGCCGAATGTGGCCGGGACTCGTGGCGAGTGTGCCTCGGTGCCGATCTCGATGTCGCAGATCTCTACGGCGCGGCGGTGTGTGCGGCTAGCCCGCAGGCGAGCACGCGCAGCGCGTGCGGCGGCCTTGCGCTCTTCCGGTGTGCTCGGTCCTGGCGGAGCGAGGCGATACCCCTTGGCGAGCCAGAGAGGAACCGAGGGCGTGTCGCCGGTTCGCTTGGGCTCGTCCAGCGCCGGACGTACGATTGCTGCGGCGGTGTCGGACTGCTGAACCTTGGATTGGCCCGGTGTGGTGACCGGGCCTTTCCCGTCTTTGTGGTCAGTCATCGAGATCGCCACCGACCGTAACTAGGTCTAGCCGGGTGACGGGGCGCATCGCGCGCTCAAGGTCGCGGAGGCGAATGCGGATCATGCGCGGCCCAATGCGCACCGCGGAGAGCTCCCCGCGGGAGATCATTCGGCGGACAGTTTCCTCGGAACAGTGGAGTCTGTCTCGCGCTACTTCACCAATGGATAGCAGAGCGTCGGGCGTTTGTGCGGGCATGCGGGAACCTCTCGGTTCCGGCGCCCTGCTCGATTCCGGTTGCCTACTTAGGCGGGCATCTATCTAGATAATACCGCTCTGGACCACACAAGCAAGGCGACACGACGGCCTCAGACTCGCACGGGTTTGATCGGATGGCCCGGCTGGACCCCCTCGACCAACTGCAGTAGTTCCCGTGCGTTGACCATCTTGTGAGCATGTCGGCAGTTGATATGGAAGCCCGCCGTACTGTCGAAGGCGGCGAGCTCATTGACGTCATACACGTGGGCTGGCCAATGGTGATCGCCGTCCAAGGTGTTGTTGCGTCGCCCGGATTCGCTCGACTCGGCCGCATTCATGCCTGGCGAGAACTTGTAATCACGGACATGGCAGTACACGGTGTCGCCCAGCGTGAAGACCGTTCCGATCACACATGAGCGCTGGCGACACAGAAAGCGTAAGACGGTCACCTTGGCGATGAGGCCAGCATCCCGCAACTTGATGTACAGGGCCTCCCTGTCACTTATGCGCGCAGCTTCTGCCGCGAGCAGCGCTTGAAGCTGCGCGCCTGCCTCGTCCACGTCATCAACCATCACTGCCCCAACCCTTCATCGAGCCTCTTCGCGAGTGCTCTGTCGCGATCCAAGGTCGCGTGCTGGTAGCGCAGGGCCACCGTGGCGCTCTTGTGTCCGCCACGCTCCTGCAGCTCCTTGAGTGTGGCGCCGGCGCGGGCGTAGGCGGTCAGGCCTGTGTGGCGCAGGCTGTGGAAGCGAAAGCCAGGGCGCACACTCTCGCGAGCTCGGCGCCATGCCACATCGAAAGCGGTTTGACTCGCGGGTTGCTGTGGGTTCTGCGAGCTCGGAATGAACGGAGCATCCTTCGCGGGCCGGACGTGCGCCTCAAGGTGCGCCACGATGGTGGGCACCAAGGACGGTGGGATCGCGACTACGCGGTGCGAGCCGGCCTTGGGGTCGGTGTATCCGGGCGGTGATGCCTTTGAGTTCCACTGCCTGCGTATGTGCACGACAGCGCTGTCGGGATCGCCGAGATCCTCAAAGTCGCCACGCTGGAGGCCCAGCACCTCACCGAGTCGCAGGGAGCACCAAGCGGCGAGCGGAACGGCAATCTGTAGCGCCTCGGGCATGCCCGCGGCCATTGCCCGCACCTCTGCGGGGGTGGCGAGGTCACTGCCACGCAGGGACGTGTCGTTGGCGCGCGATGGCTTCGCAACGGTGATCTGGACCGGAGGCTCGGTGATGCCGCCGACACGTGCCGACACGGCCGCGAGGAACAGCGAGCGTGTCACGCGTGCCGCGTTGGTCTGCGCCCCCGGCTTGCGCTTGAGCCCGTCAAGCATTGCGTCCACGTCGTCCTGTGAGACCTCGCCTAGTCGCCTGTCGCCAAGCGCGGGCAACACGTGCGCGTCCAGGGTCGAGCGGTATGACCGGATGGTCCCTGGCGACCTGCCTGCATCGGCAAGTCGCACCAACCAATCATCGGCCCACTGGGCGACCGTCACTGCCTTGCGCGCTTCTAGCGCCGCGCGCGTCTTACGTGAGGCGCGCAGCTCACGGGGCGGCACGAAGATGCGGCGTGCCATCTCCGAGCGCGCGATCTCAAGCGCCGCCACGGCGTCGGCCTTTGCGATGAAGGCACCGATCATCACTTGGCGCCCGTCGTAGGTCACCCTGGCGCGGTACGTGCCATTGGGCAGCATGTCGATGCCGCGGGGTAGTCCGGATGCTGATCTTCTAGGAATCTCCACCACATCCCTCTTGACTCAGTCCTAAAGAGTTCCTATCCTAGAGTCTACTAGAGCGTATTCCTGCGGTCTAGTGTGTAGTGGAATCGAGCGGCAAATGTGCCAAATAGCAGGCAAAAGGCCTGGTACCAAGCGATACCAGGCCTTTGCAGGTGGAGATGGCGGGAATCGAACCCGCGTCCGCATGTTCCACGACAGGGCTTCTCCGGGCGCAGCCTGAAGAAGTTTTTCTCGGCCCCTCCCCGCTATCAGGCGAGTTGGGAGTAGGCCCAGTCACGGTGAAAGTCCCGGCCGCCGCCGTGACGCCGGCGACCAGCTAGTTCTCTAGATGACGCCAGGAACTAGGTCGAGAACGTACCTAGGCTGACGGACTTCGAGGCTCGCTTAAGCAGCGAGGGCGAAGTCGGTGCGCTTGGAATCGGCACCTATAGGTTGCTGGGGGCGTTGACGAGATAACCCAGCCTCCTCGGCCCGCTTCCCCTGCGGTAACAACACACGTCGAAACCGATCATCCCCTGTGGAGTTGTGCCTCCAGTCTACCTGGGCGCGGCCACACTGTCACCGGGCATCAGGCCGACGCTGCCTCCACCTCCGGCTCGAGCGTCGCCTGGGGCACGTGCATGGGCTCTTGGCTGCGATAGTGCCCGGCAACTGTGAGAACCACGCCAATGGCGAACCACGCGAGGAGCACGAGCCACTGCTTGGTGGCGTCGGCGTCGGGGAAATAGCTGATGGTGCGCACAAGGTTCATGGCCGCTCCCGGAACCAGGTACTGCCCAATGGCTCCCCATGGCTCCGCAAGGAACTGCCATGGCACGGCGGCTGCCGACAGCGGATTGGCCACGAATAGGGTCACGACGGCGCCGATAGCGATGCCCGCCCGGCCGATGAGCGAGGCACAGCCGACGATGAACGCCGAGGTGGCCGAGATGGCGAGGCCGAGTGCGAGGACGTTCATCCAGAAGCCACCCTGCAAGAACTCGAACCAGGTGTGCAGCACGAGCGTCACCACGAGTCCCGCACCCACGCCGAACGCGGTGACGGCGGCGATGCGCCGTACGGGCCCCACGACGGCGAGTGACACCAGCACGCCGCCTATCATTCCGCCCATTGCCAGGGGGAATGCCGCGCCAGCGAGTCCCGTCCCGGTGGGGTCTGTGGCCGACAGCGGAACAACGGGCGTGATGGCAACGGTTGGCGCCGCAGCACCAGCGGCCGCAGCCTGCGCCTGCAGCTGAGCCTGCAGCTGGCCGCCGAGTTGGGTGAGCATCTGCGTGGATGCCGCGCTGGCGGCCGGCGCCGTGAGCACCTCGGGCGCGCTTGGCGACAGCACTATCGCCCCGTACGTCTCGCGCGTGAGGATCTGCTCGAGCGCGGCATCGCGATCGGCCGCGGTGACGAGCTCGATGGCGCCGGGCACCGCCTGCTCCATCGCGGACCCCACCGCGGACACCGCGTCCGCATCGCCCACGATGCTCACGGGAAGGTTCTGGGTGGCCATGGTCTTGGTGGGCCACAAGAAGGCAAGCACCACGAGCCCCACGGCGAGTGCGGCCCCTGCGCCCAGGCCGAGGGCAACGGTCCACTTGGTGTGCGGTGCGGACTGAGCGGTCATGATGCTCTCCCTACAAACAATATGAACGATTCGTTTGTAGATGCTAGCAGAACTTGTATTCTCTTTGTATGCCCCGGCTCAAGGAGGAAACCCGGCGCGAGCGCCGCGACCAGATCAGCGAGGCCGCCTTCAGGTGCTTTGCCCGCAACGGCTTCGCTGGCACGTCGATGGCGGACATCATCGCCGAATCGGGCCTCAGCGCGGGCTCGATCTACTCGCACTTCGACTCCAAGACCGACCTGCTTCAGCACGTCATCGCGCAGACGCTGGCGCGCAGCGGCGGCCTGGTTCCACGGCGGCTCGCGTCGCCTGTCGACGCCATCTCAGCGCTCGCCTCTGCCGTGGATCTGACGCCAGAATCGGCCCACATCCTGCTGCAGCTATGGGCGGAGGGCACACGAGACGACGACGCGCGCGCACTGATCAGCGCCAACATCCTCCGCATCCACGAGTGGCTTGCGCAGTGCCTCGCCGAGTGGGCCACCGAGCGCGGACTGTCGTCTCAGCAGGCGGCCGACATCGCCCTTGCGCTCATGCAGGGGCTTGTCCTTCGCCTCGCGCTCGACCCCACCGCCGACCACGCCAAGCTGGTGGCCACCATCGGCGAGACGCTGCGCTGACCCGCCCCAGCGTCGGGCCTACCAGCCGCCGCCCCCGCCGCCACCGCCGCCGCCTCCGGAGAAGCCACCGCCTCCCCCACCGCCGCTGAATCCTGACGACCCCGACGAACTGGGCGTTGGCGCGGAGACGGCAGACGAGGCCATCGACGAGAACTGCGAGATGGTTCCGGTGAAACCGTTGGACGCGGCCCAGAACGAGCCGAGCGCATAGCCCGTCATCCAGCCGGGCTCGGTCACGGGATAGCCGGCCGCGGCGAATCCCTCGAACTTCTTGGTCCACTCATCGGCGATGCCAAAGGCGATGGCGTACGGAAGGTACTCGGAGAAGATGTCCCTGCCTTCCTCGAATCGCAGCTGGTTCGCCTCTGCCGTGCGCAAGAACAGCTCAAAGCCCTTGGATTCGGCGAGCACACGAGAGCCTTCGGCCCGGCGCACGGGGGCCGCCTTGACCGTGCAGATCAGCACGGCGCCCAACAGGATGAGCGGCAGCGTCAGCAGCACGCTGCCGCCGATGGCTGCCACAAAGAAGGAGCCGAAGAAGCCAACGACCACGGACAGAATGCCAAGCCCCGCCCAACCCAAGCGCGTGCTTGACGGCGACCTCTGGTACCAGCCAATGGCCACCACGTCCGCGTACATCTGTACACACACGGATTGCATCGTGGCGGCGAAGGTCGTCTTGAGCGTCGACAACGCCACCTGGTCGCGGCCTGCGAAGAGCGCATCGAACAACTCGCCCTCGTACTTGAGCATCGTGGTGTCGGAGTTCTTGAGCTTGACGAGCGTGTAGTCATCCTTCGACGGCCGGTCCACGCGCAGATACCCACGCACGGCAAGGTCGACGATGGTGGCGGTGACATCGCGGGTATCCGCAGTCTCGTCCCACAGGGTGCCAATGAGTCCGGGCCGGAATCCCTTAGGGGGATCAAACTTCACCGCAACGGGCGGGGCCTTGCGCAGCCGCCGCGTGCTGCCGTCCGCGGGGCCGGCGGGCGCTAGCCCCGGGGTGAGGCCCACGTAGTACTCGTCTCGCGTGGCCTTCCACAATGCACGGCCCACCAGCACCCCACCGCCAATGAGGATCAGCAGTCCGGGGATAAGCCACGGCAACGATGGGCGGAAGGCCCGCGCCGTGTCGTTGGCGATCTCCAGCTTGGGCGTGGTGTCGAACGCGCCGGAGGGGTACAGGATGTCCACCGACATGGGCTCACCGGGCGAGAGCGATGCGTGCGTGAAGGTGGCGCGCGCGCCGTCGGCCTGTGCCGAGTCACACGGCGACGCCACACCGTAGGTGCCCGCAAAGCACTGCAGGGCAACGGACTCCACGGGGCTCGTCACGGTGACGGTGATGTCGGCGATGGGGATGGTCCACCCGTCGCCAATCGCGTTCCAGTAGAACTCGTCCCCCGCGATGGGCTCGGACGTGCCCTCCACCACCGCGTCGGTCACCGCGTTCATCACATGGTGGACGGTGTAGGTCAGCACATACGTCTGCACGCCGCTGACGTTGCCGATGTTCTCGTCGCCAATGCGCACGTCAAGCCAGTACGCGCCCTCCTCCTTGTAGATCTTTGCGGGGGCTCCCGACGGGCTCGACGCCTGCAGATCCGTGATGGGGTACAGCCGGTTGTACGTGTCGTCATACCCCTGATGCGTGGGGAAGTAGAAGCGCGGCCCGTGGCCTGGATCGTTGCCAAAGTCGAAGTCGATCTCCAGGCGCACCTTGGCCGAGCCGTCCGGCTGGAGGTCGTAGGTCTGGTCCCAGCGGGTGATGTGGTTGCCTATCGCGTCGGTGCTGCCAGCAAGGCCCGACGCCATGGCCGGGGAAGGCGCGAGGGTCGCCGCCGCTGCTACAAGCACAGCAAGGATCCATCTCATGCCCCCATCATGCCGGGCATCGGGCCCAGTACGGTGACACCTCAGCGGCGCGCGTTGATGGCACGTTCCGCGTCGCGCGCATCTTGGCGCTCGCGAAGGGTCTGACGCTTGTCGTAGAGCTTCTTGCCTCGCGCGAGCGCGATCTCGATCTTGGCGCGTCCGTCCACGAAGTACAGGCGCAGCGGCACGATCGTGTGGCCCTTCTCGCGCGTGGCGAGCATTAGCTCATTGATCTCGTGGTGGTGCAGCAAGAGCTTGCGCTTGCGACGCGGCGAGTGGTTGGTCCACGTTCCCTGGGTGTACTCGGGGATGTAGATGTTGTCGAGCCATGCCTCGCCGTGATCGATGTAGATGTAGCCGTCGCCGATCGTGGCGCGGCCCATCCGCAACGCCTTCACTTCGGTGCCGGTGAGTACCAGCCCCGCCTCGAACGTGTCGTCGATGAAGTAGTCGTGACGCGCCGAACGGTTGGTCGCCACGACCTTGACGGACTCCTTAGCCATGGCTCACCTCCTCAGTGCGTACGTAGCGGCGCAGGGCCGAGGAACGAGTGTAGCCCCTGAGTGACTTACGGGATCGGGCCCAAGAGCGACATCGGGTCTACGGTGTGGCCGTCCACATACGTCTCAAAGTGCAGGTGGCACCCCAACGACAATCCCTCGGTGCCGGAGTAGCCCACCACGGTGTTGCGGGTCACGATCTGGCCCGCATGCACCGACATCTTCGACAAGTGGTTGTAGCTCGACATCAGCGAGTGCCCATTGACGTAGCCGTGATCCACCATCACCTGGGTGCCGAACCCTGCCACACGCTTCGCCCAGAGCACCTTGCCCTCGCCCGCCGCATAGATGGGCGTGCCGCAATACGCGCGGAAGTCGGTGCCCGCATGCAGGCGCCAGTAGTGCAGGATCGGGTGGAACCGGTTGCCGTAGGCGCTGGTGATGTACGGCTTGGCGGTGGGGAAGCTGAGGAATCCCTTGCCGATGGGGGTCTTGGCGCCGTGGTTCTGAGCGGCGAGCTTCTTCTTGACGAGTTCCTTGATCTGATCGCGGACCTTGTTCTGCTGCGATTCCAGGCTCTTTTGCTTGGCGATGGCGTCCTCACGCTGCTGCGCAAGCTCGGCCTTGAGATCGGCCAGCTCCTTGAGCGCCTTGTCGACCTCAGCCTTCTTAGTCTGCGCCACCTGCTTCGCGTCTTCGGTTTCAGTGACCAGAGCGTCGGCCTGCTTCTTGAGATCCGCGATGTAGTCGCGCACGGCCTCTTGGCGAGCACCACGGTTGCGATTGGCCGCAGCGATCTGCTCGATCTCGTCGAGGGCATTGGTCTGCACACGCGCGGCAGAGTGCTGTGCGGCGTAGCGCTCCACAAAGTCGCTCGAGGAGGACGAGCCAAAGACGATCGCGAGCGAGTCGCTCGTGCCCTCCCCCATGTACTGCTCGCGAGCCAGCGCCCCCAGGGTGACCTTGAGGTCTTCGATGCGCTGGTTGTCCGTGGCGATCTGCTCGGTGATGGACTCGTCTTGAGCGATGGCGGCGGTGAGCTTGTCCGCCACAATCTTCTGTTGCACCACCGCGGCGTTGTACTTCTCGTTCGCCTCGTCAAGCTGCTGCTGGAGCCCGGGCAGCTTGTCTTGGAGCGCCTCGAGCTTCTTGTTCGTCTTGACGATCGCCACGTCGGTGTCTTCGAGCTCGCTTTCCACCTTGTCGAGCTGGTTCTGGACCTTCTTGGCCTTCTTGTTCGCGTTGGCGATTTGGTCGTCGTAGTTGTCCGCATGCACGGCCGTGGACGGCTGATCCACCGCGAACGCGGCGGTGAATGCCCAGCCCGTGCTCACCACCACGGCGAGCAGGCCGGCCAGTACCGCATAGAACCGATTCCGAGCGATCATGCGCGCGTGTACTTTCCGAGCGTCAGCACAGATGCCACGGCCGCAAGCGCCACCGCGATCGCCACCAGGTAGGGAGCCACCGTGAGCACGTCGGCCTCGTTGACGTAGGCCACCCACGAGACCGACGACTTGAGCCAGTCGCCGATCACGTACCGCACCGACGCGTACAGGGCACCCACCGCAAGCAACGCCCCAAGCGTGGCGGCCACGGCGCCTTCCAGCAGGAACGGCGCCTGGATGAGGGTGCGCGACGAGCCGACCATGCGCATGATGGTGGTCTCTCGCCTGCGGCTGAGCGCGCTGAGGCGGATCGTGGTGGTGATCAGCAGCCCGGCGGCAAGCAGCATGACTCCCGCGAGCGCCGCGGCCACGAGCGTTGCGGCATTGAGGAAGCTGAACAGTTGGCGGAAGATGTCTCGCTGATCTTGCACATAATCAACGCCGGGCATGCCCGACACAGCGTCGGACACCACCTGGAATTGTTCGGGATCGTTGAGCTTGACGCGGAAGCTGGCCTGCATCTGGTCCGGGGTGAGAAGGTCGGCAATGCCCTGGTTGTCGAGCTTCTTGTAGTTCTCGAATGCCTCTTCCTTGGATTCGAAGTAGACCTTCTTGACCAGGTCGGAGACGGAACCCTCCTCAAGCACCTTGCGAATCTGCTCCTGCTGATCGTCGGTGACCGGACCGGCCGCGCACTGGGTGGAGCGCGCGTTTTCGGGGCACAGCCCGATGCGCACCTCGACCTTCCCGTACCAGTCGTCCTTGAGGTCCCCCACCTGCAGCTGAATCAGTGCCGCGGCGCCAACAAACGTGAGCGAGACGAACGTCACGAGCACCACGGACAGTGCCATCGTGGAGTTGCGGCGCAGCCCGTTCATGACCTCGGACAGGATGAATCGCAACCTCATACGCGCTCCAACCCGTACACGCCGCGATCTTGGTCGCGCACCAGTTCTCCGCCACGCAACTCGATGACGCGCTTGCGCATCTGGTCCACGATCTCGTCGTCGTGGGTGGCCATCAGCACGGTGGTGCCCGTGCGGTTGATGCGGTCAAGGAGGCGCATGATCCCCACGCTGGTGCCGGGGTCGAGGTTTCCCGTTGGCTCATCACACAGCAGGATCGGCGGGTGATTGACGAACGCGCGCGCGATCGCCACGCGTTGCTGCTCGCCACCAGACAGTTCGTGCGGCAGGCGCTTCTCCTTGCCGGCCAGACCCACAAGGTCCAGCATCTCCGGCACCGTGGAGTTGATGACGTGGCGCTTCTTGCCGATCACCTGCAGCGCAAACGCGACGTTTTGGTACACCGTCTTGTTGGGGAGCAGGCGGAAGTCTTGGAACACCGCGCCGATCTCCCGGCGCAGTTGCGGCACGCGCCAGCTCGAGAGGCGGTTGAGGTGGCGGCCCGCAACGTACACGTCGCCGTCCGTTGGGCGCTCTTCGCGCAGGATCAACTTCAGGAACGTCGACTTGCCGGAGCCGGACGATCCCACGAGGAAGACGAAGTCGCCGCGCTCGATCTCCACGGAGACGTTGTCCAGCGCGGGCTTGGCGCCGCGCGCGTAGACCTTGGTGACATTGTCGAATCTGATCATGGTTCGCCGGGCACGAGGGGTTTGACCCGCGCCTCGTGTCAAGCAGAACACGGGCCACCGCCGGCTGGGGTTAGGCGCGCCGCCCTTATTGGGTGCTACGCCGCCAGCGGATGCCGGCGTCGATGAAGCCATCGAGGTCGCCGTCAAAGACGATCTGCGGATTGCCCACCTCGTACCCGGTGCGCAGATCCTTGACGAGTTGCTGACCATAAAGGAAGTACGAGCGCATCTGGTCGCCCCACGACGCCTTGATGTCTCCCGCAAGCTCCTTCTTCTGCGCGGCCTCTTGCTCCTTCTTGAGCAGCAGCAGCCGCGTCTGCAGCACCCGCATGGCGGCCGCCCGGTTCTGAATCTGGCTCTTCTCGTCTTGCATCGACACCACGATGCCGGTGGGCAGGTGCGTCAGGCGCACCGCGGAGTCCGTGGTGTTGACGGACTGCCCGCCGGGGCCGGAGGAGCGGAAGACGTCAACGCGAATGTCGGTCTCCGGAATCTCCACCTCTTGGGCTTCCTCCATGACCGGAATCACCTCAACGGCGGCAAAGCTGGTCTGGCGCTTGTCCGCGGAGCCGAACGGGCTGATGCGCGCCAAGCGATGCGTGCCTGCCTCCACGGACAGCGTGCCGTATGCGTAGGGCGCGTCCACCTCAAATGTGGCGGACTTGATGCCGGCACCCTCCGCATACGAGGTATCCATCACCTTGGTGGGATAGCCGTGGCGCTCCGCCCAGCGCAAGTACATGCGCAGCAGCATCTCGGCAAAGTCCGTGGCATCGTCGCCGCCCGCTCCCGAGCGAATGGTCACCACCGCGCCGCGATCGTCCCACTCGCCCGTCATGAGGGTCCGCACTTCCATCGCCGCAAGGTCCGTCTTGAGCTTGGCGAGCTCCGCCTCCGCCTCCGCCATGGTCTGCGCGTCGTCACCCTCGGTGCCGAGTTCCACGAGCACCTCGAGGTCATCGATGCGGCTGCCCATCTGGAGGATGCGTTCCAGTTCCGACTGTGCCTGGCTCAGCCTGCTCGTGACGCGCTGCGCGTTTTCTTGGTCGTCCCAAAGGTCCGGTGCGGCGGCCTGCTCGGATAGCGAAGCGATGGTGGCGCGCAGAGCGTCGGGATTGCTCACCGCCTCGATCTGGGCAAAGGTGCCGCGCAACGCAGCGATATCGGCGGGAAAGTCGGTGGCCACAACCAGCAATTCTACCGGCGGCCCGACGCCGTGGCGGGCTCCCGTTTTACGCTGACCACATGACGGTGCAGGTGGAGCACGGGCCATCGCGGCGCACACTCGTGGCGCTTGCCTGGCCTGCGGTGCTCATCGGCCTCGTCGCGGGACTGCTCATGAGCGGCGTGTCCTGGATTGCCGGCCTTCTTCAGGACGGCCTGTGGGACCACCTGCCCCACGCCCTGGGGATCGCCAGCGACGGTGGGGCGTGGATCGCCGGCGTGCTGACCGTAACGGGCCTCGCGGTGGGGCTCACGGTATGGCTTGTGCCCGGCCATGCGGGCGAGGACCCCGCCACCACGGAGTTGGTCTCGGCACCGCTGCGCCTTGCCGCGCTGCCCGGGGTGACCCTCGCGCTGATCCTTGGCCTCGCCGGCGGCGTGAGCCTGGGACCGGAGAACCCCATCATCGCGGTGGCCGTGGGGCTCTCGGTGTGGCTTGCCGCCCGTGTCACGCCTAAGACCCCCACTGGAACCATCGTGATCATCGCCACCGCAGGGATCCTCGGAGCGATGTTCGGTTCGCCGCTCGCCGCGGCACTGCTCCTCACCGAAATGCTCGGCGAGCTCAAGCAGGGTGGGCCCATGTGGGACAAGCTGTTCGCTCCACTGATTTCCGCGTCCGTGGGGTCTGTGGTCACGATCCTCATCGGTGAGTCCATGGCGCTGCCGCACCTCCCGGCCTACACGCTCCAACACGCCGTCGACCTCCTCAGCGCGCTCGGCGTCTCCGCCGCCGCCGCAGCGATCGGCGTCGGTACAGCGGTGCTTCTTCCGCCGCTGCATCGGCTTCTTCACGGACTGCGCCACCCGGTGCTCTACCTGGGCGCAGGCGGCCTCGTACTGGGCGTGCTCGGTGCGATCGGAGGGCCCGTGACCCTCTTCAAAGGTGCCGACCAATCCGCCCAACTCGTTGCCGACGCCCCCAGCATGAGCGTCGGGCATCTTGCCGTGGTGACCGTGGTGAAAATCGCCGCCCTGCTCGTGGCCGCCGCAGCGTCGTTCAGGGGCGGGCGCATCTTCCCGTCCATGTTCATCGGTGTCGCATTGGGGCTGTTCATCAACGGACTGATCCCGGGAATACCCGTGACCGTTGCCGTAGCATGCGCCACGCTCGGCTATGTCCTCGCCATCAGCCGCAGCGGGTGGCTCGCACTGTTCATGGCGGCGGCCATTGCGGGAACCCCCGCGATCTTTGGCCTGCTGTGCCTTGGCGTACTGCCCGCGTGGCTCATCGTGACGCGCGCACCCCGCATGATCGTGAGCGGCGCACCCAACCCCGCGTAGTACGGGTCACAGCCAAAGGCCCCGCCACCACGCCGGTGACGGGGCCTTTGCTGGAGAAGGACGGGTCAAGACTTGGCAGTCTTGCGCGCCCTGGTCTTGGGGGAGGCCTCCTTCTTGACGGCGTTGCGCACCGCCTCGAAGCTGGTGCCGTAGTAGGCGGCCTCCATCATGGTCTTCATGTCGTCGAGCATCGGCAGACGTGGGTTCGCCGGCGCGCATTGGTCCTCGTAGGCATTCATTGCAAGGGTGTCGAGGCTCGACACGAAGTCGGCC
>Ga0206116_1000390_pt1 | contig 49776 bp, 39 predicted proteins | sample 3A1Ametagenome_FD_178000 | JGI IMG/M metagenome (GOLD analysis project Ga0206116, IMG submission 178000) | Enriched microbial communities from leaf-cutter ant dump, University of Wisconsin, Madison, United States - 3A1A | ecosystem: Environmental > Terrestrial > Nest > Insects nest > Nest dump...
GTCACGCTGTTCACGCTGATTTCGCTGCACGCGCTGATCCTGCTCACGGCCGCCACGGTGGTGTTCGAGCTGGCCGAGGCGCGCGAGCGCCAGCGCTCCGGCGAGAGCGGGCCGCGCTCCATGCTGCGCACGGTGCTGCAGGCCGTGAAGAACGGCATCGTGCACCCGGTGCCGCTGCCGATCCTGGCCGGGCTGCTGTTCGCGCAGACGGGGCTGAAGCTGCCCGGCGTGGTGGACAGCTCGCTGCAGGTGCTGGGCCAGGCGCTGGGCCCCATGGCGCTGCTGCTGGTGGGCGTGACCCTGGCCTTCACCCCCGTGGGGCAGCACCTGCGCAGCGCCTGGGGCATCGCGCTGGTGAAGAACGTCGCGCACCCGCTGCTGCTGGCCGCGCTGGCCTGGGGGTTCGGGCTGTCGGGCCTGTCGGTGGCGGTGATGTTCACGGCCGCGTCGCTGCCCGTGGGGGCCAACGTCTTTTTGTTCACGCAGCGCTATGGCGTGATGCAGGAGGAGGTGTCGGCCAGCATCTTCGTCTCGACGGCACTGGCGCTGGCCACCGTGCCGCTGATGCTCGTGCTCGCCCAGCGGTTTTTATAGGCTGAAGGTTCAGGGCGCGAGGCGTTCGCGCACCCAGGCGCCGCCTTCCAGCCGGTAGCGCAGCCGGTCGTGCAGGCGGCTCTTGCGGCCCTGCCAGAATTCCCACTGGTCGGGCTTCAGGCGAAAGCCGCCCCAGTGCGGCGGGCGCGGCGGGCTCAGCAGAAACTGCGCGCCGTACTTGGCCGCGTTGGCCACCAGCACGCCGCGCCCCGCAATCACCTGGCTCTGTGGGCTGGCCCAGGCGCCGATGCGCGAATCCAGCGGGCGGCTCTGGAAGTATTCGTCGCTCTCCGCGTCGCTGACCTTTTCCACGGTGCCCTCGATGCGCACCACGCGCTCCAGTTCCACCCAGTGGAACTGCAGGGCCGCATAGGGGTTGCCCGCGAGCTGGCGGCCCTTGCGGCTGTCGTAGTTGGTAAACCAGACGATGCCGCGCTCGTCGTAGCCCTTGATGAGCACGATGCGCGTGCTGGGCCGCAGGTCGCTGCCCACGGTGGCCAGCGTCATGGCGTTGGGCTCGGGCACCTGGGCGCTGATGGCTTCCTGCAGCCACTGGTCGAACTGCTGCAGGGGGGCGGGGTGCGAGGCGTCCTCGTTGAGTTCGGCGCGCTCGTAGCTCTTGCGCAGGTCGGCGATGGAGGCAGTGGATGGGCTCATGCGCCCGATTGTGCCGCGCCCGGCGCTACAGTCGAGCCATGCCGCAACCACCCCACGTCCTCGTCCTGGCCTCCGGCAGGGGACGGCGCTTTGCCGCGTCGGGCGGCGCGGTGCACAAGCTGAGCGCGCCGCTCGGCGGCCTGACGGTGCTGGAGCACACGCTGGCCGCCGTGCGCGCCAGCGGCCTGCCCTGGCACCTGGAGGACGCGGGCCACCCGGGCATGGGCGATTCCATTGCCGCCGCCGTGCGCGCCACCGCCGGCGCGGGCGGCTGGCTGGTGCTGCCCGGCGACCTGCCCCTGGTCCGGCCGCAGACGCTGCGCACCATGGCCGCCGCGCTGCGCCACGGCGCCGTGGCGGTGCCGGTGTTCCAGGGCGAACGCGGCCACCCGGTGGCCTTTGCCGCCCAGTGCCTGCCGAAACTGCTGGCCCTGGCGGGCGAGCAGGGCGCCGCCAGCGTGGTGCGCGGGCAGGCGCAGCAGGGCGGGCTGCGCCTGGTGGAGGTGGACGACGAGGGCACGGTGACCGACATCGACACCGTGCAGGACCTGGAGCGCGCCGAGCGCATCCTGGCCGGCAGAAACAATACCGCCTGAACCTTATCCGGCCGCGATCACCGCACAGGCCAGCCGGGGGCCGGCGTTGCCCGTGGGCTGGGTCTTGTAGTCGTCGGGGTCGCGGTGAACGATCAGCCCCTTGCCGACGATGTCGTTGGCGGTGCTGCCCACGCGGATGCTGCGCGACTCGAAGCTGAACGCGGCCACGCCGTTGGCGTCGGCCTTCAGGCTGGGCAGGTCGCCCGTGTGGTGCTCGGCTGCGCCGTGGTGCCCGTGGGGCTGGCCGCCGGGGTTGAAGTGGCCCCCGGCGCTCATGCCGTCGCCGCTGGAGCAATCGCCCTTTTCATGGATGTGGAAGCCGTGCTCGGCCCCGGGCTTGAGGCCCCGGATCTCGCCGGACACCTTCACCACCTCGCCCGACTGCACGAAACGCACCATGCCGGTGGTCGTATTGCCGCGCGTGGGCTCCAGCCTGGCGGTGGCGCCGGGGCCCGATGAATGGGCGGCGCAGCCCGCCAGGGCCCATGCCGCGGCGGATGACAACGCCAGCAAGGCCCAGTGAATCCTGTTCTTCATTGCGCACTCCTTTTGGTTGGAAGACAGCGCATTGTGCGAGGCGCGGGCCGCCTGTTCACCAAAAATTACGCGCTATTGCGTATCGCGCGTCAGCGCGATCAGCTTGGCCAGGGCCCGGTCGTGGATTCCGTGCCTGCGCAATTCGTCATACGTGGCCTGGGCATAGTCGCGCGTGGTGCCGTAGCGGCCGCTGGCCTGCGCGAAGATACGCAAGTATTCGTGGTCCTGCAGCGTGCCCGTGTGGCTGGGGCTCTTGCGCGATAGCGTGAAGGCCAGCGCACGCACGGGGCCCTGGGGCGTGTGGCAGGTGAGCCAGCGCGGGTCGTACACGGCGGTGGGCATTTCGCGCTGCCACAGGTTGATGAGCACCTGGCGCGCGTGCTCCTGGCCGATGCGGAACACCATGCCCCGGCAGCTGCCGCCCGAGAGCATGCCGAACACCAGCCCCGGGCACTCGGGCGTGCCGCGGTTGATGCGGCTCCACATCTTGAGCGCGCGGTGCCAGCCGTGGACCTTGGCGGCGCGGCGCTCGGCAAAGTCGAAATCCGGCCGCCAGATGAGCGAGGCATAGCCGAACACCCACAGGTCCTGCTGGCCGCCCCATTGGCCGAGCGTGCGCTCCAGCAGGGGGGCCGGATCGCGAAGGGGGGCGGGCAGGGCAGTCATGGCTTCACTCTACAATCAAAGGCTTTGCGGCCAGCAGCAGCCGCTCCATTTTTCTTCTTCTCATCACTACAGGAATCATCCATGTCCAGCTCCGACGACGATAGCCAAGAACGTTTTGCCCTTGGTTTTCTGTTTGCCCTGATCGCCCTGGTGATCTCGGCCGTGGTGGGCACCGTGGTGGTCAAGCGCCTGGGCGCCTCGGGCGCCGCCGCACCGGCTGTTGCGACGGCTGCTGCCCCCAGCGCCGCTCCGGCCGCTGACGTTGCCGCCGACGCGGCCAGCGTGCGCGTGGAAAACGGCGTGGTGAAGTTCTACTTCGCCACCGCCAAGGCCGAGCTGGCCGCCGGCGCCAACGAAGCCCTGGCCGACGTGGTCAAGGGCGTGGCCGAAGGCAAGAAGGCCGTGGTCTCGGGCTTCCACGACGCCACGGGCGACGCCGCCCTGAACGAAGAACTGGCCAAGCAGCGCGCCTTCGCCGTGCGCGACGCACTCAAGGCCCTGGGCGTGGCCGAGGACAAGGTCGAGCTGAAGAAGCCCGAGGTCACCCAGGCCAGCGGTAGCAACGCCGAGGCCCGCCGTGTGGAAGTCACGCTGGGTGCGCAATAAGCCGCAGCCTTGGCTTAATAAAAAGCGAAACCCGGCAGTGCCGGGTTTTTTTACGCCCGCAACAGCTCCGTTTTTCCCTGGGTCCAATACCCTTTAATAAAGTAACTACATGTTACTCTTGTGCCGTTTTTGCCATCTCGCCCAGGAAAACCGTATGCCTCGTCCCTGCACTCCTTCATCCGGCCGGAGCCTTACCGCTTGCGCCCTGCTGGCGTCATCGCTGTTTACGGCGGCGGCCTCGGCCCAGGTCATCATCGTCGGCCCTCCAGGCGCAGGTGGTACGACGGCGGTGCCGGTGGACCACCCTTTGGCCCTGGGCTTGCTGTTGGCAGCGCTGGCGCTAGCGGGCTGGTGGCACTTGCGCCGTGGCGGCGCGGCGCATCGGGTGCTGGCTTGGGTGCTGGTCGGCGGCCTGGGCGTGGCGGCCTACGGGTTTGGCGGCGGCTCTGCGCTGCAGGCTCTGCCAGGCAACGCCTTCACCAACCCGGCAGGGCAGTCGCTACCCATTCCTGTCACTGCCACGCATGCGGGCGGATACTTCACGGGCTTCGGCGTGCAGGACTTCTACAACGGTTCGGGCAAGGACTTGCGCGTTAACGCCATCGTGCCGCCCAACAATGCGCAGTGCTTTACCGGTGGCGCACAGGCTGCCTCCAAGCTGCTTCAGCCCGGCACGCCGGCGGCCCCCGGCACGCCCTGCAGCGTGGGGCTGACCCTGGCCGATGGTGATTCTTGCCGCGTGGATGTGGATTCCATCTGCCGTGGCCTGCTGGGCACGCCGCCTACGTTGACCGGCGTCAGCCCCGCCAACGGCGCGGCTGCAGGGGGCACGACTGCGACGCTGACCGGCACCGGGCTCACCGGCGCGACCGCCGTGAACTTTGGCGGCGTGGCCGGAACGGGCATGACCGTGGTGAGCAGCAGCACGGTCACCGCCGCGACGCCGCACGTGGGCGGCACCATGGACGTGACGGTGGAAACCCCTTCGGGCATGGCGCGGCTGGCCAGTGCCTATTCGGCGCCTTATGAGGTAGGGCAGATCCTCAAGGCGCAGGGCGGGGTGGTTGCGTCGATGAACGGGGCGGTGCCGCAGATGATTGCGGCGGAGGTGGACCAGAGTGGCTCCACCATATGGGGACCCATCAACGATCTGAACAATCCGTCTGATGGCTCAGGGGTCAGCATCGGTCCCGGCGGACGAAGCTCGACGGATGGAGCGGCAAATACCCTCGCCATCATCACCAAACTTTCTCCTACCTACTACACGGCAGCCCAGGTCTGTGTCTCTCTGGCCTTGGGCGGCTTCACCGATTGGTATCTGCCCGCCAAGGACGAATTGAATGTGCTGTATACCGAACAGGCGGCTATTGGCGGGTTTTCCGCCGCGAACTACTGGAGTTCCACGGAGGACCCGTGGGATCCGTTCGGGCCAGGCTGGACTCACACCGCGTGGGTCCAATTTTTCAATGGCGGATCGCAAGTCCGCACCAACAAGACCAATGGCTATCGTATGCGCTGCGTGCGCCAGTACACACCCTGAGCGCCGGGGTTGGCGTAAAAATAGCATCCAGCGCTTGTGCAGCAAGCGCTGGATGCTATTTTTTTGGTAGTAAATAAGTTCAACGCAACCCTGCGCCCGCCGCGCCTTCGGCCCGCTGGATCAGCTCGATCTTGTAGTCGATTGCTCTGTTCGGCGTAATTCATAAAATTCTTATAAATCAACAGTTTATAAATTTATCTATGCCTGAAAAGCGCCTCAAAAGCACCTGAAGACGCCACAAAATGGCGGCTGAAACTCGATCAGACTATGCGATGATCCATCTAGTTGACGCATGGAGATTGTGGCATGGCAAAACCCCGACTGAAGCCTTCTGGGAAATGGGAAATAGGGCTGAGGCACCCATCGCTCCCGGGCGGACGCAAGTACTTCACCTTCGACACCGAGCCCGAGGCCATTGCCTACGGGCAGCAGTGGAAGCTGATGAAGCACGCGGACATCCCGCCGCCCGCAGAGCTGACCTCGCCCACTTCCCGCGGCGACGGCGTGCGCTTGTCGCGCATTCTTGGCGAGTGGTCGGACAGCGGTTTTGCAGCGCCTACGCAGCTTCTCACTCTCAAGACGCTGACGCGCGAGGTCGGGGCGGTTCGATTCTCGGAGGCCAACTACAAGTGGCTGACCGGCTATCTCCGTTCTCTGAAGGTGGATAAGAACTTGTCGCCCATGTCCATCAAGCACCGCATTCAGGCGCTCAGCCGGGCCATTGACGAGTATCTGCGCCACAACCTGGACGTGAAGATCAGCAACCCGGTGAAGCTGCTGCCCAAGGGCTACTCGACCTATTCCGACGTCGATGCCCAGATGGTGAAAGCCAAGGGTGGCAAGGTGAAGGTGAACGAGGCACGCGATAGGCGCCTGCTGCCAGGTGAGCACGAGAAGATTGTGGCGGTGCTGTCGGGCTATGAGCGGCCGGATCGTGCGCGCGGTCTGGAACTCAAGGGCGGCGATGCGCTGCTGACCTTGTACCTGTTGATCCTGAATACCGGCCTGCGGCTCAGGGAAGCCTACACACTGACGAGGGGCCAGATCGACATGGAGAACAAGGTGATCCACGTCAAGGAGACAAAGCAGTGGCGGGGGAAGATTTCCTTTCGGGATGTGCCCATGCGACCCGAAGTGCATCGGGCGCTTTCTTCCTACTTCGCGAGCCGGCCGCCGTTTGAACACGGCGCGCTGCTCTTCCCGTTCCTCGAAGAGGAAGGCGTGGAGGAGGGGAAAAAGGGCCTGACGCGCGCCGGCCAGCGGCTGTCGTTCCGTTTCAGGATTGCTTTTGAGTACATGGACATTGTTGGACTCCACGAACACGACCTGAGGCACGAAGCGACGTGCCGGTGGCTGGAGCTGAAAGACGCAGACGGACGCGACATGTTCCGTCTGGAGGAACTGAACAAGATCATGGGATGGAAGCCGGGGTCGGTGATGGCCCAGCGTTATGCAAGCTTCAGAGGCGTGGACCTTGCCCAACGGCTTTGGCCGGCACCGGAAGAGGTGGAGGCGTCTGTCGCCGCGGCCTGAAGGGCATGTCCAGGCGCGGGACCGCCTTTCTTGCATTGAGGTCCTGGCGCCTTTCCTCTGCCTCCTTCCGAGCGCGGTCGGCAATGTAGGCCAGCAAGTCGGCCTTCACGTAGATCCAGCCGCGACCGAATTTCATCCCCGGCAGTTCGCCGCTGCGGGTCAGCTCCTCGATCCGTTGCTCGGTGCAGTGCAGGAGTTCGGCGCACTGTTCGGCATTGATCGTTTCGTCGGTCATGCTGCACCGCCTTGCTGATCGCGCTCTCGGCGTTTGCGCGCATCGAACACCTCGCTGTACACGGTGGCTTCGGCGAATCGCTCGACCAGTACCGATTGGCGGGGATTGCTCATAGTGGCCTCCATGCAGGACCACCGTGATTCGTGGCCACGTACGACATGGAGAAATTGTCCTAGCCATGCCCCGTAAGCGAAACCCGCGTGGGCGCGGCTGGGCGCAGCGGAGCGAGCATAGAAGGCACGGATTGCCGTACTGGGTCACGTCAGTCGGTCAGCTAGCCACTCCAATCTGCCCCCGTGTCGCGGTGCTGGCATCTGATTTGCCTCCGCGCATCGATACGACCGTCGTACCCATCGGCGATTGCCGCTAGTGAAGCGACAGGATGACGCGTGCATGCTTGCGGAGAAAGCCTGGGCTCCATCGCAGCTATGCTGAGTTAGATTGCTCATTTCGAGGGGTAGGAATGAACTATGAACTGTTGGAGGATTCGGCATGGCGCGGTCCTCTTATGCTGGCGATGCAGCGCGCCATCGTGGCTGAATTCAACTCAACGGATTGGCATGAGCTTGGCTACCTGACAGGGTTCCATGACTACATTCGTGGACATGCTCGGCTGCTCCGAAGCTTGGGATTTGGGGATGACGACTACGGCGGCTGTGTCTTTCAGGTACTTGAGTATTTTGCGAACAACGACATTCGTGCTTTGGTTGCCGTTGTCGATCACTCCAAGATTCGCCCTCATCTTGAACGGGATCAGGCAGCCAAACTGATTGAACTGGGGTACCAGGCGGGGCATGTCCCCGCTGTGCTGCCAACAGTTTCCGCCTCAGAGGTTGTGCGTCGCGCTCTGCAAGATGCCGATCATCTGCTTGCTACATCGGGGGCACCGAGTGCGATCGACCGCCTTCACACCGCCATGCATGGATACCTGAAGTCCACTTGCCAGGACTATGCGATCCCGCTCCCCGAAGGGGCGACGCTCACGCAGGCCTACAAGGCGCTTCGTGCACATCATCCCGCGTTGCAGGTGTTGGGGGAGCATGATGGTGAGATCGGCAGGGTACTGGGATCGTTTGCATCTGTCCTCGATGCGCTCAACACCCTTCGCAACCATGGAAGTGTTGCTCATCCCAACGAGGATATCGTTGAGCGGGCCGAGGGCGAATTGGTGGTCAATGCCGTCCGAACGATCTTTCACTACTTGAGCCAGAAGATTCGTTCATAGGACAGAGCGTGCCGACATGCCGTGCCCTTGCCTTAGGGAACACCGGTGATGCAAATCTGATCAGCCGCTTACTCGTTCAGGGCTCACCTTCGGGCTTGGCCGGCACCGTGAGCACTACCCGATAATCGAGCAACGGGCCGTAGCGGTGCCTTGCTTTTCGAGTTGGGGAGTACCAATGCCAATAACAGCATATTCAAAAGACGCTGCACGCGAGGTCGATCTTGAGCAGTGGCTGACGCTGAACCAATACTCGATCAAGGACGACCCGTTGCTCGAGCGGATGCCGGCCGAGTTGAGGGAGAAGGCCACGCGCGACATCGAATGCTGTGGCTGCCGTGCGCACGGTGCGATGCTGGTGGCAGTTGGCCGCCAACGCGGCGTGGGCCGCAGTGTGAGTCAGGGGCACTTTCGATTCGGCACAGCAGGCGGTGCCAACCCTCACCATCCGCTCTGCGACTTCTATTTCGACGAACAGGCTCCGCGCAATGCGGACCACTTCGTGAACTTCGCGAGCGACAAGTCGACTTTCACCCGAGTCGTCCGTGACTTGGTGTGCAGAGGCATCCGGGCCGGTCACTTCGGTCAAGGCGATATCCGCCGCATGCGGCTATGGTTTCTTGATGAGAAGACTGCGCACGCGATGCCGCTGGACGTGACGCCCGAACTCTTGAACTGGTGCATCGATATGGATGCCACAAGGCTTATTAGAGAGTTGCCTTTCCAGCCTGAGCATGGGCAAATGCCAGGTTTCAACTGGGCGCAAGCGGCCAAAAGCGAATGGTGCCGACGAAACGCCGGACTGTTCGAGGAACGGCCGATACGAGTGCATTTCAGGTCGGAGACGATTGAGCGTGCGCTCAAGCTGATCGAACTAAAAGGCAGTGCCACTGTCCTTGACCCAACCGCTCTGCGAGAGAAATATGAGACTGTGGTGCAGTTGTCGGAGTTTGCCGCGATCTACATCTACCATCAGGTGGGCGAGAAGCCAAAAAATCATTGGCGAATCGACGGCCTTAAATCGGCTGGGCGTGGGCTTCAGGCGCTGTGTGCGCTGCTACTGTTCATGAACGACTGGGACATAGCCCGAGCCAGCTCGGCTTTCGCGCGTCTGACGACGCTCCCACCCGCTGCGGACGGCACCGAGGGCAACGTCATGGGTCTGAACCCGTTTCACGACTACGAGGCCTGGCAGATCCTCCATGAAGCCAAGCGGGTCGCAGCTCGCCGAACCGATGCTCGGCCAGTGGCCGAGCAGATCGACGCGATCAAGACGGAAATGCATACCGCCCATCTGGAATGGCTTGCAAAAGCCAAGCCTCACTAGACCGCAGCAATGACTGAATCAACCACGGTTTTCCGCCGCTATACCGACTTGGCGTCGCTGCTGGACATGCTCCGTCGTGAGGCCATCACACTGCTACGGCCAGATACCTGGGACGACCGGAATGATCGGCTCATGATGAAGACCTATGCGGACTGCTTGGAACTGAAGACACTGCTGGCCCTGTGCTTGACTAGCCGCGGCGAGACTTATCACCACTGGAAGGTCTTCACTGACAAGAGCAACGGCGTCTGCATCCACTTTCGGCGAGACGAATTCAAGCAGGCCATGCGAGCTGCCGGCGTGAAGGTCGAAAAGGTCAAGTACCTGAAGTTGGATCAGCTCGTTGCCGATGACCACCCCATCGAGACGCTACCTTTCCTGAAGCGCTTCGGCTTCGGTGACGAGGGCGAGTACCGTGCCGTTTACAAGAACAAGGCTGCCGAAGATCACTTGAAGCAGGTCAAGATCGACCTCAACATCATCGAGCGGATCAGCCTCAATCCCTGGATGCCGAAACCTGTTTTCGAGTCGGTACGTGCCACTATCGAAGCCCAGCGACAAGGGGCTGCATTCACGGTGAACCACTCGTCACTTATCGACAGCCAGCGTTGGCGTCAGTTCGCCGCGCAGTACGAGAAGTAGGCAAGCCCCACTGACCGTCCTTCGGCTTCGGTCCTTCACGCAACTCCGGCCTCTTGGTTCTGCGCGCTGCGCTTGTCCCCGGGGGAAAGCCCTGCGGGCTATCCCCGCCGCGCTGGCTTGGCGCCCCTGAATGTACCGAAGCGACTGCGCAGAATCGGACCGGTGCGTTCCCTTGTTGAGGAGGGGCGGCTTGCTGTTTCCTTCATGGTGCCACGGCGTGCTCGCCGTGCAAGGGCGGGCGCGTGCCTTGCACGCTGGCGGCCTGCGGCCGTCGTTGACCCTTGACTGCTTGTGCTGCGCCGTGACCCGGAAGGGCTGGGCAATTCCGCCCGGCAACCTTTCGGAGTTCACCATGAACAACGTACTCATCACCGACGAGCAGCGTGTGCTGCTGCTGGCCAACGCTCGCGAATCCCTGCAAAACACCGACTTCGATCCGGAGCCCGTGGTCAAGCTGTTCACGCCGGATGCCGGCGCGACCTAGCTGCTGACGGAGATGGACCCGAACGAGTACGACCATGTCTTCGGTCTGGCCGATTTGGGCCTGGGGATGCCTGAGTTGGGCTGGACCAGTCTTTCCGATCTGGCTTCGGTGCGCGGGCGGCTGGGGCTGCCCGTCGAACGCGATCTGCACTTCCGCGCGGAAAAGCGCTTGAGTGCCTATGCGCGCGATGCGCGGCTGGCGGGGCGCATCGTCGTCTGATCCAGTGCAGCGGCTTCGCGTCGCTTTGTGCTTTCAGCGCTGGACAATCACCAGAGCTTCCAGCGCCGCTGGGCTGTTGGCGGCAGCGCGCCGAGTAGGGACATCCGCGGAAGCGCTTGGGGCGCTTCGTTCCGAGGAAAGCGCCGGCGCACTTCGCATTCCAGCTCGTGCGCCAAGCCGCGCGCATCTTTCTCACCGCGCAGGGCCCGTAGTCGCCATTCACGGGCCTGAGCAACCAGTGCTTCGTTCTGCAGTTCTCGTATGTCCATGACAGGCACCATTGTGCCGATGCCGTGCGCAAGAGGGGCGAGGATTCTGCTGCAGGGATTGTGGGTGTCCCTGGCCATGAGTGGTCGATCGTGCGCTGATGCTGGCATATCGAGCCTCGCGGCGCGAGTCTCGCCCTGCGTGTCCCTCGGTGTTCGTGCAGATGTTCGATGCACCGATTGAAGACAAGCAGGCTTGCGTCTTTGTCGAGCCTGGCGTGATCGAGCAGCCGGAGGCGATGGTTACACCGAACTGATAGAGCTGCGCGGTGCGGCGCCCCTGCGGGAGCGGCGCTTCTTGCCTGCGGCCGGTGCGAAGACTTCGCGCGCTGCTTGGTACCTACGCAAGCCGAACGAACCGGCTTACACTGGATCAATACGTTTCATTTGTAAATTGAAGTTGGGTTCGTCAGCTTCGATGGGGCGGCGACGGGATGAAAAAAATAGGGATGACAAAACCACATACCAGGTGGCTAAAGAAAACTGGAGCCAAAATCCAGACAGTGGATGGTGTGACCGTTGATGTGTATGAGCTCACCATTGATCACGCTGACAGCCCAACTCTCACGGCTTGGGCAAAGCACTTTCGCGAGCATTACTGCTTGGATAGCCAGATTGACCGCCTGAGAAGAGGCACCAAGAAGTCACGCGAAGAATATTTATTGGATCTGGTTTTCCCAGATAAATCGGAAGACTTCGGCCCCGCCACTCGCTCTGGGGACTTCGCAGAAATCCTAATCGCAGACCTTCTTGAAAGCCAAATGGGTTTCTGGATCCCGCGTACCCGCTACGATGACAAGCTGGTGCGAAACGAGTCGCCGAAGGGCACCGATGTGCTCGGGTTCAAGTTCGGCGGCGTTGGTCCTGCCAAGCCGTCCAGAAAAGATACCCTGATTTCCTTCGAGTCCAAAGCGCAACTCAGCGGCAGGAAGGCAAAGGCCCGACTGCAGGACGCGGTCATTGATTCGGCTAAGGACGTGTACCGGATATCAGAGTCGCTCAATGCCATGAAGCGTCGCCTGATTGCGCGGGAAGACGATGAAGGTGCGGATCGAGTAGAGCGGTTCCAAGATGGACTTGAGGTGCCCTACATCCGTATGTCCGGCGCCGCAGCTATCTTCTGCACGAGTGTCTACGACTCTGGCCAAATATCTAAGACCGACTGCACGGGGCACGAAAACGTGAACAACCTCATGCTCGTGGTCGTGCATTCCGCAACGCTCATGGCGTTTGTTCATGCGCTCTACGAAAGGGCTGCCAATGAAGCCTGAACGACGCGCTCATTTCGCCGCGGCTATCACCCTCTCGAAGGGCAAGATGTACGAATACGGCGTACCGGAAGATGATCACATTGCACTTCCCGAAGGGCTCGACCTGGAGATGCAATTTCCCTTAGCCGTCGGAACCGTGGGTGATTTTGCGTCTGAAGCCGTGGCGAAGGCTATTGGCGCGGAAGGCGATGCACACACACCGCGCGACGAGGTCATCTTCTCGGCCCAGGTTCTTCAAGCGTTTGATGATTCGCTGCTCAACCAGGATCTCTCGTTCAACCTGCGTTTGTTAGCCGCGGCAGGCTTCTACCTTGGTGACGTACCGGGGAATGCTGCGGTGCAGATATCCAAGCTCGCGCAGCTGTCAAATCCTAAAAGCGACCCACTGGCTCTTGCTGCAAAGGTCGCAATGGACAAACCATGGATCCAGTCAGACAACACTCTTGAATCGTCCTATGCCACAGCCATCCTTGGTGCGCTGGGTGAACACTTCAAGACCGGCGGCGGGGGCGAAAGAGCTATCGCAGCGATCAGAAGGTTGCGCAGTTGGGCATATGCGAGTGCTTCAGCGCACGAATTGCTGATGGCGGATTTGCTCGGCGCTGTGAGCGCGACACGCATCGCAAACTCGGCTTGGACCTTGCTGCCGCAATATAGTGAACTGAGTGGAGATGGCTGGCAACCCTATCTATCCCGACCCGCATCAATCAAAGAGATGTGGCCTTCCCAAAGAATGGTAGGTGAGGCTGGCCTCTACAAGGGGCAATCGGGTGTCGTTCAGATGCCCACAAGCGCTGGGAAATCCAGGGCCACCGAACTCGTCATCCGGTCGGCGTTCCTGTCGTCGCGGACTAAACTGGCCTTAGTAGTCGCACCGTTCCGCGCCCTGTGCCAGGAGATCGCTACCGACCTTGAAAAAGCATTCAAGGACGACGGCTACAACGTCAACCAACTGAGCGAAGCGCTGCAGCCGGATATCGAGTTCGATATTTTCGACATGTCGATTGAGTCGGCGCCGAAGGTGGTTGTGCTTACACCGGAGAAGCTCCTTTACACGCTGCGGCAGGAACCCGACATCGTTCAGAAGGCTGGTCTGGTGGTTTATGACGAGGGGCACCAGTTCGACACCGGCACTCGGGGCGTGACTTATGAACTGCTACTGACCTCGATCAAAAGACTGTTGCCTGACTCGGCCCAGAGCATGCTGATCTCTGCGGTCATCCAGAACGCGGCGGCCGTTGCCACTTGGCTCCTTAAGGATGGGGCGAAGGTGGTTTCAGACAAATCCTTGCAAGCCAGACGACTGGTCGCGTTCGCAAGCCTTCCTCATGGCAAGGATGGTCAACTGCAATTCAATGTTGCTTCCGATAGTGAGCAGGATTTTTTCGTCCCCCGGGTCATCGTTCCCGAGAAGCAGCCCCGCCTCCCCAGAGAAAAGAAGGACCGATACTTCCCAACAAAAGAGAGCGGCTCCATCGCGTTGTACCTTGGCTTGCGCCTTCTAGAAAACGGCGGTGTTGCGATTTATGCGGGTCGAAAGGCTTCCGCTGCAAAAATTGTCAGGGATGCAGTCGAGGAAACGTTCCGGCGCGGAATCTCGCTAGCGCCGCCGTCAACGCACAGTGATCCTGAAGAGATTCGCCGCTTCGTAAACCTCTACTCAAGAAACTTTGGTGCCGATTCTTACTTGACGAAGGGTGCTTCTCTCGGCATCTTCGCCCACCATGGCAATACCCCGCAAGGGATTCGGATTGCGATCGAATATGCGATGCGGCAAAGGCTTATTCGATTGATCGTCTGCACCTCAACTCTGGCACAGGGTGTCAACCTCCCTATCCGGTACCTGCTTGTGACGAGTGCCATGCAGGGGCGAGAATTGATCAAGACACGAGATTTTCATAACCTGATGGGCCGGGCGGGGCGCGCGGGAATGTATGGTGAAGGCACCGTGATCTTCACCGACCACCGTCTGTATGACGAGCGAGCCTCCGAATCACGTCGATGGGATAACTCTGTCAATCTGATCAATCCCGACAGCGCTGAGCCAACTGGAAGTACGTTGCTGTCGCTCTTCGATCCGATGAAAAACGAGACGGGAACGCGAACACTAGGCAAGCCCAGCCCCGCCGAGTTCGCGACCATGATCGTCGACGATTGGGATCGCCTGTATGAGGCGATTGGCAACATTTCCGCTGATCTTCAAAGCAAGAAATTCTCTGTCGGATCTTTGCGGGAACAGCTCAAGGCCAAGAAAAAAATCGTCGAGGCCATTGAGAGCTTCTTGATGACCTATCGCGGCGAAGGGGATGCCGAGACTTATGTTGCCAACGCCAAGGTATTGGCAAGCGAAACGTTGGCCTTTTCTCTTGCCACCGAAGAACAGAAGACGCTATTGACCGGAATATTTGAATCCGTCGCGCGGCGTATTGAGGTGCATGTCCCGAATGTTGAAGACCAACATCGCTTCGGGCGCACCCTCTTGGGAATTGATCATGCTCTGGCAGTTGAGGCTTGGGTAACTGAGAATGAAGAGAAGATCGGCGCAACAGAATCTACTGATGATTTGTTTGAATTGGTGTGGCCTCTGTTGACCACGCTTTCTTCTGAGAAACGGTTGACCGACACGACCCCTGCTGATGCGCTCAGGACGTTAGCTGCGGGCTGGCTGACAGGTCGATCGTTCGCCGAACTCCTGCAGGGCCTTGATGCGCAAGAGGCCTCTTACCCCTACGGGGAGAATGCTAGGGCCTTCGACCTGGATTTGGTTGTCGATCTCTGTGAACAGACCTTTGGCTTTGAGTTCGCGTTGCTGCTCGCGTCAGTGAAAGAGTCGTACTTGGCCCGTGCAACCGAAGTGGCCGGAGAAACTCTCTCGGATCATTTCGATCTTCTGCAAAAGCGCTTGAAGTACGGTTTACCCGATCAAGACTGCATCGCATATTACGAAGCAGGATTCTCAGAACGGGTGATCGCACAGGAGTTGTCCGATGGAATGCTCTGGGAGTCTGCCAAGACTAGAGAAGGCGCTCGCAGCTTGATCCGGAAGTATCCGAGTGACTTCGAGACAGTCTTGCGTGAGTTTCCATCGCATTTCACAGAGGTGTTCCGCACTATCGTGGTGCCGTAGGCGGGCTACACGTTAATGCGCTGGAACTGTATGGCGAAACACCGTCGGGTTTTCTGGTTTCGCCTTTATGTAGCCGAAGTGCCCGGTAGTGTCAGAACTAGCCTCGCCATACTCCAGTTGTTTAGTCCACGCTGAAGTCCGGGCGTCACCGGCCGAGAGATATGGCCGGTCGCGCTGTCGTGCTGCGCATCGAACCCCCTTCGGGGTTTCGCCCCTGTCGGGCTTCCATCGTTCCCTCCCTCTGGTCGGCTGACGCCTCCGGCCCGGATTTCCAGATCCGGGCCTGCGCGCTTGCGCTTGCCGTGCGGTCTGCACATCGAGGCGGCCGTTGCCTGGTTCAGCCGTCTTCCCTGACTCCATCACCTTGTCCGCGACTGTAGCCCGCGGCCGCGTGCCGTCAAGGCGCGCCAGGCCGTGTCCTCGCTGCGCTGCGGGCCGCACCAACCTGGCGCTTGTCTCCTTGACGGCACGCGGCCGCGCGCTCCTGACCGTCGCGGGCGATGAACTCAGGAAAGACGGTGCAACAGGGCCAACCGGGTTCCTCGTGCCGACCGCACCGAACAGCCGGAAGGCTGGGCTCCGAATCTAGGAATCCGGTGTGCGGTTTTCTTCAACAGCCAAGTCAGGAGAAAGACATGCTCGCATCCCGTTTCGCAAACCACTCCCCCGCACTGCGTTCCGATTACCCCTTGTCGGACGCCCAAATCCGGCGTGTGGCCCCGTCCATCTTTGCGGACGCCCCGCATGAGAGCCGTTCCGAGCGGTATAGCTACATCCCCACGGCCACGGTCTTGACCGAGCTTCGGAAAGAAGGCTTCCAACCCTTCATGGCGTGCCAGACCCGCGTGCGCCGCGAAGACCGCCGCGACTTCACCAAGCACATGCTGCGGCTGCGCCATGCGAGCCAGATCAATGGCGCCGAGGCCAACGAAATCATCCTGCTCAACTCGCACGATGGCACCAGCAGCTACCAGATGCTGGCGGGCCAATTCCGGCTATGTCCAGCTCAACATAAGCGGAAGAACCCCCTGGGCATCTACGTCAACGGGCTGTCGTGGAGCCGCGAACTGGAAGGAAACGAAGGAGCAAAACCATGAATGCACTTTTGCGTAAATCCGCCTTGCCGGTGATCCTGCTGGCATCCACCGTCCTGTTTGCGGGCTGCGCTTCGCAGGGCAAGCCGCCGCCGTCCATCTTGCTCGATGAGCCGGTGCAGGCCCTGCCGCTGCCGGAGCCGCCCAAGCCGGTGGAGGTGGTCACGGTGCCCCAGCCGCTCGCGCTGCCGTCGCAGTTGAAGCCACTGCCCGAAGACGATGAAGCCAAGCCTGCGCCAGAGCCTGCCGACGAAAAGGTGCGCGTTGCCCGCGCCAATGCAGAGGCGCGCATTGCGCCCACGCGCGAGGGCTACGTCAACGCGATCCAGGTGTGGCCTTTCACCGATGGTGCTCTGTATCAGGTCTATGCGGCCGTGGGCCGCGTGACCGTGATCGCGCTCCAGCCGGGCGAGGAACTGGTGACGGTCGCGGCGGGCGATACCGTGCGCTGGATCGTCGGGGACACGTCGAGCGGCAGCGGTGAGGTGCTGCGCGTCAACGTGATGGTCAAGCCCATCCGCTCGGGCCTGAAGACCAATCTGGTCATCACCACCAGCAGGCGCACCTATCTGTTGGAGCTGACCTCGACCGACAAGACGTGGATGGCGTCGGTGTCCTGGGAGTACCCGAAGGACAAGATGCTGGCCTTGCAGCGCCAGGCGCAGGCGGCGAGCGCCGCCGCGCCGGTCGATGCTGGCTTGTCGCTGGAAAAGATCCGTTTCCGCTACGCGGTCAGCGGCAGCAATCCACCGTGGAAGCCGCTGCGCGCTTTCGACGATGGGGAGAAGGTCTACATCCAGTTCCCGCCGGGCATCGCCCAGGGCGAACTGCCGCCGCTGTTCGTGATCGGCGCGCAGGGCGACGGGCAGTTGGTGAACTACCGCTTCCGCTCGCCGTACTACATCGTCGATCGCCTGTTCGGCGCGGCCGAGCTGCGCCTGGGGGGCGGCAAGGGCACTGAAGGCGACGTGGTGCGGATTGAGCGCACGGATGGCGCTTCGAGTGGCACGCGGAGGAACTGACCATGAGCCAGGACGATTCTCCTGACCTTGCACCGCAGGCGGGCAAGGTGGCACCCGAGGCGGTGGCGCTGCGCGCGCAGCCGCGTCCGGTCACGCGCCTGAACCGGCGCACGCTGGCCATGCTCACCGGCAGCCTATCGGTCGCCGTGCTCGGGGCCACGATCTGGTCATTGCAACCGCATCGGCGCGGTGCAGGCGAGCAGACCGAGCTGTACAACGTCGATCGTGTCTCGAAGTCAGAAGGGCTGGATGGCCTGCCTTCGGACTATTCCAAGCTGCCGGCCAAGGTGCCGGAGCTGGGGCCGCCGCTGCCGGGCGATCTGGGCCCGGCCATCGTGAAGTCGCAGCAGCCGGTGACGCCAACCTATGCGCCGCCAGGCCACGATCCAGAGGATGCACGGCGCAAGGAGGCCGACGCGGCCGCGGCATCCTCGGTGTTCTTCCGCTCGGGCACGCCCGGCAAGGGCCCAGCGCCAGGCTCGGCGCAAATCGCCGCCGCCGGTCCAGCATCGGCCTTGGCGGGATTCGATCCGCTGGCCGCCGGGCCGGCCTCGACGGCGGCCCAGCCCACCGACCCCACCGCTGCGCAGAACCGGCAAGACCAAAAAGAGGCTTTCCTGAAAGGCGGTTCTACAGAAACCCGCAATTCCGGCAATCTGCAAATGCCGGCCTCGCCGTACCAGGTCATGGCAGGCACCGTGATCGCCGGGGCGCTGGTGACGGGCATCAAGTCCGACCTGCCGGGCGACGTGATCGCCACGGTGACGGAGCCGGTCTACGACACGGCCACGGGCAGGTTCCTGCTGATCCCGCAGGGCTCGCGCATCCTGGGCAAGTACAACAGCCAGGTGAGCTACGGGCAAAGCCGCGTGCAGGTGGTGTGGAGCCGCATCATCCTGCCAGACACATCGTCGCTGAAGCTCGACAACCTGGCTGGCACCGATCCTGCCGGCTACGCCGGCCTGGAGGATGGCGTCGATTGGCACTGGGATCGCGTCTTTGCCGGCGCGGCGCTGACCACGTTGCTGGGCGTGGGCGCCGAGCTGGCCGCGCCGCAGAACCGGCAGGACGGCAACCGCGTCATCATTGCCGGCCGCGACAGCCTGCAGGACAGCGTGAACCAGGTCGGCCAGGAGATGACCCGGCGCAACATGAACATCCAGCCTACCCTGACCGAGCGGCCGGGCCTGCCGGTGCGGATCATCGTCAACCGCGACCTTGTGCTCCGTCCCTACCAGCCCTTGTTTTTCCAACGTGGAGGCATGCGATGAGCACGACGAGAAAACTCCGCCTGGGGCCGCTGCCATCGAGCTGCAGCGTCAAGTTGACCTTCACATGCCCGGCTAGCTTGAAGACAAACCTTGACCTCTACGCCGCGCAGCATGCGCAGGCCTACGGCGAGGCGGTCGATGCGGCGACGCTGGTTCCGTACATGCTCGAAGCCTTCATAGCCGGGGATCGAGGGTTCAGGCGAGTGAACGTCAAGCCAAAAGCTCCAGTCGCCTCTGCCAAACCGCAGTCCGGTGCTGGCGGAGTGCCGGACTGACTTCATACGCCAACTCCTGTTGATGTCGCGTGACCAGGGCAAGACCTGTCGGAGGACGCGTTCGAGTAAGAAGGGGCTGGGTCCCGCGCAGGTGACCAAGTCATGATTGCTTGGAAGCCATTCACCCACGATGGAACGAGTTACGACCTGTCCCATCTGCACCCATTCGTGCATACCTTCGAGCAGGCCGAACAGGGTGACAAGCCTGCGCGTAGCTACCCGGTCCAGGTGATCTTCGGCCTGCATTGCTTCACGCGCGGCGCGGATGGGATCGAGGACCCGAAGGGGCCGCTGGGGTACGCAGATTCGCGCGAGACGCGCATCTTCGATTTTCGCCGCTACGCGCAGTCCCGGCAGTTGCCCGAGATAGTGCGTGCCTTACCCACGTCACCGTGCTTTCACACGAACCACGGCAACTTCTTCACGGTGAGGCTGCTTGACGCAGCGACTGGCCAGGAAGAGACCTATGAGGTGTATTTCACCGCCTCGCGGTCCAGCTCGAAGACTGTTCCGTTGAACCTGTTTGTGCAGAGCGCCTATGTGCGTGACAGGCTGCACGCCAACAGGCCCTCGCGCAAGAAGATCGGGTTCTTCGTGATCCTGCGCAACATACTCAATGGTCGGCCGATCAAGGTCCCGAAATGAAAACGCCCTCCGTAGGGGAGGGCGTTGGAATTAAATCGGACCTCTTGGCTATCCCTACGCTTGGGTGGGGGCCCCTTACGGGGTGGGATCAACGCACAGCTTTCGCTGCTCCGTTCATACGCTGACCCTCCAATAATAGCGCATTGGGAGATGTAGGGGTGAGCTACGCTAGGTCCTCTGGAGGAAGGAGATGGCCGCGTCTATCACCCTGAATCTCCCCGACAGCAGGGGCAATCCACCGAACAGCTTCAAAGGCAACCACTCGCAGTGACCGCTTCTACCTTGATCAGCCAGCCGCGCTTCGTTGTCCTCGACACTTCGCACTTGGCGGGGCTTGCTTCTGACTGGGCTTCTGCCGACCGCAGCCGGAGGCGCTCGGCCCAGGCGTATGTGCCTGACCTTGTCGAGCGCGGATGGCTTCCACTGCTCTGCTGGCACCAAGTGGAGGAACTGCTGCAGCATAAGGATGACGAACTGGTTGACCAGCGCCTGCGCTATCTCAGAAGCTGGCCGCTGGTGGCTTGGGTGCGCCCCTCGGACCCGGACTCTGGTCCTGGTTCGGTGCTGGAGGTGTTGAAGGCCGAGGTACGGGCAGCGTATGCGCACTCCGGCGCAGAATTGCTCCAGGTGCGCGACCTCGCGCGTGAGGGGCTGTTTTTGGTTGGCCCAGGTTCCGAGGCTATTCCCGATGGTTTCCAGGATTGGCGGGTTCTTCGGACGCCATTGACCGAGCGGCAAGAGGGTTCGCGCAGGGTGGCTGCTATCGCGCGGTGGCGTGCGACGAACATTGACAACGTGCGCATCTCTGACTTGCTAGCGAAGCCCTTCCGAAAGGCCGAGGATGCGAATCGTGCGCTTCAGCACCTCCGCAACCAATTGGCCGACGAGATCGCTACACGTGGAGACAAACGTATTGCAGATCCCGGCGCGATGGCAGACCATTTTTTTGCAGAGATCGCTCGTGAAGGCCGTGCAATTGCTCCGGGCGGCGAACTACCACCGGTCATCCAACTCCTGATGATGGCGGGCCTTGAACCGGACGACATCGACCTGTCTGCGACCGTCGGCCAAACGACAAATCTCCTGGTTTTTCGTGAGCGACTGCGGATGGTTGCGGATGCGAGCGGTCTACCCTGGCAGGAACTCAAGCGAGTTGCGACGCAGGATCGTTTGCCTGTCACCGTCATCGAGGAATGCATGCGGGCTCATGCCCAGGATCAACCAGAACGCAAGGGCAGTGACCTGAACGACACGCATCTTCTTTGTTTGGCACCCTATGCTGATGTCACGTACGTGGACAAGCGCACGCTGGAGAGCGTTCGCCGGGCTAGGTCGAAGGTTGCCGCCTTTGAACAACTCATTGGAGAGGTTCGTAGGGCTGGCGGCCATGCTGAGATATCCGCTGCACTGATGCGGTAGACAGAAGCCCGCTTTGCTTGCGGGCAATACTCCATCCTGCTCTTATGCAGGTCTTGTTGCTGCTGTCGGAAGATGAGTGGCCCCGACACGCTTTCCACCCCGACGAGGCGGGCGACTAGCGAGAGAACACCGATCCACCATGACCTGCAACCTGGAATGTGGAGGGTAAGCGTCAAGCGCCCCCGTCCGACATCTACGCCTGACAAGGAAAAACACCTCCGAAAGGAGGTGTTATGAAAATGGCGGGGGAGTCGCTCTCGCCCTCATATTGCTGTGCGCCCCGAGACCTTCTTTTCCATCACGGTGGACTAAACGCCTTAACCCCCAGAGACTTGGCGCCGTTCACAGTGCATTTCACCTGGATCTTTTCAATCTTCATTTGCGTTTCTCCTTCTTGGCGTTGGCTTTGAATGAGAGGCTCGCCTGAACCTTTACGGCACAAACGATGAAGGCGATCAGTCCACCGAGGAAATCTCCGGTCCCACCTACGTACAGCAGAGCAGGCAAGCTTTTGAACTGAGCACAGTATAGCGAAGCAATTCCCTAGCTTCCGGCCGCATGGCCGAAGAGATCACCGTCAAACTTGATACTTCGTCCGTGCCGGCGCTGAAGCAGGTCCCACTGCAAGGCGTTGGGTGCTGACTAGCTGACGACCTCGGCCCTCGGTGTCTTCTTCCATTGGAAGGAGCAGGGTTGACAGCGTTAGCTGCTTTTGCTTACGATTCGCGTGCGGTTCAAGCCGAATCGTGGGCAAGTTGGCGCCCGTCAGTGCACGCACCGGACCACGTCCGGCACGGCAAAGCCAGTTCGTTTGCGAGATCTCTTTCCCCGGCTCAATGACCTCCACTTGGAGAGCCGGACAACGCGTGCCGTCCCTCGATGCTCTCTAGGAGTTCATCCATGGCAGCCGCTGCCGCGCCGCTGGCGCAACCCACTTCCCCTCAAGACCTGCAGGCCACGGCCGTAGCCCTTTGGACTTTCGTCCATCTCAAGATCCCACGCTTCACCTCAGAGGTCGCGCTCAAGGTGGTCGAAGACCTGCAGCCCAAGGCTGACGAAGACCCCAAGGCGCTGGCCAAGCGGCTCCGCAAGGCCTTGAGCAGCGTCGGCGTCTCGCTCAAGCACACGGCGGCGCTGGACGCCGCGTCCCGCATCCTTGGTCACTCGAGTTGGCATGCCTGCAATCGAGAACCCGCGGTGCCGAAGCTCAAACTCACCATGGTGGTCAAAGCGCCGGAGGAGCAGTTTTCGAGCTGGCACGAGCTCGCGCCGAGGCTGGCCGAATGGCTTGAGGCTTGGCACCAGATCAAGCCCACCAAGGTGTTCGAAGTCCGCTTCGGGCACGACTTCATCTTGGTCTGCGTGCCGGAGCCGAAGAAGGACAGCCAGGCGGGAGAGACTGAAATGGTGCCCGCGCTGGCCATCAACCCTATTTGTGCGGCCAATGGCTGGCTGACCGAGGCACCGGCGGCCTTCGAGATGGTCCGCCGGCGGCTGGAAGAAACCGAGAAGGCCATCTTGGACGGGGTGGCCACACTCCAGATTTGCGGGCGATACGGGCCTGAAGTGCTGGTGAAGCTGCCGGCCGTGCCCCAGCCGGTTACGCCGGACGACGCCTGCAATTCCGAACTGGTTCTCCTTCGGGAGGACAACGAGCTGATGCCGGGCGATGGGTTTGAAATCGCCCGTGGAGATGAGATGACGTGCTGGGCCCAGCTCGAGCTGGCTGTCAAAGACGAGACCAAGGGGCAGCCGCTGGATATTTCGCTGGAGGAGGGGGCCTGGCGCGTGGGGAAGGGCCGCTATGTGTGGCAGATGACGACCCTGCATCCGGAGGACTATGTTCCCGGCCAGGTTCACACGATGCTCACCGAGGCGGAATCCGAGAAGCTTATGCGGCGCTACCGCTTCGCCAAGCGCATCCTTGGCGGCAAGGTGAAGCACCACCACGTCACCAAGCTGCTGAAGTACCTGAGCGGTCCGGACGACACCTACCGCGTCGACCTGCATCGTGTCTTCCACGCCCTGAACGACGCTGGCCACGACTGGGACTCGTTCTGCGCGGAAACCGGCATCGAGCAGGACAAGGTGCCCGAGGTGAAGGTCGGTTTTGTCATGATGCTGGCCGAGCACCTCAAGCTCAAGGACCCCAACAAGCTCTTTGCCTCGCCGCCTCGGGCGAAGCTGGCCAAAGCTGTCGATGACTCCCTCATTCGCTCGCTGATGCCGCGGGTTGACTTCGTGCGCTACCGGACGCCGCGGGACCTGACGCCCGACCAGGTCGAAGGCATTCGCGATGCCATCGAGGACTTCAGCGCGTCCATCCGCGTCCAAAAGATGCAGCAGATGGGGCAGCTCATCGACCCCAACGACCCGCTGCCGTACCTCTGCTACGCGGGGGACGGCGAGGAGCTGAGGATGAGGCTCGAGGAGCTGGGCCTGGAGATGTACGTCGGCGTGATGCCGCACCTCGTGTCGACCGAAGGTGTCATCGAGAAGCTACCCGGCATGTGGTCGTATGCCTTTGGACACGCCATCTATCTGGACATCGACCGCATTGAGGAGGGGGCATGAGCAAGAAGTCGAAGAAGAAGCCGCAGGCAACCATCGCAGCCGCTGCTGCGGCCGACGTCATTACCGTCGAGCCCGAGGCCTTGCCACCACCCCAGTTCCGCTTGGCCGAGATGCAGGCGTCCGCTCGAGCGCACATCGACAACAACGCATGGGCCGAAATTCTTGCGCTGGGCCGGGTGCCGTTGACGGCCATCCACGAGGATGACCGAAAATCGGCAGATGTGTGGCTGCTGCGGGCCAAGATTCTTGGCCTCTATCCACCCGGCGTTCGGTCTCCCTACGAACTGGCAAGGGAGGTTCGCGAGGAGTACGAGGGCGCACTCGAGCAGTTGGCCGCCCGCATCGACGCAATGCATACGCTGCAGCCCGAGTTCGACCTGTACCTCGACACCCTGGGCTGGTCGATTGACGATTGCGCACAAGCGTTTCGTCGCCTGTCGCGAGCCTGCATGGAGCTGACGAATGTCGAGTGGATTCGAAAGCTTCGCGGGCGCGCGCTGAGGCTGCTCAGGGCTCTGGATGGCCAAGACGAAGAAATTTCAGCTACTGAGCAGCAGACCCTGGCTGCACTTCCGGACATCACCTTGGCCCTGAGCGAAGCCTATGCTGCGGCAGAGCAGGGCGGCGCGCTTGATGAAGAGGGCCGCGCTCTCGTACATGTGCTGCGGCTTGACCTCGATCTGAGGATGGCGGACCCGTGGGATTTCGAACGAGTTGGTGATGTGCTTCTCCGGCTTCCGAGCCCGACCGAGAGCGCCCTCATCGCCTTGGCCAAGGACGAATCATCGGGAAGCGCCCACCTGCGGCTGACACCGAGAGCTTGGGCCTTCATGTGGATGCTCGAACACGACTCCGGCGTGGGCTTCGCTGAACTGCTGCAGCGCTTCCCTGAGCCCTTCGCCTGCGACGCCTGTGAGGGGCTTCGTCGTGTGCTTTGTGCTCTGTCAGCCGCGCCCGCCGACGTGGACAAGCACTTGTTGCTTGCCGTGCACGCCTTGATGCGATTTGCTAATCAGGACGCGCATCGGTTCGGTGATCAGCTGACGATGACACTGGGCGAGGAGGTGCGCGAAATTTACGTTGGGCCGACAGGACTGCACATGGCGTCGGTCGATGACCTGCTGCTGAGGCTGTACGAGCATTCGCCCGAGGACTTCCCACGGCGAGCCGAGCTCAAAAGCCTCTATCGAATTTTCACCGCCAGTATTCAGTATTCCCCGTTGGAGGACGAGGACCACGGCGACCAGGACATGCCGGGCCTCGCCTGGTTGTGCGAGCAGAGCATCTCATTTCAGTTCGCGGCGGCATACGCCATCCAAGGCGTGGCGGGGCGGATGCGATTGCTGCTCGACGCCATGCTCCGCACGACAAGTGCTGGCATTCCACCGTCGCAGAACTACTACTCAGGCGACCTCGATGGCGAGGACCTCGATGAGCCGGAGGCCGGGCCGTTGCTCGATGCGCTGGAACAGCTGGCGGCGGTTCGCGGCCAGATGGATGAGAAGACCCAACGCATGTGGCGCGAGGTCGCGGGGGACATCTTCGACGCGTTGTCCAAGCTTGGCGACAAGGTGCGAGCCCATCTGCTGCCCCTTGCACGTGAGTTCAGCGATGACCTTCTTGAGAAAGGGCATGCGTTTCGGCTGGCCTACCTCGAGCAGGTCGTGGGCGACCCCGACGATGCTCTGCACTACTACCTCATCGACCTCGACACTGCCGAGAACGTGCCCGAAGTCGGTGTGAAGAACGCCAAGCTGCTTTGGGCGCGGTCCGATGACCTGGATCAAGTGCAGCAGTTCGTCGACAAGCTCCAAGGGGTGAAGACATCGAGCCGCGCCGACGTGGTTCAGCAGCTCCTGACGGATGCGAAGGCGCGACTTGCTAGCCTGAACAAGCGCGACCAGTTCGAGCGGACGGCGGTGAGTCGCTGGCCATCGCTGACCGCACCTGCACGCAAGCTGCTCAGCGTGTTCGCCAGCATCAAAAGCTACAACGGACTGGCAGAGGTGGCCGAGTACGCCGGAATGGACCTAACATGGGCCAGTCGACACTACGACAAGCTGGTCGAGCTCGGGATGCTCTTGGTCACGGACAAGACCTATCGCATCAACCCGCACATCGCGCCGCTGCTTGAACGCGAATCTCAGCACGCGGTCATCGGCAGGATTGTTCGCTCCCAGGGTACTAGCGCGGTCAAGCAAGTGTTCAACAGCCAGCGCGAGTTCACTATCTACCAGTTGCTGGTGCAGTTGTGCCCCAACCACCTGGTGTTCCCGAACTGCTCGCTGCAGAGCGTCATGAGCTTCGAGCGAATAAAGGAGCTGGTGAGCGAAGACGACTTCGGCTATTACCTGCGAGCGAGCGTCGACATCGTCGTCGTGTCCTCGACGACCTACCTGCCCATGCTGGCCATTGAGGTCGACTCGGTCTGGCACGACACTGAACGCCAGCAGCGGAATGACGACAAGAAGGATCGGCTGTTTGCGTCAGCTGGGATTCCGTTCATGCGCCTTCGGCCAGTCGGCAGCCCATCCGAGAACACCATCCGTGCGCAGGTAGCTGAACACGTCGACGAGTTGGTGCGGAGCTTGCGCGCTGATCTTCCTGGGTACGACCAGGCGCGCGGGCTGCTAGAAGGCCTGTCTGATGTTCGAACTTGAACCGGCTGCGACAGAGGAGGAAGAGGCGGTCAGCCACGGGGTCCGTGGTGCCCTGTCGCTAGCGTTTCAATGGCCATGGTCAGCTGTGTCCCCGCAGCTTCGTAGCCTCCTAATTGAAGACCAGCACGGTTAGCCTGACGGGCTTCCATCGCGAGCGATGCCAAGCTTCGGCGTGCGCTTGAAACTATCTGGGCCACTCCTTTTGGGCGTTAGGAAATCGCTTCACTGGCGCAAGATTCTGGACGCTACGATAGTCATCCCGGCCGATTCATTCACTAGGCGTTCCAGCATACCGCTAACCCGCAGAAACTGAAGACAAACCGCCGCCTCAATGGATGCTGTGATCAAACCGACGACCATACCGCTGGCGGGCTACGTTTACCAAACCCTGGTGGGGTTCAAACTGCTCGCCGACTGGCTGGATGACCCTGGTCGCTACCACTGGATGACCTTTGAAGCGGATGAGGAAGGTGCCAAGGGGCTCGATGACTTGGTAGCTGCCCGCAGCGATGGCCTCCGGGAATTAACCCAGGTCAAGTTCACGGTCGACCCGTTTCGCCCGGAGCACGCGTTGTCCTGGGAATGGCTGTTGACGCGTAGGGGGATCCGCGGGACATCGTTGTTGCAGAAGTGGTCCGCTGCGATCGCTGAGGTGGGGTCGGCATCCGTGTTTTCAGCAATCCTACTGACTAATCGGCGGCCGAATGACGAGTTCGCGGCACATTTGACGGGCACGTACGTCGACTACCCTCGCCTCCACGCCGAACTGAAGTCGCGCATCGACATTGAGTTGGGTGGAGCTGACAAGGCTCAGGCCTTTTTTTCCCTCTTTCGCTTTGACCATAGCTTTGCGGGCTTCGAATCGCTCGAACGGCGAGTTCTCGATCAACTGGTTCCTCGGCATACCGACCGAAACGGTTGGCTGAATCTGTACCGCAACGGCATCGACTGGACCATCTGGAAAAACGCTCCTGCACCGGCCGGTCATATCACGATGGCTGTTTTGCGCGGCATCATCTCTGCGCGCCGGCCTCGAATTCTCAACCAAGAATTCAGAATCCCTGAAGACTATCAACCACCCGATCGGGAGTTTTCAGACCATTTCCTAGCGGAGTTGACGCAGCGGGCGGTAGTGCGGGTTCTGTGGGGATCGCCGGGCCAGGGAAAAAGTACTTTCTTGAGCTTTGTGTGTCAGCGTTTGGGAGAAGTCCAACTGCCGTTCATTCGGCACCACTATTTCCTCGACCTGCTTGATAGCAGCGACAGGCTCACGGTCAACGCGGCAGCGAATTCGCTGATCTGGCAGATGCGTACCCAGCACCCGGCCGTCAGTCTGCCGCCTGACCCGGAAAGCTCCGACTTACGGGCGTGCATCGAAGCGTGCGGGGCGCACTACGGCGCCGAAGGCAAGGTATTCACGATTGTCGTCGACGGGCTGGACCATGTCTGGAGGGAGAACGACGAAGACATTTCCCCCCTGGAAGGGCTTTTCAGGCAACTGCTCCCCATCCCACACAACGTGTCCCTGGTGATCGGCACCCAAAAAGTTGACGCCAGCCGCCTTCCCGGACGGCTGACGGACCACGTTGATCCTGTGCAATGGGTCGAGCTTCCGCTGATGGATTTGCAGGCAGTTCACCACTGGCTGGGGTCCCAATACGCGGGAGAGTCTTTTGATTTGCCTGCCGGAGGCAGAAACGACATGCTTCCCGACTTGGCAAAAGCCTTCGTCGCGGTCTCAGGCGGTCATCCCCTGGTCCTCACCTACATTTTTGAGCGCCTTATTGGCGACCACCGGGAACTGACCGCTGCGCGCGTCCGCGCTGCAGATCCTGCACCGTCACCTGATGTTCAGGCGTACTACCAGGGCATGTGGCGGCGCTTGTCCACTGCTGCCAAGGACGCTCTTCACCTGCTGGCATCAGCCTCCTTCATCTGGCCCGAGCACGGGCTGGAAAGCTGCTTGAACGTGCAAGGCAGCATAGTGACGCCCGAGTTGGGGCACCTGTTGGTCGAGACCGATGCCGGACTGCGTGCATTCCATGGCAGCTTGCATGTATTTGTACGCACTCGTGAGGATCACCAGATGCGGGCGCAGGCCCTGAGGCCTCGCGTAGCCGCCTGGCTTAAGTCGGACGCGCCACCCCATCTTCAATGGGCATGGCTATGGATCTACCAACACGGCATCGGTCATCCTGCAGAACTTCTTGCGAACACAACCCGCGATTGGCTGGTGTCGTCCCTGGCACAGGGTTATTCGGGCGAGCAGGTCAGTCGCATTCTGGAAGCTGCGGAAGACGCAGCCTTCGACCAGGCCGACTATGGCCTCCTGCTGCGAAAACGCGCACTCAAGCACCGGTTCGAGAACGGTTTGACCTTCCAGGTCGACGACTCCTCGATCCTTTGGCGTAGCGCGAAGTTAATCTGCGATGACCCGAACGTCGTAGCCCTGCTTGCGGCCGAGCTCAATGCGGCCTCATTCGAGGAACTGCACCTGCTGGCTCTGTTGTATTTGGGCTTTGGCAACCTTCCGTCTGCCATTGAGGTTCAGAGGAAGATGCGCCGAAGGTTCAATGCCAAAGTGGCTGCGCAAGGATTCGGACGGGGCGAGTATGAGGCCGAGGGCGCTCTTCTCCTGGAAATCATCGCCAAGACAAACGACTTCGATCCGCCCAATGTCGTGAAATTCCTTCGGCGCCTTGAAGATGACAGTTTGTTCCGGACGTTCCTCGCCAACATGGCGACCACTGGCACGCTGGAACGGCTGCTGTCCTTCTGCGACGTGGCGATGCCACTGCGGATGCGGAAGCAATTTGAGGTGGAAGCCGTGCGCATGGCGGGGTTCACGGGTGCCACGCTGCACGTTTGGCCAGCCTTTTCCCGTTTCGGTCGGCATCCTCTGGCTGTGTGCTGGGCGCAGTTGTATGCACCGAGCGCGGTACCCCGTCGGCGTGCCCTGCACCGACACCCAGTCCTGGACATGGAGGGCGATCGGTTCCAAGAGAGTGATTCGGGGTTTGCGACCTACCTGCATGAGGCGTTCTTCCACTGCGTCAGCGCTGCACTTTCGCTCAATGGCGCCCCTGATCCCGGTGCCATGCCCCGCCCCAACGCGCGCGCCTGGCTGGCTGACGCCTTGAAGCGGCTGGACTTGGTCGCGCAGACTGTGGGCAAGGTGCTTGCGCGCGGCGACGTGATCGCATTTGCACTGCCCTATCGGCTGCTTGAGCTTGAGCGCCCAGACGTCAGTGGCTATGACGCTCTGTCTGACTACCGGGCATTCCGCAAGGCCGCCGCGCTGATTGCAGCCGACCTGTTCCTGCTGACCAGACCGCGCAGCAAGTTGGACCACATCCCCGATGGGGAATGGATTGCCGCGCGATCCTCAGGTCCAGTTTTCGCGGAGGATCTTTGGAGGGAGCTTTTCTTCAATCTGGGATATCGCTTGCTTGCCCCGCGTCTGGCGGCAGAGGAAATACGAACGCAAGCGACCACCATCGCTAGCGAAGTAACCAGGTTCAGTGAGGCGGCCAATGAACTGGCATCACTGGCCGAGTGGGCCACGGCCTATGGCCTGCGAACGGAAGCCAGGCAAATCCTGGAGAGTGCCTACAGGTGGGTCATTGGCTATGGCTGGCGCAAGGACTCCTATCTGCATCATGTGATTCGCATGGTAGAGGAACTGGCGGAGGTTGATCGCGATACGGCTTCGCGCCTCGTTCTCAAACTCGCACCCATCATGGAGCGGATCACCGACATGACGGAGGACTCCGGTCTTTACGCGTCAGATCTTGCGGGATTGATCCTGAAGTTGTTCCCCCGGCATTTCGCGGCGTACTACCGACACTGGCTGGCCCAGGAGGAATGGTATGTCGCCGAAAAGTGCTTTGCTGTGTTCGCCAAAGCAGCCGATGGGCGAGACCCAATGGCCGTAGCGATGGCTGCATTCCTGTGGGATCGCACGGGCTTCGCCGCGCTCGCAGGCCGCCCCGAAACCGTCACGCTGGCAAGACGCTGGAGTGAGATTTCCAGCGAAGGCCCCAGGCAGACACCGCCAGAAAGGGAGGCCCGCGCAGCGCCTCCTAGCTCCCCTGGCGCACCCGCGCCGAATCCGGCTGACTTTCCGCCAGCAAAACTGGACGAATACCTCGCCGCCTTGGAAGCCATGCGCCAGTACGAACTGGAACGCAAGCTCCTGCCTGAATGGTTCGAGCATTGGCGTCAAGCCGGGGCCCAGGTCGCCCTGCTGGAGGCTGTCAAACGGGTTCACGGTCAGAAGGGCCTGCGCAGTCGCGGCTCTGAGCTTCTCGACCTCTGCTTTCCAGTTAGCCTGGAGGCAGAGGGGCGCTCCCGCGCATTTGAATGGCTGGTTCTGGCGCACATCGAACGATCTGGCTGGGAGCCGCAGTTCTACGGGTCCGAGGAAAGTGAACGCCGATTGACTGCCATCGTGACTCACTATCCCAAACGCTGGGAGGAATTCCTGAGGCGCACCACTGTCCGCGAGGCGAATCGCTATGGAGCGGGGCGCGTCGCCGCCGGCACCGTCCTTGTTTCTTTCCTGCTGGAACTTGGGGAAATAACCAAAGCCTCGGCGCTCGCTGAGACGATCGTAGACATCAGCTGCGGGGAGTTTGAAATGCAACCTCTGCAACGGCCTGCATGGCTGCCGGAAGCTGCCTGATGGATGCTTCACTCGTTGCCGCGATCGCGGCCGCCAGGCTGGCCTTGCCGATTCCCACGGCCAAGTCACTGACGGCATGGGAGTTTGCCAAAGCCCTGGGCATTCCTGCCGGAAGGAAGGTTGGCTGGCCCGCGCTGCTCGAATGGGTGGGCACATGCAAGTTTGAATCACAAGTTCTTGAAGGATTGGCACCTCTGGTCATCAGCGGATGTACATCCCAGGAAGCGAACGAGATTCGAAAGCTTGTTAAGCGACCATCGATGGGAATGGATTTGATGCTGACAGCCGCTACCAATCAACCTTTGCTGGTGCCGTCCTGGCGAGGCTGCCATAGCGGGCCTGCCCCAAGATTTGCCGAATTGAGCGCGGAAGAGTCCCTTCTGGAGTCCGGCCGGATCCTGCCTGGGATTTTCGTGACCGAGTTCGAGCAGTTGCAAGAGGAGTCGGACAGGCCTTTCATGACCCATTGGGCATATGAGTTCCAGGTTCTCTCACAGACGCGCGGCTTCCCGGAATCAGACCAGTTTGACTATTTCGTCAAGGGTGAGCGAGGAGCACGCGGCATGGTCGTCGGCCAGAGATCTCATGCTGCGCGATCAGCGTTCCTGCGAACGCTCGCCTATGCGTGCGAGTACTGGCAGATGCCCTTTGATCGTGCTCAGCAGGTTGCTGTCACCGCTTTACCCGGTGAGGCATCGCTTATGAAGATGATTCCTGGGCGGCCGCCCGCATTTGCCCAGAAGATGTACGCCGCAATCGACGGAGGCGAACTGTCGGCCAACAAGATCGCATTCGACGTGGTCGACGCTTTGCGCTCAGATCCGCTTGCTTTTCCAATGCATTTCTCCGGATGCGTACATGACTCCTCCACGCTCACGATCGATGTCGGTGTATACGCGATCCCGCTGCTGCCCGGTCAAAAAGCCGAGATCTGGATCCATTGGTACCGAAGTTTGCTTGGGCGTCTAGAGCTTGAGCGCGACGGCACTAGCGCGCTGAAAATTCCAGCGCTAAGGGGTGAGCAAGTCAGTCGCGATGAGTCACACGTGATGCCTCTCTTGGCGCCCATTCTCCCGGAGCGCGTTGGCTATTTCCATGCTGACCTTATCCAGCGCCCGCCGTATGTGCCAGCCTGGGTTCCAGGTGATTTTCCTATGCTGAGCCGACCAAGGGAGGGCGGGATGACGTTGGAACTAAATGGAACGCCGGTTGGATCTATGCAGCATTGGTTGGCCAACTGGGCCCCTTTGGTTGCGAAGGATGGGCCTGCAGGTACAGCTTGTTGCACACATGTGGAGGCGTCACTACTTGAGGCCTATGAACGCATCATGGGCAGGAGAGTTGCCCATGCATGTTCTATCACCATCGGGCAACGTGAAAAAGACTATGGTGATTGGGCAATCAAGACGGTCGACTGCATCGTAGGAGCGACGTGATTTCTAGTTTTGGCCCTGCATCATTCAGTCTGCGCCAACACACTCGCCGCCGCATAACCCGTTGGCAAGCTTCCTACTTCGAACGCGCCGTCGCGAGCATGCCGATCATCGATCGTTGCGCCTGCCGCTTTTCCGCTTGTTCGCTGATCTTCTCCTTGCTAAATCCTAGCGCGCCACCACCGATGGCGGCCAAAGCGCCGGCTATGGGAATAGTCACGCCAAGGAACGGTGAAAGAACCGGAAGCATCGCTGCTCCCGCAACAGCCAGTCCCGCCCCACCGCCAAGGTAGGTCGCCCACTTCTTCGGTTGGTACTTCTTCTCGATGTCATTCATTGCCTTCTGCTGCCGCTGGACGATCGAGGCGAGGCCGTGACTGACTTCGCGCACCATTTCGCTGGTCTCGACGTCGCCTGAGCCCGCCAGTTGGCCGGTGTACTTGTTGAGCTCCTCGCGCAGCCAGCGGTGTTCGTTGTTGGCGATGAGTTCGCAGAGGCCCTCGACCGGGATGTTTGCTAGCCACGAAAGGCTGTCATCCTGCACGGCGCGTAGTGTCTGGAAGGCCTGCTCTGAGAGGACGTCTCGGCGGCGAAGGTCCGACGCATTGGCGGTCGCACATTTCTCGAAATAGTGCCAGTGAACGGCCTGGGAGAGGAGCGGCTGTGCGCCGAGCTCACTCGCGTTTTCGATCAAATGGTATTGAGGCGTTAGCCTTTCGAGTACGCCGTTCAGGATCACCACTCCGGCTGGCAGTTTTTTCAGCATGCCGAGAGCCTCATCCGACCGGATTCCTTCAAGCTGCGCGATGTACTCGCGAACAGCTTCGCTCGGCTGCAAGGCCCGATTCGGATCGCCGCCCGGCGGCACGAAGAGCCTGTTGGTCAAAACCGCCTGCACAAACGCGTCTTCGCGCTTGCGCGCGTAGTCGAACAGATCGTCGAGCGATGCGACGCTTCCATCGAAAAGCGGAACAAGGAGGCGCAGCGCAAGCTGCTCCACTCCATGCATCGTGTGCGCGTCGTTGTCTTGCAGCGGTTGCTCGAAGCTCGGGAATACGAACACGGGCGGCACCGGGAACCTGGCATCCACTAGTGGACGCAGTTGCAGGATGTGGAATAGGGCGTTTGCAAGCTGAAGGTGCCGCGCGTTGAGATGGAGATCGGATGTGAAGAACGGATGTATGGGGTCCGGGATCAGTTGCGTGTCAGCATAGAGTCCGGTGATGCGTACCGCGTTAAGGGCCGACGGTCCGAAGGCTCTCTGACCGCCTGTGACCAGGCGCATGCCGCCGAGCGTCTTGGCGTGTTCGAAGGCCACATGCGCGTTTGCGGCGTAGAACGCTTCGAGCCGCTCTGCGGCGGCGTTCACGCGCGGCGCCATCTCGGAGTCCTCGTGCGCGATACGCCACATCATGCGTTCGCGAATTTCTTCCTCCCCGGCAACCAGCCTGGCTTCCCGTCCAGTCAATGCGCCGAAGAGCTGGGCGAAGAGCTGGAACAACTCCAACTGGGCCTCTCTCACGGGGAGGGGGGATGGGGTCTGTTTCTCGCTCCGGGACTCTAGGAACCTGACCCCCATTCCGGCCATGCGGCCGAATGAGATGGCTCCGTCCGAAAGGCCACTCGTATCGACCAGCCCGCTCATTAGAAGTGGCGCGGCCATGAACTCCGTAGCCTGCTTTTCCAGGTGCGGGGCGACCTTCATATTCCCGGCCTTTAGCGTCCTCCAGGCGGTCAATAAACGTTGCGCTTGGTCGGTGTCAAATTCTTCCTTTTCAGACATCGTTTCCTCCGGCAGCCTTTACGCCATCTCCCCGACTATCGCAAATGGGATCGCTGCACGGCTTCTCCGCATTAGTTCGCACGCAGATTACGCTGCGTGCCAAGGATAGCCATGGGATGCCCGTGACCTTGGGGTCGCAGTCTGCAATGAACGGTGGCGATGCACGGTTCAGCGCGAACAGCGGATCGTTGAGCCAGTGTACGCCGCAGTGTCTAGGGGCGCCGGGTTGATTCAGTGCTTGTCGTTTTGAGAGGTGCCATCATGGGTGTGTGGATATAAATGCAAAGAATTCACTGCAATGCGCCTTGAAAGAGAAATTCAGGATTGGATCGTCGGCTTGGCAAGGGCGCGCACGCTCTCGAGCGTGCTGCGATACGGCAAAGATCCGCTGAGTCAAGAAATGGAGGCCCTGGTCCATGGATTCGGCCCAGATAGTGGACTGTCGCCGTCCCGACACCGTTCGATTCACGAGGCCTGCCGTGTGCTGAAAAGCTTGATCGAGCCAAGGTTCAGCGGTGCCAACAAGAACATTTCCGATGTGCGGGGGGAGCAACTGCTACCTGACTTGGTGCTTGAGGATGAAATTAGCAGCGCCTTCGTCGTCGTGGAACTCAAGCGTTGCCGCAAGGCTGCGCGTGAGTTCGCCACGGAACTGCTCGCCTACTCCCATTGCCTTACCCGGCAGCATCCCGGATCGCAGGTGTTTCTCGTGCTTGTCTCAGCCAGTTGGGCGCCTCTGGAGCAACATGCGATCTCCGAGATGGCCAGACGCAACATTCCAGTCCTGCCCTTGGAGTATCGGGACGTGGAGGAAGGCGAAACGACGCAGACACTGCGGGTCCGATCCGATCTACTGCCGGTCGCAAACGTCGAGCCTTTTCCTCCAAGTGCCTTGCTAGTGGATACCAAGACGTTCTTGATGCCGGCGCATTGGCGGTTACCCATGGGACAGGCTCCGTGGTTGAACAGGATCGAGCATGCGGTTGCGGGTCTTGTTCGTGAGGCGGAGAAGGCCGGTTCTTCCGGATTCGTGATCGTGTGGTTCCATCCCCACGAGAAACCGTACCACGCTCCCGACGGACCGGAGCTCAGGTTGTATGTGTCAATGGCGGTCCGAAACCCTTGCCGCCCCGATATGACTCGGATGTCCAAGCAGCCGCTAAAGGGCGACCCCTTTGCTGGAGCCAACAGCTTCTACCCGCTCACGGACGACACTGCGGTGCGCCTGCTGCTCGGTCTTGAAGTGGGTGGCGGGGTTCGATCGTACTCGTCCGAATCCGAAGGAACATGGAGTCAACTGCATGCGCGTCTTGAAGACGAGAATGCATTCATCGTTCGCTTCGACAGCTTTGGTGAGATCGGCGACCAAGTGAGCAATTGGCGCACCCACAAGCGCTACATGGCCAATGGCGTGATCCCGGATATCACCATTTTGCCCTCGTGGCATCCTCTCACTTGGTTGAGCGCTCTCGAGTCGTTGATCGAGTCCACCGACCAGGAAGAGGAAGATGCAGTCGCATGGCACGCTTACCATCGTGGGCAGCATCTGGGCCGCCTCTGCGGGCCGGAGTTCTTGAACTGCAAAGATAGCCATTTCGGCTGGGCAGTTGCTCAGGCACGCTTCGCAAGCGCTTGGTGTGACTACTTCGCCTCGCACTCCGGCGCTCCCTCGCTTTCGCTGTATCGCCTCGTTGGAGGGATTCGTTGCGATGATAAGCAGGTGGAACACGCCATCAACTTCGCTGCCCATCAGGTCGAGAAGGAGGGCGAGTTGGCTCACTGCTGTTTCGCGTTGGGATACCACGACGGATCGAGCTGCGACAATCTGAAGTTCCTGGTGGATAAGCGTTCCGTCCTTCGGGCTCGGGGAATCGCGCTTCCGCCAGCGCTCGATGCAAAGCTCGACGAACTGGAAAGGAGACTTGGGAGCTCATTTCGGCCTGCCAATCTGTTTTTCCGACGTGATTCCGCTGTGCCCGGCGACCGTTGTTGATCGCTGTGGCCTCTCTGCCAGGTGGTTATCCCCCCTGAATGACCGCTGATCGTGGATGTCGCCGACCAGTATTTAACCAACGGCCGGCACCATGAGCGGCGCGGCAGATCCCTGTCGCGAGCGGAAGTCGGTAGCCATGACTGCGTGCCATCACTGGCTAAAAAAAGGATGCCCGCTTGAGCGGGCATCTGTTGTCTATTTGCTACGTGTTGCGCAGCGGATCGGTGTTTTTGGCGTCCGACTGGTGTCCGTCATCGTAAGTTGTTGATTTTGCTTGTATTAATTCGATCTTGTAGGGCGCGCGGTGCTGATCAATCGCAGGAACGCTCGTCGTCGTCCTGCTGGACGTAAGGTGCGTCTGGGCGAGCGGCGGTATTGCGTGCGGTAGCCCTTGCCGCCGACCAGCCGCCAGAGGCAAGGGCAGGTTCCCGGTGAGCGCCGGGCCTCGATACAAAACCTCGGATATCTTCAGTCCTTCAGTCGCAGCCCGAGATTTTGTATCAGCTGATGGGGTACCACATGTCGCGACTCGACTCGAATCTGTCCCCGCGCTGAAGCCGCACGGCTCGGCACATACCGCGAGTAGGTGCCGGACTGCGGATGGTTCTACTGCTTGCGTACTGACACCAGTCTGGTACACTGGCCGCACATTCGCAGTAGAACCATCCGCAAAAAATGAGTCACCTGCTCGGCACCATCGCCAAAGTCCACACTGCCGTCGTTTTTCGCGACCAGGCCCCGAAGGAGGGGCCTGACGGCAACGTGCGCGCACTGGCCATCCGAGATCTGGTGGCTGGCAAACCCCTGCGCTGGCACGAGCTGCCGCGCTTGCATGTGCAAGAGCGGCATCTCTCGCACTGCCTTCAGCGTGGCGACGTCGTGATCCCGTCGAGGGGTGACTACTACAGGGCCTGGCTCTTCGACGGCGCCGACGATCCGGTCTTCCCCGTGGGCCAGCTCAACGTGATCCGCCCGAACCCCCAATTGGACGCGCGCTACCTGGTCTGGCATCTGAACGAGCCGTCGACGCAAAAGCGGATTTCTCTGCTGTTGACAGGCACCACGATCAAGGCGCTGACCAAAGCTGCGCTTCTTTCGCTGGAAGTCGAAGTTCCGCCCATGCCGAAACAGCGCCAGATTGCTGAACTCGATCAGACGACACAGGAGATTGTGGGCATTCGACATCGTTTGAACGAGATCGACCGGACCGAGGTCGCCCACATGACGCGACAAGCACTGCGCAGGGGGGCCGCACATGTTTGACCCCGCGCGACAAGATGCCATTCGGTCTGCAGTTCTCCAGGCCTGCGACGCGTTCCGCGGAATCTGCGGGCCGATGGAGTACAGAGACCTCGTGCTGGCAATGCTGCTGGTAAGGTTCCTATCTGACTTTGCGTCGGCCCACGGCAACCAGGCTGCCGTAGTCTCTACCGATGCCTCCTATTGGGTGCCGGACGAATCCCGCTTCGACCGCCTCGTCGCTGCCCGCAACAGCGCTGACCTGGGGAAACGCATCGATGCGGCCCTTGCTGCCATCGAACAGGCCAATGCTGGCCTGCGTGGCGTCTTCCAGGGCGTCAGCTTCAACTCGACCGTGCTCGGCAACGCAGAGCAAAAGGAGCGTGTGCTTGGGCGGCTGCTGGATGCGGTCAGTGCTAGCGCTCTGAACCTCAGCGAGGACGGCGGCTTGGCGAATGAAGCCGTTGCCTTCGCGTGTGATTCGCTGATCAGGCATACCTCGGAGCAGGGTGGAAGATGGGGCGGTGAGTTCTACACCCCGCCCGAGCTGTCTCAGCTGCTGGCGCGCCTGATGGAACCCGCGAGTGGCGAGACCGTCAGCGATTCCTGTTGTGGAACAGGTTCTCTGCTGATCGCCTGCAGTCAGTTCGCCAGGGCGAGGTCGGGGCAGGGCGGGTGCGACCTCTTTGGCCAGGAGAAGAACGGCTCCACCTGGGCGCTGGCCAAGATGAACATGGTTCTTCATGGTGAGACCCATCATCAGCTCGAGTGGGGAGACACCCTGCGTGACCCCAAGCTGCTCGACGCCTCTGGCGGACTGATGCGCTTCGATGTCGCTGTTTCCAGCCCACCGTTTTCGCTGCGCGACTGGGGGCACGAAATGGCGGAGAGAGACGTCCATCAGCGCTACCGGCGTGGCATCCCCCCGCGAACGGCCGGTGACTATGCGTTCATAAGCCACATGGTTGAGACGCTCGCGGCTGAGACGGGCCGCATGGCAGCGGTTGTGACCTTGGGGGTGCTCTTTCGCACTGGGGCAGAACGGCAGATCCGAGAGCAACTCGTTCGCGAGAACCTGATCGATGCAGTGATCGCCTTGCCAACCAAGATGTTCGCCCATACGGCCATCCCGGTCGCGATTCTCGTGCTGCGCAAGCGGAAGGCTGACGACGGCGTGATCTTCATCGACGCCAGCGACACCTACCAGCATGGCAAGACGCGTAACGTGCTGCGCGAGTCCGATCTGAGCATGATCGAGGGCATCTACCGTCGGCGGCAAGACGTTGAACGGTATGCACGCCTCGTGGACCCAGGCGAGATCGCGGCGAACGACTTCAACCTCAGCGTGGCTCGGTATGTGGCGGCCGCAGCAGATGAGGAAGCGGTTGACCTCGACGCCCTGCGAGCTGAGCGCGTTCAGCTCAAGTTCGAGCTGGCGCGGCTGGAAGCCAAGCTGTCAGCGTTGCTGGAGGAGGCCGGTCATGCCTAGCACAAAGGAAAACGGCCGCTTACGCGGCCGCCTCCTCTTTTGCGTCTTGGAGCCCAGCGTCCGTCCAAAGAGGGAGCTACTGAACCATGTTGCCCAAGCGCTTACCAGGGAAGTATAACACGCATGCTGAAACTGATCAAAGGCAACCCTGCGGGGAATCTGGCACACATCCAGGCGCTTTCGCATGCGCGACTGAGCAACTACCGAAGCTTCTTCGGCGCGACTGATGACGGTGAGGCGCTGGGACTCTACCAGTGGAACGACGACCTGAGCGCCGTCCTTTTTCGCACAATCTCGCTGGTGGAGGTGGTGCTGCGGAACCAATTTCATCATGCCATGAGCCAGCGCTATGGCGCCGTGGGCGGTCAAGGCTCTAAGGACTGGTACGCCCACGTTGCCCTGAGCAGCCTGTCGAAGGCCAAGATCATGGACGTCACGCACTACAAGCAGGGCAAGCAGTTGCTGCCGCGCGTGCCTGCTCCCTCTCCCGATGACGTGGTGTCCGGCCTGACGTTCGGGTTCTGGCCGCGCCTTCTCGACCTCACGGTCGATATTCACCAACAATCCGTGGCGTGGGGTCCCATCCTCGTGGACGTTCTCCCTGGACATCGGCAGCGACAGGCAAGCTACTGGGCCAAGCTGAAACACCGAGACGCCCTCTTTGCCAGGCTCGACCTGTGCAATGAGCTGCGAAATCGCATCGCTCACCACGAGCCCATCTGGAAGTTGGGACCACTGATGGTTGAGAGCCGTTCCCGCCATGGCTCGCCGGTGGCGATCCAGGCGCCTGCGCCCACGACGCCTGCAGATGCGCTGAACCGATTGCGTACGCTGTACGACCGTGTCACTGAACTGCTGGGCTGGTTGTCCCCGGCCGTGGCGGCCAAGCACAAGGCCAGCGACATGCATCTGCGCTGCCTGAACCTGCTGCAGATCGACACGCTGCGCGATTATCGGCGCGCATTGCCGCCGGCCGAAATCGACCTCGCGACAGTACCCAAGCTGAGATCCTTGCGAAAGGCTCTCAGGTACGCGGCGCGCCGCAAGCAGCCAGTGCTCATTAAGGACGGCCACCGTTTGATCGGCCATCTGTCCTGCACCACACCGTGAGCTCGAATCGACAATTGGTGCCTGGAACTCGCGCACACCGATGGGTAAACAGCGATAACTAAGACGACGCAAGTAGGTGTTCATGCGGGTTTCTGTACCCGGAAACCATCGAGTGGGAGCCTATGCCGAATGTTCGCACCAAGGTTTTCCTGCTCGGGCGTGCTGCGGCGATGTCGGGTGAGTGAATAGCACTTGCGGCTCGCACTGCCTGCGGCTCTTTATGTACCTAGCGGCCGGACGAGCAGAGGGTCTCCATAGACCGTCATCGCCAGGGAAAACTGCGGCTCGCCTTCACGCCTGGCCGCCATGCGCTTGTTCGCCTGGTGGCAAGCGTCCATGGCCGTGGCGCCCTGTTCCCATTGGGCCAGAAAGCCCTCAAGCCAAGGTCCGGCAGCGAGCGATTCCAGCGGCCAGGGGGATGCGATGACGGTGCGGCATCCCTGCTCCAGGAGCATCTTCGGCAACCCGACCGTAGTGCTGGCGCTAGGATGGCGATCCATGCGACCGCCGCTGCACACGAAGAGGATTACGAGTTCGACTCGGGCCAGTGCTTGGGCGAGGGCCAGAGGGGACTCTTTCAGCGCACCCTCGTCGACAATACGCCGAAAGTACCTGTCTCCCTGTGCCAGTTGTCCATGGGCCGTCACTATTGCCATTTGTGCGCCCTCCAGACTTTTGGGTAGGGTGCGCGAAGTGTCCAGGGTGATGCGATAAGAGTCCAGATGCGGTTCGAGCATTCCTCTGACGACACTCATCGCGTCTAACTCTGCCGGGTCGCCCGCGTCGGAGAGCCACGCCACGCGGCGCTCATCGCTGGTCCTAGTCCGCTGGCGGGTGGCCTCGAGCCAAGTTAGAGACGGCACCATGCCAATTGCGGTGTCGTAACCGATCAGGTCCCCGCCGGGCTGCAGCACCAGGTTGAATGCGAGTTGCGCAACCTCCGGCTCGGCCACGACCAAGATGCGGTTGCCTTGCGGCAGGGGGATGCTGAAGGAACTCATCGATTCATAGAACTCGCCGTCCCCCACGCTCCGGAACCGCGATCCGCTGCCGTCGATGACTATGCGCTCCCGGGGATTGATCAGTCCATACTTGAACGGGTAGGTCTGCGACCAAGCCCGCAGTTGGTCGCGTGCGGTAGTTGAGGAGACCGGGGCCCTTTGGACTTCCGCGCTGTCCGACTCCACAATGGTGGCAACCAATTCGCCGGCACTGTCGTGTGCCAGCATCAGCACGGAGACCTGGTGTTCCTGAGCAAGCGCTTGTGCAAATCGGAGCGGACGATCCACGGTCAACCGAGCCGGCGGAGCTTCCAGCGTCAATCCGCGGTCAGCCAGCAACTCGATCGCAAGGCAAGCGTCCTGTACTGTCACCTCCGGATTTGCAGGCGCAAGAAGCCGAGGGGCAACCAGGTTTGCGGCGAAGGCATCGGTGGGGGCATCTGATGCATACCGGGAGCGTGCGGTGCGATTGTGTAGATCTACCAGCTCTGCTGCCGTGGGCCGCTTGGCGGAGAGCGCCTGCAGGGTGAGAGCAGCTTCGGGCCCAATGGCCTTCAGCGCCTGCTGCTTCGCCTCAGCCGCTTCTACAGTCAGTTGGCCGCCCATACGCTCGTACTGCCCCAGCGCCTGCACGAAGAGATAGGCCGCAGCGAACAGCTCGTCCCCTAGCCGGACGGCTTCAAGAAACACGCGCTGACACTCCTCCTGGAGGGCCTGAAGGGCGGTCACTTCCATGCCCTGCCCCTTATTCATCTGCAGGGTCAGACCGACGACCTCCAGCCGGTGCTGCATCGTGTCCGTCATTCCGAGCTTGCCAAAGAGCTTGCTGCATTTCTCCAGTAGTGATTCGGCGGCGTCGTGAAGACCCATGTCGCGGAGCGTTCGCAGGTGGGTGTAAGTCTCGTGGTACAGATCACTCGCGGGCAGCGGCGCGCGCGTTGCCCCAGCACATGCCAAGGCCAGGAGGGCATCGGTGGCATCGTGCGACCGTTGGTAGATGTCGGCGTAGGCGCTCCACGCGAGACGCCGCCGACCGGGTTGGTCGCCGGCGATCTCGAGGATGAGTTCGGCCAGATCCCGTGCGCGCTGGTGATTGTTCACCATTGAAAACTTCGCCGAGAGAACGCGTAATGCCTGGAGGTCGTCGTGGGTTCCTGAGACATGTCGCGCCAGCGGAGCCAAGATATGCGCCTGGAAGCTCAAGGTTTCGAGATCGTCCGCTTGGTCATACTCCAATACGCCGTGTTCAATGAAGTTCCGAATGAGTCGCGCCAGCCCACTTGGATTCGTGCCCACCACATCGGCGGGAAGCGGCACACGCGGGTCGACCACCACCTGTTGCACCGCCCACTCGCCCCAGCGCTGCTGGAATTTCTCAAACTCTTCGTCAGTGGCCACGTCAATGCCGGATTCGTCTGCCACGGGCTCGGGCATGGTGTTCGCGAACTCTGTAGCCACGGCAGCGATGAGGGCCAAGCCCTCACGGCCCGCAAACTCGACGGACAGAGTCCTGCGGAGCAAAGCCCGGATCTCCTTGTCACTGGGGTGGTGTCCCAGATGCTCGACGAGCAACTTCAGCGGCTCCACATACACGCCGAGTTGTTCCTGACTGGCCGCTTCCACCAGGAGTAGCGCACGCATGGTCCGCACGATGAGCTTGGCGGCGGCATGAGCAAAGCGAGTGCTTGGAATCAACAGTCCGGCGAGGCCCCAGGCGGCCTGCGCATCGCCAGACGCCTCCGTGTGTATCGCCGCGCACATGGCAGCGAGGTCATGATGCTGCGACCTTTGGGTACGCAATTCCTCCAGCAGCATCAGGTAGTCGACTTCAGTTTCCGGTGTTAGTCTGTCCGCTAGCCATGTGTGGAACTCAGTGAAACCGGTCCGAGCTATGGGCTGGGCATTAACTTTGTCCGCATCCTGTCTGCAGATCTGAAGGAGGCGGATCTCGCAGTCATATTGCAGGTCTGGATTCGCGGGGAAGAGGGCATTGAATCGGGTCCAAACCCGCGTCACCAAATCTGCGTCGCGCATTGCCGTTGCTATTTGCAAGCAGGCCGACAGCGCCTCCTCCTGCGATATTTCGTCGAGAGCGCCCTCGATCAGGCGCTTGGCAGTCGGTAGGTCATCGCCTTGATGGCAGATCGCTGCCAGGCGCGAGGCCGAGTTGGCTGGAACCGAAGTTTGCTCCAGCAGTTCCCTGATCAGCTTCGCGGCAGCTTCGCTATCATCGGAGTGGTGGGCGATTTGGATGCGAGCTTGTAGCTTCATCAAAGCCGGGGCAGCTTCGGCATCCAACTGGTCAAGTGCCTCTGCAGCACGGCCCGTCTTGGCCAAAGCCAGCATCTTCTGGAGGCGCGGCAGGAAAGACTCTTCATCGGCGATGCGAAAGCTGGCCATGGTCAGGTTCTCGACTTCCCCGATCAGATCGATGCTCGCGGGTTTGATGGGAGGATCGGCCGGACTGGTCAGCAACAAGAAGCAAGACTTCTGCCTAGCCGAGTCAATTAGCTGCTGCGCTGTGGCGACTGTTGCGCGTACCCAGATGTCTTCCTCCAGTTTGGGCACAGCGCCCGCATCTCCTGCCGTAGGAGCATCGGGATTTCTATACAGACTCACGTCCGGGACAAAGACGAAGTGCTCGGCGTGCACCTTGTCGAATGCATCCAACAAGCTGCGAGACTCCAGATCGCTGCACCGAACGAAGGTGAATTTTGCTCTTAGCGCCTCTTTCTGGGCGGAGTCCATCCGCTCTTCCAGAAGTAGGATGCCCTGCAGAAGTAGTTCGAACGTAGCATTGGCATCGTGGGCCCAGACCTCCGGCGGAGGCGCGATGAACGTGGTGCCGCGGTAGACCAGTCTCGAGGTTTCCTGATGGCGAAGCATGAAAGCGGCAGGCCAGCAGCGGGCTAGCATTTGCTCCTGGGGTGCATGCGGGATGAACAGAGCATCTCCTGGTAGCGGGAGGTTCCGTTCATTGAACAGCTCGGACAGTTCGAAATTCCCCAACACTTCTGCGTCTAGAGGCATGGCCTCGCTCCCTTTGTTGCCCTTGTGATTTTGGAAGTTCAGTGGCGCACGTGACTATGTCACGGCGGTATACCAAGTCTCTTAAACGGAGGTAGCGGAAGCTGGTAGGCATGACTACGTGCCATCACCGCACAAAAGAAGCCCGCGGATGCGGGCTTCTTTGTTGCCTATTTGCTACACGTTGCGTAGCGGGTCAACATTTTTGGCGTCCGAATGGCGTCTCTCATCGTAAGTTGTTGATTTTGTTTGTATTAATTCGATCTTGTACCCATCCGGGTCCGTCACGAACGCGATCACCGTCGTGCCGCCCTTCACCGGCCCGGCCTCGCGCGTCACGTTGCCGCCGGCGGCCTTGATCTTTTCGCAGGCCGCGTACGCATCGGGCACGCCCAGGGCGATGTGGCCGTAGGCGTTGCCGTGGTCGTAGCTCTCCACGCCCCAGTTGTAGGTCAGCTCGATCTCGGCCTGGCCGGGGTTGCCGCCCTCGAAGCCCAGGAAGGCCAGCGAGTATTTGTATTCGGGGTTCTCGGACTGGCGCAGCAGTTGCATGCCCAGCACCTGGGTGTAGAAGTCAATCGAGCGCTGGAGGTTGCCAACGCGCAGCATCGTGTGGAGGAATTTCATCCCTTCGATTGTGCAGGCATGTCGAAGACCAGGCACGTGGTGGTGGCGTGGGCGTACAGCGTGCCGTCCGGCCCCACCAGGCGCGCCTCGGCCGTGGCGAGCTGGCGCCCGCAGTGGATCACGCGGCCCTCGGCGCGCACGCGGGGCACCTTGGGGGTGATGGCCTTCACCAGGTTCACGCCCAGTTCGGCCGTGGTGTAGCCGCGCCCGGGCTGCATGCGGGTGTGCACGGCGCAGCCCAGGGCGGAGTCGAGCAGGGTGGCGAACCAGCCGCCGTGCACGGTGCCCATGGGGTTCAGGTGCGCGACGCCCGGCGTGCCCTGGAACACGGCGCGGCCTTCATCCACCTCGACGATGAGGAAGTCCAGCGTCTTCGCGATGGCGGCGTAGGGGAGGTCGCCGCGCAGCATGGCCTGCATCATCTGCAGGCCGGTGAGGCCCGCGATCTGGTCGGGCCGCGCCACGCCCGGGCCGGGGCCCGCGTCGATGCGGGCGAGGATTTCACGCTCCTGGGCGAGCCATTGTTCGAGCTGGTTGGATGAGGTCATGGATGGGTGCTTTCGAGAAGATATTTGCATCTGCAATTATTGCAGATACAATTAATCGCATGCAAGCCGAAACCACCCCGGTGCTTCCGCAGGGCTGCACCAACTTCAAGCTGCGCCAGCTGATGCGCCGCGTGGCCCACCATTACGACGCCGAGATGGCGCGCTGCGGGCTCAAGACCACGCAGTATTCGCTGCTGTCGCATGTGCTCAAGCTCGGGCCGATCCGCCCGGGCGATCTGGCGGCGGCGATGAAGATGGACGCCTCCACGCTCACGCGCAACCTGCGCCCCCTGGTGGACGCGGGCTGGGTGGCGCTGGCGCCGGGCGCCGATGCGCGCAGCCGCCTGGTGCACATCACCGATGCGGGCCGCGACAAGCGCGCCGAGGCCCAGCACTGCTGGAAGGTGGCGCAACTGTCGCTCAACGAGGCCCTGGGCGTGGAGCGCGTGAACGCCCTGCACGCGCTGGTGGACGACACGCTGGCGCTGCTGGCCCCGGCGCAGGAGGTGGAACATGGCGACGCCGCCTGATACCCGCAGCGTGCCGCCGTTGTCCCTGTGGCTGGTGCTGCTGGCGGCGGCGGGCGCCTTCGCGCTCACCATGGGCACGCGGCAGACCATGGGCCTGTTCCTGTCGGCGCTCAACACCTCCACGGCGCTGGGCATTGGCAGCATCAGCCTGGCCTTCGCGTTCGGCCAGCTCTGGTGGGGCCTGACGCAGCCGTTCGCCGGGGCCGTGGCGGACCGCATCGGCACGGGGCGCGTGATTGTCATCGGCGCGCTGCTGGTGGCGTTGGGCACCTTCATCACGCCGCTGATGACCAGCACGGCCGGGCTGATCCTGGCCATCGGCGTGCTGGCGGCGGGCGGGGCGGGCATGGCCGGCCCCTCGGTGCTGATGGCCGCCACGGCGCGGCTGGTGCCGGCGCAGCGGCGCGGGCTGGCCACGGGCTTGGTCAATGCGGGCGGCTCCTTCGGCCAGTTCGCCATGGCGCCCATCGCCATCGGCCTGACGGCCGCCGTGGGCTGGGCCAGCGCCATGCAGTGGCTGGGCGTGCTGGTGCTGCTGGCGCTGCCCGCGGCGTGGGTGCTGCGGGGCAATTCCAACGCGCTGGCCGCGCAGGCGGCCGCCGCGTCGGGCCAGAAGGCGCTGAGCGCGCGGGAGGCCATCGCCCAGGCCCTGCGCACGCCCAGCTACCGCTATCTGGCGGCGGGGTTCCTGGTCTGCGGCTTTCACGTGGCCTTCCTGGCCACGCACCTGCCTGGCGTGATTGCCGCCTGCGGCCTGCCGCCCGAGGTGGGCGGCTGGGCGCTGGCCGTGATCGGGCTGTTCAACATCGCGGGCAGCCTGCTCATGGGCTGGGCCGTGGGGCGCTGGCGCATGAAGTCGCTGCTGGCGCTGCTGTACGCCACGCGCGGGCTGGCGGTGCTGGTGTTCCTGCTGGCGCCCAAGACGGCGGCCGTGGTGCTGGTCTTTTCCGCCGTGATGGGCGTGACCTTTCTGTCCACCGTGCCGCCCACGGCCGGGCTGGTGGCCAAGATGTTCGGCACGGCCAACATGGCCATGCTGTTCGGCATCGTGATGCTGGCGCACCAGGTCGGCGGCTTCTTCGGCGCCTACCTGGGCGGCAGCGTGTTCCAGGCCACGGGCAGCTACGACTGGGTCTGGTACGCGGACATCATGCTGGCCGCGGGCGCCGCGCTGGTCAACCTGCCCATCCGCGAGGCGCGGCTGGCGCCGTCGGCCGCCTGAAACCAACCCAAGGAGAGCATTGCATGACGAATCCCCTGTACCTCGACGACATCGCCGTGGGCGACCAGTTCAAAAGCGGCGAGCACGCCATGGACGAAGGCCAGATCAAAGCTTTTGCCGCGCAGTTCGACCCGCAGCCGTTCCACCTGGACGACGTTGCCGCCCAGGCCACGCTGTTCGGCGGGCTGGCCGCCAGCGGCTGGCACACGGCGGCCGTCACCATGCGGCTGCAGGTGACGAGCGGCCTGCCCATCGCGGGCGGCATCATCGGCGCGGGTGGCGAGCTGAGCTGGCCCCGGCCCACGCGCGCCACCGACGTGCTGCACGTGGTGAGCGAGGTGGTGCAGGTGCAGCCCTCCAAGTCCAAGCCGGACCGGGGCATGGTCACGGTGCGCAGCGAAACCCGCAACCAGCACGGCGACGTGCTGCAGGTGTCCACCGTGCGCGTCGTGGTGCCGCGCAGGCCAGGGCAGGGCGGTTGAGGGTTTATAGGTGAAATAGGCCGCTAGCGCTTACCAGGAAAGCGCTGGCAGCTATCGATTTCATACCGGCACCGTGTAGTTCAGCGTCATGCGCCCGCCGTCCACGGTGACGATCTCGCCGGTCACGTAGCTCGCGGCGTCGCTGGCCAGCCAGGCCACCACGTCGGCGATCTCCGACGGCTCGCCCAGCCGCTTCATGGGCGTGCGGCTCATGATCTTGTTCCGGGCCTCGTCGCTGGTCAGCACGGCCTTGGCCGCGAGTTCGGTGGCGATGGTGCCGGGTGCGACGGCGTTCACGCGGATGTTCTTGTCGGCCAGCGCCAGCGCCATTACGCGCGTAAGCTGGTTCACGCCGCCCTTGCTCACGTTGTAGCTGGAGATGTTGGGGATGGCCAGCACGCCGTTGACCGAGCTCATGTTGACGATGGCGCCGCCGCCAGCGCTCGCCATGGCCCGCGCCACGGCCTGGCCCACGAGGAACGAGCCCTTGAGGTTGACGCGCAGCACGGCGTCGAAATCCGCCTCGGTCACGTCCAGGAAGTCCGCCGCGCGGAAGATGCCCGCGTTGTTCACCAGCACATCGATGCGCCCATGGGCCGCCAGCACCTGGGCCACCAGCGCGTCCACCTGCGCCTTGTCGCCCACGTCGCAGCGCACGTAGAGAGCGCCCAGCTCCTGAGCCAGCGCCTGGCCGCGCGCATCGTCCACGTCCACGATCACCGGCTTGGCGCCATCTGCCGCGAAGCGGCGCACGCAGGCCTCGCCGATGCCCTGGGCGCCGCCAGTGACGATACAGACGCGGCCTTGCAGGCCGAAGTGGATGGTGGATGCGGAGATGGGTGTCTTGGTCATGGGCCTGATGGTAGCGGCTGGGATGCATCTTTTACTTTATACGATGTATATTATGTCAAATAAAAAAGATCGCATTCCAGAAGGGTTGCTCCAGGCGGTTGGTCTTTTTTAAGATTCATTTAAAATGAATCTTATGATTCCGCTACAGCCTCCAAACACTTCATCACCCCCGGCCGTCCCGCTCAAGGACTGGCCCGTGCTGCGGCTGGGCTTCCGGCCTTTCTATCTGGGCGCCGCCTTGCTGGCCTGCCTGTCGGTGCCGGTCTGGACTGCCGCCTTCCTGGGCCAGATCCAGCTGCCGCTGGAAATCCCGCCGCTGCTGTGGCACGCCCACGAGATGCTGTTCGGCTTTGCCGCCGGGGTCGTGGTGGGATTTCTGCTGACCGCCGTGAAGGCCTGGACGGGACTGGAGACCGCGCGCGGCCCGCTGCTGGGCGCGCTGGCCTTGCTGTGGCTGGCGGCACGGCTGGCATCGCTGGTAGCGCCGTACCCGGTCTACGCGGCGCTGGACATGGCGCTGCTGCCCGCCGTGGCCGCCGTGCTGCTGCGCGTGCTGCTCAAGGCCGGCAACAAGCGCAACATTCCGCTGATCTCGCTGCTGCTGCTGATGGCCGCGGCCAACCTGGTGTTCCACCTGTCGGTGCTGGGCGCCCTGGCCGTGCCCGCCACCAGCGCCTTGTATGCCGAGCTGGCGCTCATCCTCATGGTGGTGTGCGTGATGGCCGGCCGCGTGGTGCCCATGTTCACCCGCAACGTGACGCCGGGCCTGGTGATCGACGTGCCGCGCAAGTTCGAGCTTTCGCTGCTGGCCGTTACGGCCGTGGCCCTGGCACTGTGGGTGCTGGCCGCGCCCGCGCCCGTGGTGCTGGCGGCCAGCCTGGCTGCCGCCGTGCTGCATGCGGTGCGGCTGTGGATGTGGCATCCGCTGGTCACGCTGCGGCGCCCCATCCTGTGGATCCTGCATGCCTCGTATGCGTGGCTGCCGGTGGGCTTCGTGCTGCTGGCGCTGGCGCAGCTGGGCTGGGTGGCGCAGTCGCTGGCCGTGCATGCCTTTGCGGTGGGCGTGATCGGGGGGCTGATCATCGGCATGGTCACGCGCACGGCGCGGGGCCACACCGGGCGGCCGTTGCAGGCCTCGCGCGGCGAAGTGGCGGCCTATGCGCTGGTGATGGCGGCCGCCGTGCTGCGCGTGCTGGTGCCCGCCGTGCGGCCGGACTGGTATGCCCATGCCCTGGAAGCCGCCGCCGGCCTGTGGGCCATTGCCTTCGCCGTCT
>Ga0206116_1000391_pt1 | contig 49314 bp, 34 predicted proteins | sample 3A1Ametagenome_FD_178000 | JGI IMG/M metagenome (GOLD analysis project Ga0206116, IMG submission 178000) | Enriched microbial communities from leaf-cutter ant dump, University of Wisconsin, Madison, United States - 3A1A | ecosystem: Environmental > Terrestrial > Nest > Insects nest > Nest dump...
GGCAGTGTAAAAGAAATTCTGGTGCCCATTTTTTTACTTTCAGCTTTGATAGCTCCGCCGTGTACTTCAATCACCTTCTTGCACACCGCAAGGCCTACTCCCCTCCCACCAGCAAAACTCTGTGTCCTAGAACTAACCGTAAATTCCTCAAATACTTCCTCTAATTCCTCAGGCGGTATCCCTATCCCCTCATCGCTAATGCTAAAGATTATAGCTTCTTTATCATTATCCTGTTTGAGGTTAATCTCAATAGTGCCGCCTTTGGCATAATTGATGCTATTGATGATCAAGTTATCCAGTGCCTGGCTCATATAATATTTATCAATCTTTAATACGATCTCTTCTTCAATATCAAGTTGCCAGTTCCTACCGCTGCTCTCCCGTCCTTCTTGACGGTTAATAGTCCTTTCTTCTTCATTCTCGTATAGCTTGCGGCAAAGTGCCACCCGTTCCTCTACCAGCTGGCTAAAGTCCGTCTCTAGTAGTTTTAAGTCATAATGTGGTTTATTTAATTGGGACAAGCTCGAGATATTTGAGTCAAAAACCTCAAGGCGCAGCGAGCTATTTAATATCGTTTTAGCTGCCATTTTCCGCTGCTCGTCATTTAACTTATCATAATCCTGCACGAGTACCTGCGCCATACTCGATATTCCCGTCATCGGAGCGTGATATTCATGGGTTATATTACGAATAAATCGACCTTTTAATGCCTCCGCTTCTCTGGCTTGCTCCTTGTACATGTCTATCCTGCCACTTAGATGCTCGTTCTTCTCCTCAGTTAGCTCCTGATATTCCTGTTTCGGTTTTAAGAACAAGATTAATGTACTAATAAGTAATATCAGTAAATAAAATATCTTAAATTGCGATGACGCAAATTCCACATTATCTAAGTTACCAGGATAGTAATTAGTATAACATACACTTACTAACACAATTCCCGCTATAAAGTTAAATAACGACCATTGCCACTTTCCTAACGATGAAATGATAACAATGTTCATCATAAACACGATTAACTGCATTTCAGAAAATCTACCGATTAATACCGTTAAAAAGGTAAAGCAAATTAATACCCAGAACATAATCAGATTCCAGAATACCCCTACAAATCTACTTTCCTTCCAGTTCCAAAGCCATAATGGATAGCTAATTAAAATTGCCGAACTGCTAACTGCTATCGGATAAAATATATCAAGTAAATCTAAGTGCTGAAATCTATATTCTTCAGGTAATAAATTCGTGGTGGCAAAGACGGAAAGCATCACATAAAAACCGAGTATGGAAATTAACCCATCACCTTCGGGATAATTATTCTTATAAACCTCTATCAGATTAAAGGACTTAATATCCGACCATAACTGCCGTAATCTTCTTCTCCTTTCTCTGCGAACCTGGATTAGTCCGCTCTTATCCTTAATCTCAATCCAGCCCCCAGGCTGTTTAAACAAATAATGATTACTCATAAGCACCACCAAGTTTGATAACATTGCAAAAGGGATGGAATTTGCAATTTTAATTTGCAGGATATAATCCCACATTAAAACTGTTGAAATACCGGCTGCCATACCGATTATAACTGATTTCCCACTACTTCTGAACCCAAACAGCGCCATAATAAACGGAACAGTTACTACTGGCATATAAAAAGATGAAGCTAAAAGAAATAACTCCATCGAAGTTCCATTATTTACAATAGCAATTATTATAGAAAGAATACCTATTATTAAAGAAACAATTCTAGTAAATGGTAGTTGATCATTAAGCAACTTAATTTCCAGAGGTTTGCAAAAATCATTCACAATAATTACTGCTGTAGAGTTAATGTATGAATCAATAGTAGAAAGGATCATTGCCATAATCCCTGAAAGAAGTAAACCTTTTAATCCATCTATGAAATTGATATTGGAGATCAGAATATGAAGGATATCTTTTTGATTAACATTAGGATGGTTTGTCAGCATCAATATTGCAATCCAGCATATCATTAGTGATAGCCCTAAACAGGTAATAGAAACTATACAAAATGATTTTTTGACCTGCTGAACATCTTTTAGCCATTGATATCCTTTGGAAATATGCAGGACTAAATGCTGGTATTATATTCCAAATAAAAAGCGAAATGTAAATAAAGTTACTACTATTAGAAAAATCAAATACTTTTTTATGATCAAATAAAGGGTTATTTAGTAAAGTAGCTGTTATTGAATTAGTATTATCCATATTATTTAAAAAAGTATAAGCTACTATTGGGATTATTACATAAAAAGTAATAAACTGGATTATATCGGTAAAAGTAACGGATTTTATGCCGCCTAAAGCAGAATAAACAGTTACTATAAAACCTGCGGATAATATACCATAAATATTAGGAATACCTATAAATTCAAAAATCATAGCAGCAATTTTTAATTGAACAGCTATAACACCGCAAACACCTATAAAGCTCGATATTGCCGTAATTATTCTAACTTTCTTACCAAATAATTCTCCCATAGCTTCGGCTATGGAAAGTTTACCTAAGAATTCAGTCATCCTTGGAGCAAAGACCAAGCCAATAATTAACATGTATAAAGGAGCGCCAAACCCTGATGACCATATATAGTTTAATCCTTTACTATAAGAACCAGCTACTCCGTTATAAAAAACACTTCCACTTACCCAAGTAGCAACGATGGTAGCAACGATGGTTGCTGTACTAAAATTTCTATCACCTAAAGCATATTCTTTTACACTAGTAATACCTCGGCTAGAAGATAAACCCAGCAACAAATTAGCTACCAAAAACCCAATAAAAATTCCTGAATCTATGTCAAAATCCATGTTTAAAAATATATTTATTATATAACCAGTAGTTGATTAGCTTATAATATATAACCTTGTTAGGCAAAAATAAACATGAATTTTATGCACTTTGTTAATTAAAAAGATTATGGTGCTTTCATTTTGTAATCTATCGAATAGTGCATACCACCACCGCCAATAACAACTAGGGTTATCGTTATTGTATTATTACCTTGGACGAGATAAGGTTTAAGGTCAATATTACTAGATCTATTCCAAGTACACGTATCGCCTACGGTTACCGTACCTCCACTAGATTTTGTTAAAGTTGCTGTCCCATTAGAATTATAAGATAATGCCGTAAAGTTTCCTATCGAGATATTACCGTTACCGCAATTTAAGCTAGTAGATGGCGAACTATAAACAGCTTTATTATTTACTTTCACCAAAGCAAAATCATCGTTAGCCATGGCGGTAATTCTAAAATAATCAATATTGCTGACACTATCTGGGACGTTAAAAGTTAGTGTAGAAGTATAAGTACCACTAGATATGACATTTGTTCCGGTATAATCATATAAACCAAGTGTTACATTACCAGAATAATTACTTGAATTACTGGTAGTACTTCGAGTGTAATTCGCTGGGAAAGTATCAGTTTGGCTTAACAGAGTGATTTGATAAGCTTTACATTTAACATTACTATACACTCTATTACCTGAACTATCTTTGGTATATAAACGTGAAAAAATAAATGTCCTATTAGTCCCAGTAGGATCTTTATCCGGATCAGTAACACTTGGAACGCACCAACGCTGCAATAGCGCAACTGGGATCCAGCCAGCAGCACAGCTCCCGGTTGCCATTTGTCCGACAGTAGTTTCTGGCCAGGCAGCATAACCATCCTCTTGGTTGCTATAATTACTGGTCGCAGGACATTTCGGCTGCGGTATATCAGTGCATAAACTCATCTCATAAGAAGTTTTATCTCTTATAGCATATAGTTTTTTATCATAGTTATAACCAAAAAGCGCAGTATCGGTAGTACTTGCACAATTTGTTGTCTGGCATAAGTCTGCACCAGTCGGACTTGTATAGCAATGAATACCAGAATTACATAAGCGGATAGTAACCCCAGCACCACCAGAAATAGCAGGAACGCTATCTACGATAGTAGTACACCTGCTAGTTTGCTCGGTAGTACATCTTGCCGTTCCCGGATAAGAAGCTAATTTAGTAAGAAAATTTTGGCAATTTACTACATCATTTACAGGTGTACAATTAACGGAATACGCTCCCGAAGTAGTTACATTGGAATTAAAATTATAATATTGACTATCCGCAAGTGTTTCACCCAAACTAGCACTTGGTATATAACGATCACTACTTATATTAGAGATTTGACATAAATCTGCATTTATTGGACTTGTATAGCAATACGTTCCAGAGCTGCATAAAAAGATAGACACCCCGTTACCTAAACTGCTATCTACATTGTTAGTACAACCCGTGACCTGAGCATTAGTTCCACAACGCAGCATACCTGGATATGCTGATAATTTAGCGATAAAATTCTCACAATTAACAGTATTCCTATTGACAAGATTTGTTAAAACACAAAGTGTTTCATTTTTTGGACATTTGTCAAGGTCACGATTTTTAAGGCACGCACGTTTGCCCCCTACATAATATTGATTATTAATATATTCTAGTCCATATAAATAAATGGCATTCGTATTTACTGATCCATTACTATTGACGGGAAAAATATTATTTAAATAACTTCCGTATAAACTACCCGGATTCGGAGAATTAGCTCCGGAAAACGGAGTAGCAGCTAAGGTACTGTCAGTGACAAAAGAATCAAAGTTATATCCTGCTAAATTTATCGAATTCTGCAGGTTCGTAGGATTATAAACTGACTTTGGCTGGACTATGGCACTTGTTGAATCAGTACCAGAAACAGCCTTCGCAACAAAAGTAGGCGTATAGTAACTACTTGTACAAGGAATATCGACATTTGCCGGGCTAGTACAATCGTAAACCTGAGGTTTAATAAATGGGGCTCTATTTTCACAACCGATTAATATATTTCCACTTCTTACACAGATTTGTTTAGGATTCTGAGCAAACTTAAATACCGGATCAAATGCTGATACTCTCGAAATAGAAGCAATATAGCGCGCTGTTTTTCCGTTTTTGTCCGTAAGAGTAACAGTATCCGATACTATAGAAGACATATCAGAACTAGTTTGAATACGAGGAAAAGTAACCGAAACGTCTGCTAACTCCGAAGTATTGATTCCCCATATCTCCTGGCATGAAGATGCACTGCTATTAGGACAGTCGGTTAGATCATCCATATAGTAAGATTGTGGAGAAGAAGTAGAGCCCATTCTTAAACCGTATACTACGCGGAAACCCACTTTACTACAATTAGTACCGACACAAGTATTTGGCACCGATAACGTAGTTCGTATACAAGGAGTATTCCCTCCACTACATTTTGGTAGAATATCAGTTTTAGCAGTAGCGGCATGTAAATCACTCGCAGTAGGAAAAGTTCCTGAATGATCTATAACCACACATTTATCAGTATTAGTATCAGTAGTTGTATTATTTGGACATAACGGAACAAAATTTTCATAAGTAATCCTTATGGAGTTTCTAACAAAATTATTCTCCAAAGCTGACACTACACACGGCTCATTCCGAAGAGAGGGTAATAAATTACCGCTTAAATCCCTAGAACATATTTTTTGGATGTAAGCTGTCTGAAAAGGAGACTGGAGGGTTGGACAAAAAGGAGGGGGATACGGCCCCATCGGAATATTTACACAGCCGTATACGGTATCATCCACTGCTCTATTAATTTGCCCAATTGCTTTTAAAATTGAGCCTATTGCATTACCTATTGTCTCGATTAACCAACCCACATACCCTAACAGATCTTTCATAACGGAAGAAAAAGTCGTTTGTCCATCATCACCTTTACCAAAAATCAGGTCCACCAAAGCACCGAGTAATTGACCGGGAGTCTGCGCAACCTGAACAGCCATATCTAGGAAAAATAAAAGCACTTTTATTACCGGATGTAACGTAGCTGTTTTATGAGAGGATTGTTTGTTCGGATCCAGATCCATAAGGTCAAAACCATCTTTAAAGCTTAAGAAAGCCGGATCTTTATATAAGCATAACTTAGGAGGAGAAAGCGTAACCGGTAAGCCGTCATAACCAATTACTATATCATCAGGTACAGTTTTCCCCTCAAAATCCAGATGTACCCCTACCGTATAGCCGGGATCCTGAGGAAAATTAGGTGATAAACCTGCAGGAATAGCAACTCTAGCACACATTCTGTGTAACGGTATTCCATATCCACTAGCCAACGTTACACATTGACCATCCCAATTCAATGTGTTATCTGTAGTCCAACACGCTAAAGCGTTACATTGTTGCCCTCTAACCCTTATTTTAGGACTCATATAACTACTATCCGGGGTCTCCTCACCACATAAATTCTCATAATAACCTATCCACGAACCTGGATATCCCTTCTGAATCAGACATGTATGGTCATCTCTTCCTGATTCTTTATTCCACGGAGGGCAAACACTATCTCTATCAACACTTCTATACGGCCGCCTAAATACATCATTCCAATATTCTTTTCGTGTTTTATTACCGTCCCCGCAGTTACACGGATCTGTAAAACAAGCCCCTACTGCATCCCAAAATCCTGCGCTTGCTGTAGTAATAGGGTTAGTAACTAGCAATAAAATAATTAAGATGGATTTTTTTATCACTATTTCACCTTAAGTAATATTATTCAATTCTTCATAGAGCGGCCCTACCCAGTCTTCCAATTGGTTACTAGGATATTGTCTTATAATTTTCTCATACGCTTCTATTTCTAGTTTTCCTGATGATAATAATCTGGTCATACCTGGTAAACCGCCGATACTGAGTTCTGCTGCAATTATCCTACCTTCCTGTTTTATCAAGAACATTCTAGTATTAATGGTTAAGGTGGCTAATTTTTTTGCTTCGGCAGGGTTCAATTGGAGCATAATTTCAAGATTAGGTATTTTAAACTCAGGAGGAATTATTATCTGTGTTCCCATTAGGTTCAACCAATCTAATTCATGGCTATTTTTATACATATCCTCTAATATACGGATATTTACGGTATTAACAAAAACCCCATTAGCAGCACCAATATTTTGGGATATATCCGAAAGAATTTCAGAATAGCACCTTAAATTAAATATTGCAGCCATATTATCAATCGCAAAAATTTTTGGACCTTCGCCAATTTTTGCTAACAAATTTTGCATAAAGTATACGATAGCAGCTTTAAGACTACGCATTGTATTCAATGCATATTCAAATTCTGCAACAAATTTAACCTCTTTTGGGAAATATTTCTTTTTATATTCTCCATCATCAAATTGCTGAACATTAATTGCTAATATTTCTCCAGGATTAATTACTATTTCTTCTGACGATTCAAAAATTTCGTAATATATCCCTCCTGTAATGTATTCTTTTAAACGCTTTTTTAGAATTTGACCACTTTCAGAATCTTCTATGGCGTCAATTACTGTAGATAATTTTCGTTTTTCCTTAGGAAGTGTGAAAACCTGTTCACTAATTGCTTTTAGCAAAGCAAACTCTGGTTCTTTTAGAGGATCAAAATGATGTTTTGCCAATATTGTAAAAAATGTAAAACAAAAATTGCGGTTTTTTTCATTATCTTCTAAAAATAAAGGATTAAATAAATTTTTCTCTTTCTCAATCCATTTTCCCCCTTTAGCTTTTATGTAAAGGCTAGAATCAGAATCATCAACTATATGGATTATAGTCGGTTTATATTTATCCGCTTCTGAAAGTAAAAAATTAAGTAAAGTTGTTCGCCCGGACTTTTCTACCCCTAAAATACAAGTGTTGCTATTTCCCTCGGTATCATGAAAGTTCATAAAATAAGGAGTCCCTCTTTCGGTCCTAAGTAAAGTAACGGCTCTACCCCAAGGATTGTATTGATTCCCGGTAGGAAAATTATGGAGTGACGCAAGTGCTGCAGTATTATCTAAAATTGTGGGTGACATTCTAGAAAGAAAAGCAAAATTTCCTGGCAATTGTGCCCAAAAAGTTTTTTCTAAATTAATATCTTCTCTTACATGCACTATTCCAATTTTTGCTAATGTATCAGAGGCTTGTTTAACCTGCTTATTAAGCTGGGCAGCATCATCTCCTATTATCATGCAGGATATTTGTTGATGGCAAAAATAATTTTTATCATCGGTATCTTTTAAAATTTTTTCTAAACCGCTGAGAGATTTTAGTTCAGCATCTCCGCTAATATCGGCTATATAAGACTGATCTTCAAATAATGGAATCACTTTACCTTTATCAACAAAATAAAAAACTTCAGTGGCAACCATTTCAACAGGAATTTGCAAAAATTTGTCTAAAGCATCAGAAGAAACTTCTTGATATTCTTTTATTGATAGCAAAGCAGCGAATTTTTTGCCATTATCACCTATTACTTCTATCATATCATTACCAACTGTGTATTGGTGAGAAGAAAGTGCGGTTGAAATATCGGTCAACGGCAAAACACACTGCTCCTCATTAAGTTGCATAATTCTTCTATAGAGAAACATCAAGTCGGAATAGCAGTGTTCCTCTTCTATTCTAATACCCAATTTTACAGCTCCATACTCTTCCAGATCCAATATTAATTTATCGACAGTTGCACTCAAAGTTTTAACTGACTCAGCAAAATAGCTCATCTCAAAATCTGCAATTTTACTAGCCGAAAGCGAATTAATCATAGAGTGAAGATTCTTTAATTTTAGCTCCGGGGCATCGTGAAGAACCGTGATATATAAACAATTAACAAATTTATCATGCCAGTAATTTTTATTCTTCCATATCTCATGAATATTTGCAGAAAATACATTATGATATGGCACAGGATCATCAAGGTTTGCTTTACGTCTTATTGTATGGATCCAAAAAGCTAGTTTGTCTCCTTCAACATTATTACTAATAGCACTTCTTACAACTCCTCGAAGGTTAGAAAGCTGCCTACTAATTCTCTCTGAATTAATACCGTTAATCTGAAAAATCTGTAATAATTCGCCGTTTTTAGTAAGTAACGTATTCTTATCATAATGGCACGCAATAGGGATAAAGTCTTCGGATGAAGCATTATAAAGGCCTTTACCTAGTTTTTGCTTTATAAATGACACGCCAGCCCTTCTTAAAATAGTTGTGTTCGAAAATTATCCTCTTTAATGCTTAGAACAGCTTACAAAACTAACCGGTCTTAAGTTATTAAAGAATATTATGAATATTTAGTATGGCAGTAAGTTGTATTAAATTAAAACTATTAGTTATAAAAACAATTCAATTCAATAGCGGTTGTCGCAACGATGCTATAGTAGATTGCAACCTATCCGCTAAATATACAAGAATTTTTAGAAAAAACAAAAAAGAAAGCCGGGTAATATCCTTATACATTTCCCAAGCAAAAGCTCTTTGTAGCAATAAAATTAATATTTAGCACCAAAATTACAGAGCTCTTATATTACTAATTTACTTTACTTAGTGTTCGTGCTTTTAATATAGTTGTAATTGCTATAGCTGATAACCCAATTATGGAAATAATTATTGCACTTGGAATAATTGAAATGCTTTTTACAAAAGCATCATTACTGTATTGTCTTACACCGTCAACAATTGTGCCATCCCATAAATTGTCTAAAGAGAGCCCTATCGAATTATGAAAAAACCACCCAAAAGCCATGATAATCATGTTAGCTACGGCTCCCGCCAAACCACTCCTTTCTTCAGAAACAAAAGTGGATATTTTAGCAAGCATAACCACTTGATAAGCAGAGAAAACCCCAATAATAATACATACATAATCTAAGATACCGACACTAGCGGTTCCACTTAGTATATAATAAAAGCAGATAATCAAAACTATTCCAGAGGTAATTGTCACTCCAAAGTAATAACCTGTTTTATCAGCCACGTAAGGTAATATTACACAACCTGCACTCATTCCAAGTAATATCGATAAAATCAAGAAATCGGCATATACTTTATCAATTCCATAGATATTTATTAAAAACGCACTACCCCACGCATCGGCAAAGCCTTCCATAGGGCCCACCATTAACCCTGCAAAAAAGCTAGTAAGTAATAATTTATAATTAAAAACTACTGATTTAATATCTGAAATAAGATTACGTTCTGATTTTTCCTCTGTTGATTGGGGCATAATGTAGTAGATAAGGATAGCTACTATTAGGCCGGAATATAATAATACCTTTAACGTAGCCTCAAGCCCGACTGACACAATAACCGGCACAATTAGATTTCCAACATATACGGCTACAATTAACCCCACAGAAACCATTAACCCTAACATTCTAGCAAATTTGGCAGGGTATATAATTCTAAATATCTGCAACGCTCCAACAGCTGCAGCGGCAGAACCTATCCCAGTCAAAACTCTTCCAATTAAAGCACTCTCCCAACCTAGGGGATAAATCAACGGCACCAGACCTATAGCAGTTAAAGCTATGCATATAGGAAGTATAGTTCTTGCTCCAATTCTACTAATGGCTACCCCTATTGGAATATGAAGAAAAACATAACCTATATAGTAAAGACCGGAAAAAGAACCAAATGCGCTAGCACCAATATTAAAATTGGACATTACTTCATGACTAATAATATTAGGTAATGAACGTAATACACATTGATAGCAATAAAAAATGGTTATCAATAACCATATTAAAAATGAGATAATTCTATTTTTTTCTGCTGTAGGCATAATTATTTTATTTGATAAACCTTTATAATTTTTTGGTACAAAATCAGCGTCCTTTATTAACACATTTTTAGGTAAAACACAACTACCTTAGTAATTGTAGTGTCTTTATAAAGCTCTTAAGGTTTCTAAATTTCCGCTAGCAATGTCCTTCACGTGTTTAGTAATTCTTTCTATAGGCCAATCCCACCAGGCAAGTTCTAAAAGAAAATCTATAGTTTGCTGATCAAATCTATTTCTTATTAACTTTCCTGGATTACCTCCTACTATCGTATAAGGAGCAACATCTTTCGTAACTAAAGTGTTAGTACCGATAATAGCACCATGGCCGATTTTAACTCCAGGCATAATAGTAGCCGAATTGCCAATCCATACATCATTACCGATTACCGTATCACCTTTGTTTAAATCATTACTTAGGGTATTACTCCAACTTTTGCCAAAAACTTCAAAAGGATAAGTAGAAATACCGCTCATTGCATGATTTGCCCCATTCATTATAAAACGTACGCCGCTAGCAATTTGACAAAATTTGCCGATTATTAGCTTATCGCCGATAAAATCGAAAAGATATAATACATTCTTTTCAAAATTATACACATCCTCCGTATCATCATAATAAGTATAATCACCTACTATAATTTGTGGATTGGTTATAATATTTTTTAAAAAACATGTTCTATACCAATTTTCAATTGGATAAACTACATCAGGGTTAACATATTCCATAATATTTTCCATATAATTTATGTTCCATATCCATTTCTAGGTTATTAATTGTATAAACACTTGAATCTAAGCTTTTGGTTTTATAATAAATTTTCTAATTAGATAATGTCCTAAATAACAAAAAGGTGTATCTGCGAGAGCTGCTATTACTTTAAAAATAATTGAATTAGTTGCTACTTTGTAGTAATTTTCCCAGGCTAAAATATCGGCTAAACAAAGTATAGTTAATACTAGTATAGTATCTAATATTTGTGCCAGTATTGTACTAAGGTTATTTCGTAACCATAAATGCTTTGAGTCAGTCAAAGTTTTTAAATAAGAATAAACTTTAACATCCAATAGCTGAGCAAAAAAAGTAGCGACTACTGAAGCAATTGAAGCTATACCATATACACTAAACATCTTATGAAAACTGCTATCGTCAACATTTGACCAGGAAGTTGCGGGAAAATAATCTCCTATCATAATTAGCCCCATAACAATAAAACTACATAGAACTGACATTTTTATCATATGGTTTGCGTATTTATTACCGTAGAACTCGGCAGTCAAATCAGAAATCAAAAAAGTAACAGGATATAAGAGAACCCCCACAGAGAGTTCAAATTCTAAAGAGAAGATGTTAACCGTAACAAATTTTTGAAAAATCAAATTACCTGTAATAACGACAGTACAAAATAAACTGCAGAAAAATACATATAATTTTACCGACTTATCCATGCATACCGCCCTAAATCAGGAAATGCAAATTCGCCCATTACACATCTGTTTTAATATTCAACCTTTTTAAAACTTCCTGATAAGCACTAATGATGAGGTCAGGATTAGTTTCTGCTATTTCATAACAGAGTTTTTCATTATTATACATATCCCATAATTTGCAGGTATCCGGGGAAATTTCATCGGTTAGCATTATTATATACTCTTCACCGTTGAACACTCTACCAAATTCCAATTTTATATCAACAAGCCTTATACCGATACCAGCAAAAAGACCTGTAAGAAAATCATGTACCCTAATAGCTACTTTTTTTAAATTCTTTATTTCTTTTTCGCTTAACCAAGAAAAACTATATATCTGATGCTCATTAATAATAGGATAGTTTAAATCACCGTTCTTCACTCTAAAATCTATAATAGGGGAATCAAAAACGAAACCGTCTTCCATACCGAAATCCGTAACATACCTACCTGAAGCCAAAGAAGATACATAAATTTGAACAGGATATACATCCACAAATTGTATTAATTGCTGCCGCATATTATTTTTTTGAATAAAATGGGTTTCTACCCCTATCAATTCTAGCTTCTGCATTAAAAATGCAGAAATACTGTTATTAATAACCCCTTTACCCGATATTACTATTGAGCTCTTATCTTGCAGTTTTAAAGTGTCGTTAAATGACATAATAAGAGCGTAATCTTCATCAGCTTGATAAAGGGTTTTACTTGAACCAGTATAAATTTTTTCTTTCATGAGTTTTAAATATCAGAATTGAGCATGAATTAAGAAATAAACATTTTATAGTAATTATAATTTTTTGAGCAAGCTTTTTTAAAGCTCAGAAAACTAAAAGCCTAACTATAGAGTAATTTCATTTTAATACTAATTTAATTTGATAATTTTAACTTGTTTAAATTGAAACTTTCCGGGATCTCCCCAACAATTGATAAAGTCGGCTTTGAAGCAAAAATCTTCTCAGCACATTCAGTTAAATTACGAGTGTTTATATTCATAATTACATCTAGTACCTCATCAGTGGCAAAATATTTTCCAAAAAGAGCAAAATTTTTACCGATTTCTTCCGATTTATATTCAGGACGCTCTTCTGCCATTAAAATGCTCGTTTTAATTTGTGATTTAGCCCTTTGTAGTTCCTCTTCTGTAATGTGTTCTCGAATTTTATTTATTTCAATTATTAAATTAGTAAGTAATTTTTCTACATTTTGATGGTCGCTGCCGGCATAAATGCTAAATATCCCACTATCATAATAGGAGCTATTAAAACTACCAACTGAATAAGCTAACCCCAAAGTTTCCCTTATCCTTTGGAATAATCTTGAGGAGAGGCTGCCGCCGAAAATAACAGATAAAATCTGGGTATAATAAAATTCAGTTATATTAGAATACGGAACACTTTCAAATCCCAGAGCAATTGACGTTTGTTCAAGAACTTTCTTTGTATGGATAAAGCCGCCTTTATACTTAGCGGGAACTATTTGAGGTAGACTTGATGAAGACTGTACCAGTAAAAAGTATTTTTCTGCCAAATTTATTACTTTATCGTGAGAAATATTACCTGCTACTGAAATATAGATATTTTCGGCAGTATAATATTTTCCTAAAAAATTTAAAAAATCTTCTTTTGTGAATTTAGTTAAATTTTTTGCATCACCTAATATAGACTTACCGATTGACTGTCCCTCAAAAGCTAATGAATAAAACTTTTCATAAACCAGCTCATCGTGATTATCGTTAACACTTGCCATTTCCTGCATAATAACACCTAATTCCTTATCTATATCTGCCTGTGCAAATAACGAATTTTGTAAAATATCAGCAAGAATTTCGAGGGCTTTATCAAAATTTTCACTCAAAACTTTGCTATAATAGACTGTATGCTCACGGCTAGTATAAGCATTAAAATAGCCGCCTATTATATCAAATTCCTTAGCTATTTCCTCGGCACTCCGAGTTTTTGTACCTTTAAATGCCATATGCTCAAGGAAGTGAGAAATTCCTGATTCTCGTTTAGATTCATACCTACTACCGACTTTAACAATAATATTTATTGAAACCGAGCTTACATAAGGCATATTAAATGTTACAACATTTATGCCATTAAGTAGTTTGCTATTTTGAAAACTCATAATTTATCGATCTTTTTGTATAGATATTGTTAAGAATATTGACCAATTTTTTGCCGACAATTTTAATCTCATAATTTTCTATTAATCGTAAGTAAGCCGAGGAAGATAATTTATTTGCCACTTCTTGATTTAGAATTAACATAGATAACTTTTCTGCTAAATCCGCACCTGACTCTATTTCTGTTAATAATCCATCCTGCTTGTCTCTAATAATCTCAACAGGACCACCTGATTTGGTGGCAACAATAGGAGTAGAATTCTCTATCGCTTCCAGTAATATTATACCGAATGGTTCAGAAGTAGACGGAAGACAAAAGATATCTATTCGTTTAAAAAATTTTTCCTTATCTTCAACCCAGCCTAAGAAAGTTACTTCATTAAGTAAATTTAATCTTGTTACTAACTTGCGCAAAATAGGCTCTTCTTCACCCGCTCCCCCAAGGAGCAGATTAATATTATATCCTTGATTTTTAAGTAAAGCTATAGCTTCGATTAAGTAATTAAAACCTTTCTTGGCTACAAACCGTCCAAAACTTCCTATAATCAAAGGCTTTTTATACTGCTTTTCCTTATAGTCATGAGTAACTTTAATCATATTAGGGATATGAAATATATTATTCCTATTAAAACCACGTTGAGCTAGATAATCTATTAAAATATTAGTTACGGAAATTACATAATCACATTTCTGGAGCCGTCTGGTCTTATAATTATGAGCAATACCGATTAAAGGAAGAGAAGAAGGCTTAAAACTACAAGCAAAAGAAACGGCTCTTCCTCCATGAGCCAGAAGGATATCTGGTCTATAAATAGCTATTAGAATGCGTAAGTATATTTTAGAAAAAATGCACCACTGAAATAAATTGGGCAGCTTTATGCTTGTAAGCAATTTCTCATTAATTTTTGCAAAACTGCTAGTTATATCGATAATTTCTTCCCCTTCATTTTTTAAAGCAGTACTATAATCAAGGAAAGATTGTTGTATCCCCCCAAGGTCTCTTGACATCATAATATTAAATATTCGCATCTGGAAACATATATTTTAATTGTCAACTACCTATTAGCCCAAAACTTGTCAAATTCTTATTACTTCATGCTTAGTAAATTTTCTGAGCATATCCCTGTTCAAGCTTATTTACTTCATGAGACCATTTCTTCGGAAGTGTTAACAAATCTTTTTCCTTTCCCAAAATTGTTAAATAGCCATCTTCATCAATGATTGCTATATCACCGGTATCATACCAATTATTACCTAATCTTTCCACAAAAGGCACTTCTACCACACCCGGATTCTCAGGTTTTATATAACCAAGCATTATATTCGGTCCTTTAACGCAAAGCCTTCCTCCATTTTGAATATTCTTAAATGGTTTAAAAAAATATTCAATTTTTGGTAAAAACCTACCAACTGAACCTCCTTTATAATACATCGGAGTATTTACAGCTATTACCGGACCTGCTTCAGTTGCGCCATAAGCCTCAAGTATCCTGATGCCAAATTTATCAAGCCACAATTGTCTTGTTTGCTCCTTAAGCTTTTCTGCTCCCACTATAACATATCTCATTGAATAAAAGTCATATGGATGAGCAGAAGAAGCATAAGCCGCTAAAAGGCTATCAGTTCCGAACATTATTGTTGCACCTACATCATAAATAACTTCAGGAATTATTCTATGATGCAGTGGAGATGGATATAAGAATGTCTTAACACCACCGAGCAACATAATTATTGTCCCAGTGTAGCTAAAACTATGAAACAGCGGCAGAGGGTTAAAAGCCAAATCGTGAGGGTTAAAATCAATTATAGCAAGCATTTGACAGCGATTAGATTGTATATTCTGATGAGACAAGGCAACTGCTTTGGGTTTATCCTCCGCACCAGATGTAAATAATATTACGGCCGGTAGTTTAGCGTCTTTTTTAGGACAAATATATTCATAATAGAGTTCCGGAAATATGCTACCAATGGTTGCCTTTATCTTTAATAAAGGTGTGATACTTGCTTTTAAATCTTCTAAATATATAAGCTTTATTCCGTGTTTATGTAATGAATCCCTAAGCTCTTCTAATTCTGCTATTTGTAGAAATTTCTGAGAAGTATAAATGATTTTGATTGTAGCCGTACTACAAGCTAAAACAATGTTTTCTATTCCTCCAGTAAAGTTAATTATAACCGGAACCCTCCCAATGGATTGTATAGCAAATAAACTAATCATGCTACTAACCATGTTAGGTAACATTAATCCGACTTTTTCACCGATTTCTGTTCGTTCTTTTATTAAATCACCCCTAATAAATGATTTTAAAATCATGGACCGATAGGTTACTTCATTTCCTTCTATATCTTCTAATATTCTTGTATTCATACCAAACAGTTTCCCAGAATTAATCAAGGATTGAAATAAAGTTTCCTTGTAATCCGAGCTCTCAAACATCATGTCTCTCATTATATCGTAAAGAGCTTGACCAATATATTTTCTTCTATCCCTACTGCTAAGATTTTCTAAAGGATTAACTTTAACCGGTGAAAGAATAGTAATTGTAATTTTCCTCCTTAAAGAAAATCTAGTTTTTAGCGTTTTCTGGATTTTTGAAAAACAAGTAAACTGCGTACCGTCTACTCTTATTGGCAGAATTGTAGCATTAGCCTTATCGGCAATCATAGCCGGACCTTCATACACTTTCATTAAAGCACCTGTAAGGCTAATTCTTCCCTCAGGAAAGATCGCAATTTTTTTATTCTTTTTTACTTCCTCAATTAAACTCTTAATTGCCATAGGGTTATTCGGATCAATCGGATAGGTACGGGCTAATTTAAGAAAAGGTCTTACCCACCATTCTTTAGAAACTCCTAAATTAATAGCAAATTGGATATTCTCTGGTATGTAAGTAGCTATCAAAACGGGATCAATATAGGATAAATGGTTTGCAATTATCACCGCTTTTTTCCCTGCTTTTCGATAATTTTCCATACCTTTTACCTCGACTTGGTAAAATAAGCTGAAGATTAACCTAAAGATCGCTTGTAACAATTTTAGAGAGATGATTTTACTATTTGGAATCAGCTTATAAATATGAAGAGCAACAATAAGGTTTAAAATACTTATCGTTAAAATTACTGACGGTATGGAAAACTTCATATAGAAAAGCAAAGACAATATAGCAGTAGAAGCCGCCATAAAGAATGAATTTATTAAATTATTTGCAGCTACTACCCTGCTCCTATGAGCAGGAGAAGAAAAATACTGCATCACGGCAAATAACGGTACTACGTAAAAGCCACCAATAGCGGAGAGGCAAAAGAGGTCAAATAATATGCGCCAATAATGTAATTTTGATAAAAATTCATAAATACTCTTTAAATGCTCAGGACTATAACTAACCTCAGCAATATACGTAGCAAAATATAGATCAATACAGAAAACGCTTATTCCTATAGCGGAAATAAAAACATATTTAGTTGTAATATTATTAGCCAAAATTCTATTACATACAAACGCTCCTACCCCTACTCCTACGGAAAACACAACTAAAAACAAGTTAGCTACACTTTCATCAGCCCCTAAGGTATCTCTTGCTAAAAGAGGTATCTGCGCTAAAATGGCCGCTCCAATGAACCAAAACCATGAAATACCTAAAATAGCTAAATACACTTTATTTTTTGAATAAGCATATTTTACGATATTAATGTTTTCCCCTATAATATTTAAATTAATTTTAATATTAGGATTAGTATTGCCGGAAGCAGGCATAAAAAAACTAGCTATAAAACCTATAAATGATACAATAAAAGCAAATCCGATAACTAGTTTACTTTCAAAATTATAAAACCCTCCTATTATAGTACCAAGCATTATAGACATAAAGGTTCCCGCTTCTATGTAACCGTTAGCACCAAGTAATTCTTGTTTTTTTAATTGGTCCGGCAATACACTATATTTAATTGGTCCAAAAAAAGTAGAATGTATTCCCATTAAGGTTAGAGCAATAAATAAAATAACTAGATTTACACTGTAAAAACCGTAAGCTGAAAGGCATACTATACCTATTTCTATAAATTTTATGAGCTGAACAATAATAGTTCGCTCATAACGATCTGCTATTTGTCCTGCTAAGCTTGCAAATAACACAAAAGGAGCTATAAACAAAACATTAGCCAGCATAACCAACATATAAGGTGCAATAGTCAGGCTACCAGCTATTTTAAATGTAATTAAAATTATAAGAGCATTTTTTAAGATACTATCATTTAGACATCCGCAGAACTGTACGATAAATATTGGTAAGAATCTTCTGTTTTTAAAAAGATACAGCTGGTTAGAATCCATTTATTTCCATAAAAAATTATTGGAAAATACTATGTAATTTATCATCACTTGTCAAACGAACTGTTTTCTATTTATGCAGTGCTTCATATACAATTTGGGCCAGCTCTTTGTTTATTCCTTCTACTTTTGTTAACTCATCAACAGTTGCATCTGACACAGCGGCAAAGGAGCCAAAATAACTTAATAATATTTTTTTTCGCATTTCACCAATTCCTGGAATATTATCGAGAGAAGAAATTTTTATAGCTTTTGAACGTTTTTTCCGATGGTTTTTTATAGCAAAATTATGTGCCTCATCTCTTAGAATTTGTAGATATTTCATTACCGGTAGGGTTTTATCTAAAGTAAATATCTCTTGATTTGGTCTATGAAACTGTTCCCGCCCGCTATTTCTATCTACTCCTTTGGACATGCATACAAATGGTATATTTAAACTAAATTTTTCCAATATTTGCTTTACTATATTCATATGCCCTATACCACCATCTATTATCATTAAGTCAGGTGACCTATAAGGCTCATTTTTTAACCTGCTGAGTCTCCTAGTCAAAACTTCCCTAAGCATTGCATAATCATCTCCGCCTCCTATATTTTGGGGTTGTCCTTTTATTGTAAATAACCGGTATTCTTTTTTATCAAAACCCTCTCTACCTGCAACAACCATAGCACCTATAGCAAATGCACCCTGTATATGACTATTGTCATAAACTTCAATGCGATTTGGCAAAGCCGATAAATTAAATAACTTTTGAACTTCCTCTAGCGCATACCGGTTTTTGGCAGAGTTTTTTAGATGTTGTTCTAACGCAATTCGTGCATTTTCCAAAGCAATCTGCATGAGATTAGCAGTTGAGCCGGATTTTTTTAAAACTTCTATTTTAACATTTACACCGTGCAATTCTTTTAGTGCTTTTGTAAAAAGCTTGGAATTATTAATAGAATGACTTAATAGTATGTTCTCAGCAGGAATTTTATCCTGATACAATTGCATGATGAATGCTTCCAATACCTCAGAAATATTTTGATCTTGAGTATGCTCCGGAAAATAGGGATGGTTACCGCACGGCTGCCCTGCCCTGTAAATATAAAGCTCTATACAATACTCACCATTAAGTTCCGTTATAGCAATTAGATCTGTATCTTTTACAAAACCAGTAGTTTCAGCTTTTAACTGTATATAACTTAAAGCCTTTATCCGATCACGTATTTTTGCTGCTTCTTCAAAATTTAACTCCTCACTAAACAATTGCATTTTTTGAGCCAGAAGATGCTGTAAGGATTTATTTTTTCCAGATAAAAAAGTTTTTACCTGGTTTACGAGTTCGTCATAATCCTCTTTTGATATTTTACCGGTACAAGGAGCAGAACATCTGTTTATTTGATATTGGAGGCACGGCCTTTTCCGAGATGAGAAATAGGGATCAGAACATGACCTCAATTTAAATATTTTTTGTAGCTCTAGTAAAGTAACCTCAACTTGCTTGACAGAAGCAAATGGACCAAAAAACTTTCCTTCTTTAAGGTCTTTCCCCCTATATTTAATTAATTGAGGAAATTCATGATCAATCCGTAGTTTAATATAAGGAAAAGATTTATCATCTTTTAATAAAATATTGAAGGTAGGTTTAAACTTTTTTATTAATTGCCCTTCAAGCAGCAGTGCCGACGATTCGGAATCAGTAACACTATATTCGAGATAATATACTAGGGAAATCATAGTTAAATTTTTCCCCTCAAGGTCACCGGTATATTGTTTTAGACGATTTTTAAGGTTCTTCGCTTTGCCAATATAAATAATTTTTTTATCTATATCTAGCATACGATATACCCCTGGCTGGATTGGGACTTCCTCCAAGCGAGCCCTTATAAGTTCTTTACCCGATAATATATTATTGCTTAGTTTTTTTTGGTATTGGGTCATAGCCTCCGTCACAGAAAGGATGGCATTTTAATAGCCTTCTTAAAGCAAAAAATAACCCCTTTATTGTACCATGAGTATTTATTGATTCATATGCATATTCAGAACAACTTGGATAAAACCTACAATTTTTGCCCAGCCATGGAGAAATAAAAAATTGATAGAATTTAATAAACAAGATTAAGATAAATCTCATAATTGAACACACCAAAGCCATATATAACTAGTTCTTTGACTTCAATTCCCAAGTACAGTGTCTATAATAACTATTTAATTATTACTATTTTTTATCTTAACGGAAATTTATAAGTCAAACCCATAGTAAATTCTCCTACTCCTATGGTCTTTTTAATAGGGCTTGCTTCCTCGAAAGAATTCGTATCGCTATTTAATTTTTGATACTTTACTTTAATATTATTCACTACCTGCATTTTTGCCCCGAAGTCAATAGCGAGCTTATCGGTAATATCCTTGCTAAACCCTAGCCCTGCTTGCCAGGCAAAACAATTTTGATTATTTTTCTTTATTTTAAAATAAGGAATGTTACCGCTTCCTACCCCTAAAAAATCAGTAGGTAAGTAAGAAATGGTTGGTTTAACCGAAATTTTAGCTACTCCAGCTCCAAAAATAACATAAGGCTTAACGGCTAATGATTTCATTTTTTGCATTTCATAGATCAAATTTAGAGTAAATGTATTCGCAGAAACCTTTGTAATTCCAGGTGTTTCTGGTATGGCACCTTCCCCGGGTAATCTATACGCCATCCTATATTTTGGTTGATAAGTACCAGAAATTTCTACCATCATATTAGGATAAAAACTATACCCTACCCTCCCACCATACATATGGGATTTTTTTAATCTCATTCTGGTATTTGATTCTTTATGCTTAAAAGATTTTTTTATCGGATCGGAAAGCCCAAACTCAGTACCGATATATACATATCTATCCATATGATTATCCGAGACATCTTCAGCGTATACAGCATTTAAAAACGTTACACTCAATGCCAACAAACCCCAAACTATATTTTTCATAAGAAATTCCACTTCTAAGATCAAAACCAGGCCAATTATATATTTCTTGGTTAAACCGTCAACTAGAAAACCAATAATTCTGATTCTTAAAATTTCATTCTTAAATTCGTTGTAATCATCTCATACATATAATGAACTGAAAGAGAAAATTAAGTAATATTTTGAAATTGCAAACCACATAGATATACACGTATCTAATAGAATATTGGTAATTTAGTTTACCCTGCTCCCCAAAGAGAAACAAGATATACGCATACGTTTTTAAAAAATTATATAGACTAGCAGTATTCAAAACACAGCATAATAATCGGGTAAACAAGGCAAGAGGAAGTCCAGAGATAAGAGTATCTGTCCATAAATTATATAATAAACAGAACCAATCATATTAGGGTAAGAAAATATATCAACCTCTCTCGCCTTTTAACAACACTGTTTTTATCCCAACTGGTTCTACAAAGCAGCTATAGCTGTTACAGATTAAGTGCTCTCCTAAGTAAAAAATAAGCCAAGTAGTAAACTTGGCTTATTCTTAATTTTTGTTTGAGGAGCTAATTTAAAACTACAGGCTTAACTTAGCACCTATCAGAGCAATAGTCCCACGGCTTTTCTTTTTCTTTAGGTCTCTATCATACTCAGGTTTTCCTTTTAAGCTGAAGCCAGAGATCTCAGCATAAGGTTTAAATCCTGGTGCTAGCTTATAGTCAGTACCAATAGTAACACAATCCACAGTATTCTTATATTGATCTGAACGGAAATATGTTAAGCTGGTAGTAAACGGCCCTTGTTTATAGGCTACCCCACCAGTATAATAAGTAGTTTCCCTACCAACTTTATGGAACTCAGGAGTGGTTAAGCTTTTACCTAAAGATCCAAAAGAAGCTGCATAAGAAAAATTCCCTGCATTTAAGATAGCTCCTATATTATAGGTTTTCAAATCTTTTAGTTTATAAGTACCTAATTTATTTTGTGTATTAGAATCAGCCTTAAGTGGGTCAGAAGAATTATTTGTGTTATTATACTTCTCTGCTTTAGAAGCTTTACCATATTCACCAGTTAAAGCTAATTTTAAGTCAACACCATCTGATATATTCTGCTCTAAAACAACACCACCTGAAATTGCATCTTTTACAGATTTATCAAACTTAAAGTACTCATTAGTAGCTACACCATTTCTGCCAATCTTTTTTATCTCAACGCCTGTTGAATTTTTAGTTGGATCATCAGCACCAGTATTAGAAGAATCAGGAGTATAAGAAATACCCATTTGTATTTTTGCACCCTTACCAAAATCAAATTTTGGGGTGTAGTATGATATTCTTCTACCTGGTTCGTTGCTATAAGGGCGGTTTTCAACAGCACTAACTAGCTTACTATCAAGGAAAAATTCACCAAATGTGGCAAAAGATGGGCCAAAATCATACCCTTGTTTCAAATCAGCAGACTCGAACTTTGCATATCTATCCCAATCGCCGCCAGTAGCCGAAGCAATTGCACTACTATCAATAAGCATATTACTTGCTGCATCAATTGGCGAGCCGGCTTCTATGCGACCGTAACTGCTTTCCAAATAAATGTGAGAGCCATTATAAGTAGCAGAACCTTTTCTTTTTGCCGTTGGTACTAATACTATTTTTCCACCATAAGTTACGTCATTAACGTTGTTGGATATATCAGTAAATAATGCCGCATCGTTAAAAAAGGCAAAAGACTTTCTATTGGCAGACACGTTCTTGTCAGTACCGAGGTGATTTTGATTTCTATAGCCACCCTGAAAATGCCCATAGCCAGATAGTTTTACTTTTAAATCAGAGGTAACAGGCATACTACCCGACTTTACCTCATCAGCAAAGGACATCTTTGATAAACCAAATAAGACAGATGCCATTAGCACAACTTTATTTAATTTTTTTATATTAATTTTCATAACTAAATTACCTAAAACAAATTACTTATCTATTTCTTACTGGAAGATTATTAAAATCTTTCTAACCTTTTATTTCTATAATACTAGTTAGTTAAGTTATTACCTAGAGGTTACCTATAATTACCAAATCTAACTCTAAAAGGTTCTCAAGTAAAATACTCTAGTAACTTAACATATAATGCTTTTTATAATCAATATATTATTAGCTAAGAAGCCTTTTATAACTAGCTAATGAGTCAAGTTAGTGCTATAATTGTCACTTAACTAATTTCTTAACCGGGAAAACCGGTAATAATAATAAATTATAACTCGCATTGATCAAGAAATTTTTATAAAAGGTACATATTTATTAACTACGAACAAATAAAATTTAGTTAGTAGCTCTCATTGTGAAAATATTTAGAGAAATTTATGCCAATAATGTCAGATAAATGGATAAGGGAAAAAGCTGAAAAAGACGGTATGATATCACCATTTATTCAATCTCAAATAAGAGAAATTGGAGCAAAAAAAATCATATCCTACGGTGTTTCTTCTTATGGTTATGACGCAAGAGTATCAAATGAATTTAAAATATTTACAAATATTAACACTACTATTGTTGATCCCAAAAATTTTGATAGCCAGAGTTTAGTGAGTAAAGAAGCCGAAGTTTGTATTATTCCACCAAACAGTTTTGCTTTAGGTAGAACGGTTGAATATTTCAAAATTCCTAAAGATGTTTTAGTAGTGTGTGTCGGAAAATCGACTTATGCAAGATGCGGTATCATAGTAAATGTTACTCCCCTTGAACCGGAATGGGAAGGGTTCGTCACTCTCGAATTTTCAAATACAACCCCTTTACCTGCCAAGATTTATGCAGATGAGGGAGCATGTCAGTTTTTATTTTTTTCTGGGAATGAGCCGTGCGAAACATCCTATTCCGACCGTGCCGGTAAATATATGGGCCAAAAAGGGGTAACTTTACCACGAACATAAGAATCCCTCGAATAAGGACAAAGTTAGTATTTAATTAATTAAAAAAACAAAGAAAAGAAAATGAATAATTCTGAAGAAACAAAGATGCCTCACATCTCAGTAAATGCTCAATATATTAAAGATTTATCTTTTGAAAATCCTGGAGCTCCTGCTTCACTTATTAATACAGGCAACCCACCGCATATAGATCTGGCATTAGACCTTAACATCCAAAGAATGCCTGAAGATAAGTATTTTGAGGTTGAAATAATTATTAGCGCAAAAGCAACGAGTGAAAATAAAACCCTTTTTATAGTTGATTTAAAATATGCTGGTATATTCCATTTAATTAATGTCCCGGAAGAACAAATTCAAGTACTTCTTGCTGTCCATTGTCCCGCAATAATATTTCCTTTTGCCCGTAAAATTATAGCTGATGTAACCCAGGATGGTGGTTTTCAACCACTTATGATTGATCCGATAGACTTTGGAGCTTTATACAACAAAAAACTCAATGAAGGAAATATATCATGAAAATTTTGCGTTAATAAAAATCCTCTTTGACAAAAACCATCCTTAGTTGTAGTTTTAATTAAAAAAATAATCTATAGTGGTTTAATTTTAAGAAAATTTGATTTTTATTCAATATATTAGTATACGCACTTTGCACCTAAAATTTTTAACCGTCGGTAAAATTATTCTATGAAAATAAAAAATAAATTGTCTAGAACATTTTTAATAAAAAGCGCTTTAGGGCTGTTAGCTATTGACTCCTCCCTCGCGGCAGAAGATAAAATAAAAATGGGAGGAATTTATGATTTTCAAGCTATTCATTATAAGAATAACGGCACTGCGGATCAAAAAGTGTTATCTATACGCAATAAAGAGTTTGGGTTGTACACCTCTGGAAATATCTTCGTAGACTATCAACTTATAGCAGAAAACGGTAATTTATACGGAGCAAAAATAAGTCTTGAGCATACCTCGGTAAATGATAGAGCTGTACCTTTCTTTTTATATATAGAATCTGAGCTGGGTAGAGTGGAAGGTGGAGCGGAATCGAGCGCAGGAAAAAAAATGAGAATCAACGGTTACAGCGCATCTTGCGGTACCGGAAACGGATGGAACTCAAGGGTAATAGCTTCTCCCAGCAATCCCTACAAATCGTCAGAAAAATTGATTCCCTACATAACCAATTTTTGCAGTTTTTTAGATTCAAAAACTAGAACGAGCTTAAAATCAGATTATGCAAGAAAGATTACTTATTTTACTCCTAAAATGGCCTTAGCAGAAAAACATCATATTCAATTAGGTATTTCTTATATACCTGATTCTTCAAATATGGGGCATGATAACATAGATGTTGATAAACAAAACCCTCCGGTTGTCTCGCCAAAATACAAATTTGTTATAAAGGATGGCATTTCTTACGGTATTACATACACTGGCAAATTTCAGGATAAATTAGAAACAAAACTTTCTTTCGTAGGAGAGCACGGAAAAACGCAGGCCTTTAACAAAGCGGATAAAACTAAATCCGATATTAAATTCAAAGATTTAAACACTTACGTCATTGGTGGAATTTTAACCTACGAAAAAATTAGCTTTTCAGCGGCGTATGGAAATTATAACAAAAGCTTAACGGCTAAAGAAATAGACTTAATTAGCAGGAATAGTTATGTTTACGGTTATGGAGCAAAATATACTATGGGACAATATGCTTTTAGCATAAATCAATTTAACAGTAACCATAAAAAAAATAAATTAAATGTAACTTCTCTCGGCATGGATTGGGAAATTGCCAAGGGACTTAAAGCTTATATTCAAACTAATTTTTATCACGCAAAAGGTAATTATATCCAGGAAGGAGACAACATAGTAAAATCTAATAAAAATCATGGAATATTAACGTTTTTAGGAACAAAAATCAGTTTCTAAATTAATTAGATACTTAAAAATAAATTAAAAAATTAATAAAATTGTAAAAAAATCTTGATTTTTAATTAATATAATGGGATTATAAAAGATAAGTAAAATTATGGTAAGGAGATAATAGCAATGAGGGTACTACTTATAGAAGATGATAGTTCAACCGCAAGATCAATTGAATTAGCGTTAGCAGCCGAAGGGATAATTTGCGATACAGCTGAAGTGGGTGAAGAAGGTGTAGAGATAGGAAGAATATATGATTATGACATAATTCTACTGGATCTAATGTTACCAGATATTGATGGTTATCAGGTCTTACTAAGGCTTCGATCAGCAAAAGTTAAAACTCCTATACTAATTTTATCTGGATTATCATCTGTAGATCAAAAGGTCAGAGGTTTAGGATTTGGAGCAGACGATTACTTAACTAAACCATTTAATAAAGACGAGTTAATTGCAAGGATCCAAGCAATAGTTCGCCGCTCTAAAGGTCATTCTGAATCTGTAGTCAGATTTGATAAAGTAGCAATAAATCTTGATACCAGGCATGTAGAGGTTAACGGAATCCAAGTACATTTAACAAACAAAGAATATGCCATTTTAGAACTGTTAGCCCTGCGCAAAGGATCTGTTTTAACCAAAGAAATGTTCCTAAATCACTTATATAGTAGTATGGACGAACCTGAAATTAAAATTATTGACGTTTTTGTTTGTAAATTACGCAAAAAGCTAGCTGATGCTTCTGGGGGTGTTAACTATATTGAAACTGTATGGGGACGTGGTTACATGCTAAAGGATAACGAAAGTAGTGAAAATAAAAACTTACTTGAAGAACCTCTGGAAGTTGAAAAAGTTTAGAAAGTATAGTACAAAATATACTTTATACTCTTTCTTCAAAACATAATTTTGTGAACCTATTGAGCTAATAAATAGCAGTAAATCATTCTTTAAATAATAACTATTGTTTATTAAAATATATAAATGGTGTTCACAAAATTATTAAAAACAACATTCTACCCTATTGTTTTTCTTATTCTAATATTTACTACAGCCATTAATATTTCCATTAATCATTTATATACTCCCGGCCCCTTAAAGGATAAAACTATCGTATTACTCCAGCCAGGATTATCTGCAAACGAAATAAGCATTATACTTGCGGAAGCCGGTATAATAAAGAACCCTGCTATTTTTTCTATTATAAGTCGGCTATATACACTATTTAAGCCATTAAAAAGCGGTGAATATGATTTTACTTATGGAATATCCCCGCTCCAAATAATAAGAAAACTAGCTGCCGGTAAATCAATAATCCATCGTTTAGTTATCCCGGAAGGATCCACTGTGCACGAAATAATAGAGAAGATTAACAAAGAACCATTACTGAGCGGTACAATCTCACTGCCAATTCCCGAAGGATATTTGATGCCTTCTACTTATTTTTATTCTTACGGGGATAAAAGAGAGAATATTATTGATAAAATGCGCCTAGAAATGACATCAGCATTAGATGAAGTAATGTTAAAGCTTCCAGTTAATTCACCTCTAAAGTCACGTAAAGATGTTTTAATATTAGCTTCTATAATCGAAAAAGAAACTAATAATGATACTGAGAGGCCAAAAGTTGCTGCCGTTTTTATTAATAGATTAAGAAAAAATATGAAACTACAAGCATGCCCTACTGTAGCCTATGCTTTAACAGAAGGTAAATATAGATTAACAAGACCACTTACTAGAAACGATTTAAAAGTTAATTCATCTTACAATACTTACCAAAAACTAGGTTTACCACCCGGAGCAATATCCTGTCCTGGAAAGAAATCTTTAGAAGCAGCTGTTAATACTGCACCAATAGACTCTTTATATTTTATCGTAGATGGTAATGGGGGACACCATTTTTCTAAAACATTTGATCAGCATAATCAGCATAAAGCAAACCTCAAGCACCGCTCTAAATAACTCAATTATTAGAATAAAAAACAGAAACATTACAATAGCAAGAATATATAATTATTCTAGTTAACTTATTTTATATTGTTTTATGTAAGAATTAATAATACCTTTAAAGAAGAAAATTTCAACTAAGAGGTATATATGACCAAGAAAAACGGGAAAAAAGGACTGGCAGAAGCATCAAGCGATTTTGCAGAAAGTGCTGCCAAACTCCATCAACAGGTTAGAGAAAAAGATAGCCCGGAAGTAGGTAAAAAACAAGAAAAAGGACTTGGTGAACTAGCAGCTGATTTTAGAGAGAAAGCAGAAGAATTAAGGCATACTGAGTATGCAAAGGCAGAATTAATACCGATGATTGATACTTTTGTAGCTTCTCATCTTGATGGCCAAATAGTTACTGAACCTGAAATTAGACAATTTTATACCGATGTTTTAGGAAAGCTACAGCAGCAAAACTACATTACTGCAGAAGAAGCAGCGAATTTTACTAAACCTTCAAAAATTATTATCAAAGAAGAGACCGAAGTAGAAAAAACTGGTTTTATGGCATTGATTAGCGGAGGAAAGAAAAAGATACAAACCGAGAAAACTATAGATGGTCCCTCTAAATTTGATGAAGCCATACAGCAAACCCTTAAAACCATTAATGACCACCAAACCCTACCTCTTAAATTGGATATGACTGAGAAGTTAATGTTTAGCGTTGGTAAGTTTTGTGAAAGCCTTGGCTTAGAATCAATAAGCAAGTTTTGTATGAAACAGATCAAACCAGAAAATTTAGAAAAAATCACTAATAGGGAAAAAGTTTTAGCAAGTGCTATGGATTCAGTGAGTACGATAGGAAAAGGTAATCAATCTAAGTCTACTAAAGTCGAAGCACTTATCGAAAAAAGGACAGCTAATAGAACAAACAGCGGAATGGAGAGGTAATTTATACTTTCTTAATAAAAAAAAGATATACTAGCACTAGGCAACTAAAGCCTTTAACAAAATTAAGCAGAAAATTCTAGCCCTGCTTAATTAAGCGCGATAAAATTTTACTATTTAATGAAACAGAAGGAATAAAAGCAAATATAATTACACCTATAATTATATATTTAATTAGAAAAATTCCATCAACTAAACCTACTTGTTCAAAATATATCTTTGGAAAAGCTTTATTAATCAGCACCAAAGAAAACATTCCAGAAACAGCAGAGATTAAGTTACATCGTATATTAGAATTCATGTATTTTTTAGCATAAGCAAGAGAAAGCCCATAACTGAGGAGTATTCCACTAAGACCAATTATCAGGGGCTGCACTTCGTTAGATAGTAAAATGTAAAATATAAAAGCGAAACTGCAAAGTAACCAGTAAGTTATCGTTTTCCCAGTTTGCCAATTATGAAATAATTTTTGTCCCTGAGAACTAATAGCTACAAAAACAGTTACAATCCCAAAAAATAGGCCTCCTACGACCTGATCAACCGTATGGACTCCTAAATATACTCTGGATATCATTATACACAATATGATTAACATCCCTAAAAAGCATAAAGCTCGGGATTGGAAATAATATAAAATCATACCCCAAAGTACCGTCGCCACATGCACATCTCCACTTGGGAACCCCAGAGATTTATCTATAACGTGTACCAAATGTAACGATGTCTCAGGTCTCTCTAGTAAAAATATATTTTTTAGTATTCCATTTACTACCGTGGAAAAAGGAATTAAAAATCCTAGTTTCCAAAAGACAGAAGCATTTGTTGTAAGCTAGTATCCCAGTGCTATTACTCCAATATAAAAGGTTTCACTAGCAAAAAATGGGAATATTTTAAAAAGAAAAGTAAGTTCAGGACCACGGAATGAGATTATGGTATCCTGTAAAATCATCATAAATTTTATAAAGTTATTTAATATTAATGGCCGGTAGAACCAAAACCTTTTTCTCCCCGGAATGTCTCTTCTAATAATTGGACTTCCTCTAAAATAATATGCTCATATCTAGCAACTACCATTTGAGCAATTCGCATTCCCCGTTCAATAACAAAGTCACTAGAGCTATGATTTATCAAAATCACTTTTATTTCTCCTCGATAATCAGCATCTATTGTCCCCGGGGAATTTAATACTGTAATCCCAAATTTTGCAGCTAGCCCGGATCTTGGCCTTATTTGCGCTTCATATCCTTCAGGCAACGAGATGGCAATACCTGTCGGTATAATTGCTATTTCACCCGCCTTAACAACAGCCGGCTCAAAGACGGCCGAAAGTAAATCCATACCTGCACTCTGAGAAGTTGCGTAAGCGGGAAGAGCTAGATCTCTTGCATGTGGAAGCTTGATAATTTTAACAGAAAGTTTCATAAGTATTACTCTTAATAAAAAAATTATGGTAAAAATTTTGGTTATTTGTTTTTCTGAAAAGAAAAGTACTTTAAGTTTACATAGCTGTCAATTTTTCCTGCACACTTAAATCAATTATGTTAGTAAAACTGGTTTTTTCAAATTTTTAAAGAATCCAAGAGTTGGGAAGCAAATTCGTTCCAAATATTATTTATCCTTAGCTTATTTTAGGCTTTACTTCTCAGCATTTTCTTCTCTTCCAACATTGCTAACAAATAATATTCCTGAACCTTTCCATGATCAATAAAGTTTTCCCTTGCGTATATTTCCCCCTGAAATTTAACAATCTAGCTTATATGATTGTTTTTTATAGAACTATTAATTCAAGATAGGCTTAAGTAACTAATAAACATCAGTACTAATATCCTTATTACTAGACTAATACAATTAATAATTGCACTAATTTTTAACAAATTATATTCCTAATATTATAGGCTATAATTTAGTGGTATAATTATGAACTTAATAGATAAATTTAATCTTAACGATCCTGTCTGTAAATTTCGCCTTAATAAATACGAAGTTGTTCTTTCAACTTTAGCTGTTAACTTACTTTCTCTAGCATTACCAATTATGGTATTACAAGTATATGATCGTATAATGATTAATCGTAGTGTAGGCACATTAACGGTTCTAGCTATTGGTGTATCAATAGCAATTATTTTAGAAGGAATACTGCGAATAGCCAGAGCTTACACTACGAGCTGGGCCGGCATGATGTACGAATATACTATGGCGGCAAATGCTATGCGATTATATATTAATTCTAATCCGGTCAAACTCAAGAAAGAAGGTCCCGGTCAGCAAATACAGAACCTTAATGCTTTTTCCAAACTACGGGATTTTTATAGCGGTCAAACATTAATTAACATAGTAGATATACCCTTTGCCTTCACCTTCTTAGTGTTGATCTCGTATTTAACCGGTAAGCTCGTAATAGTACCAATAGCATTAATTGCTATTTTTACAATTGCTACTTGGTTTATAGGTAATAAATTAAAACAGGCTCTCCTAAATCAAGGCGGTGTAGATGATAAAAGATATAATTTTATTGTTGAAGCTTTGCAAGGTATTCATACTATTAAATCTTTAGGGTTAGAAGCAATTTTTACAAGACGTTACGCGAGCCTTGAAGAAGAATGTAGCATACATAATTATCGAACAGCCTTAATAAGCACGCAAGGATATACTTTCGGTATATTGTTTAATGAATTAATGGTTGTAACCATAGTATCTTTTGGAGCACCTATGGTAATTAAAGGAGATTTTACCAGCGGTGCTCTAGTTGCAACGGTATTACTTGCTGGAAGATTAATGCAACCGATACAAAAGACTTTATTTCTTTGGACGCAGTTTCAAGAATACAGAATAGCTAATAACCAAGCGGAAAAAATGTTTTCTATTGAACAGGTGGAACGTCGACCAATAGACAACAAAGAATTAAAGGAAATCGGTACGGTAAAATTAGAAAATGTATCTTTCGGCTACGGAGAGAAAATGATATTTGAAAATATTAATTTAGATCTGAAAATTCCTGATACCATCGGTATTAGAGGTAAAAATAATGCAGGAAAAGCAACTTTAATGCGTTTAATTGCCGGTATTGTAAAACCTACGAGCGGCAAAATATTTGTAAACGGTATCCCGCCAAGTGATTATCAGTCAGAAGAATTAGTTAAATATATCGGATATATTTCAGCCAATAATATCCTTTTTCAAGGAACGATTTTAGAAAACCTTACTGCTTTTAATGAGAATATGGAAAATGAAGCATTAGAAATAGCTAAGATGTTTAATCTTGATAAAGAAATCGCCCTATTACCCAAAGGATATGACACAAAAATTAATGATGGAATTGCTGATATTATTGCCCCCGGTATAAAACAAAGAATAGCTATTTCAAGAGCCTTAATTCACAAGCCTAAAATAATATTATTTCATAATGCGGACAGAGGCTTAGATAAAGAAGGTTATAACTTACTCATTAAATTCCTCCATTTAATTAACAACCAAACTACTACAATTATAGTAACAGAAGATCACAATATAAATTTACTGGTAGATAGAGAATACCTTTTAAAAGATGGAAAATTAACCGTAATAAATTCGCAAGATAGCAGAATCTATGATTTAAAACCTTATAAAGAGTTAAAAATATGAAAGCTAATATTCTTCTTGCAGATCTGGTGGAAGGCGGGAAATTAAATTTTATTGATACTGATAAAATTGATGAATTAATGGCTTTATTTAGGATGCATAATTTACTTCCTAATTTATCTGAAGACAGCCATCTTTTTGCAAGCTCCCTTGCTATGCTACTTTCTTCATTAAAATGGGATGGAAACGCAAAAAATCTTTTTGATTCTTTACCATATGTAAGGAATAGGAATATAGATTTGCTTGATATTGTAAATACTATGGCTAACCTAGGCTTTACCAGCCACACTACAGTAATCAATATCAATGAAATTGATGAAAGGCTACTTCCTTGTCTTTATATACCTCATAAATTAAATGCTTCTCTTCTTGTAATTTTAACTAAAAAAGAAGGATATTTTTCGGCATTTCATGCCCGCAAAAAGCAAATTGTAGAGTTTCAAGCTAAAAAAGAATTTCTAGGAGAGGCTTATTTTTTTGAAAAGAATAATCTAGAGAAAATAGAAGAAGATAATCAAACTAAAAAAGCCGCAGGCTTTACCTGGTTTCGAGTAATATTTAATAGATTTCGACCGATTATTAATGAAATTGTTTTAACTAGTGTAATGATAAACCTTTTGGCATTGGCTATGCCGTTTTTTATTATGTCTATATACAATACTGTAATAGGCTCCGGATCGACCGACACTCTAGTACAGTTAGTAATAGGGGTAATAATCGCGGTTGGAGGTGAAGCAGTCCTTAGGATGATTAGATTAAGGTTAGTAGTTTGGCTTGGAGTTAGGCTTGATAATATAGTAAGCAATACGATTTTTGAAAAATTACTACTTATGAAAGCAGCCTATACGGAAAGTGTTTCAATTTCTTCACAACTTTCAAGAATTAAAACTTTCGAATCAGTAAGAAAATTTTTCACCGGACCTTTATTTACCGTAATAGTCGAGTTACCTTTTACAGTTATATTATTAACAGCTATATGGCTGCTTGCCGGCCAATTAGTTTATATTCCAATAATTGTCGTTATTTTATTTACTATACTCCTTGCTTATTATCAGTCAAAGATCAGGTTAGCTACAAGAACAGCAGCTCGAGCCAGTTCTCACAGACAACAGTTTGGTATGGAAACATTTATAAAAATGCATTCTCTACATCAAAACGGAATGTCTCGGAACTGGTGGCTCCGTTATAAAGACAAACTTAGTTATGCTGCCACTACTAGCTTTAAATCGAACATGGTATCTTCTATAATTGAGACTGCGGCCCATGCCATATCATTACTATCGGGCGTTGCAGTCGTTAGTTTCGGTATACATTCTATTTGGAATAATACCCTTACTATGGGAGCATTAATCGCTACAATAATGTTAATATGGAGAATTCTTGGTCCTCTGCAAACCCTTTGCTCTATGTTACCTCGCGTTGAACAGCTTAGAAGCAGTATTGACCAAATTAACAGATTAGTTGATATAGAAGTTGAGCATAAACCCACAGTGATAAAAAGACCGATTGAGCAGCTTACTGGGGTTATAAAACTTACTAATATAGGTCTTCGTTATACACTGGAAGTAGAACCAATATTCGTCGGTCTTGATATTGATGTAAAACCAGGAGAAGTTGTAGCGATTACCGGAAGTAACGGATCAGGAAAAAGCTCTCTTCTAAAATTAATTAATGGCTTGTACCAACCGCAAACCGGAACAATTAGGATTGACGGAATCAATATAAGGCAGATGGATCCTTTAGAATTAAGAAGCTATATATGTTATCTTCCGCAAGTACCGAATTTTTTTGAGGGTACTATAAAGGAAAATCTATTATTTGCTAATCCTTTAGCTACTGACAAAGAAATTATGGATTCTTTAGAAAAGGCAACCGGCCTTGAAGAACTCAAAAATATGGAAAAAGGTATAGAAACTGTTATTTCGGCTAATAATTCGTCTATCCCTACAAGTTACACTTATATTCTAAATTTGGCCAGAGCAATCTTAAAAAAAAGTAATATACTCTTATTTGATGAACTGCCGAATGCTTCACTAAATGAAGAGATAGGTGGAGCATATAAAAAGATAATACAAGATGCTAAGGGCAAGAAAACAGTATTCTTTGTTAGTCAGAGAGATGATTTTATAAAAATAGCAGATAAGGTAATTGTATTAACCCCTGGAACCAGGCCAGCTGTTATGGATACAGCTAAATTTATCAATCAATACGGAAAATAAAATGATGTTAGATAAAATATTCGAGTTTTTTTCTAAAAAAACGGACACTGATAAAAAAATCAATAAATCAGTAACAAGGATGCGTAAAAACTTTGTAGTTAATCTAAAAAAAATATTTGAGATTTTTCGTTCTAACATAAATTCTCATGCTAAAATTGATCAATTAAGATATTTATCACAAACCGCTTTAATTGAAGAAACCGTAGCACCTCATGCAATACGTACTACCTTAATGATTATAAGTACAATTATCATTATTCTCGTAATTTGGTCTTCTCTTACTTATGTTAATGAAATTGCAATTACCGAAGGTGAGGTTTTACCGAGCAAACATATCCAAGCTATCCAGCATTTGGAAGGTGGTATAGTGAGCGAAATCAACGTTTCTGAGGGTGAATTAGTGGAAAAAGGACAAATATTAATTAGACTGGACGGATCAGGCCTGAAGAAAGATCTAGCAGGCCTTAAAGCAAAAAAGTTGTCACTCCAATATCAGTCTCTCCGGCTTAAGTCTTTTATTAACCAGACTATTCCATCTTTTAATGAAATACCTGCAGAGGATAGGAATAAACAAATGGAAGATGAACAGCTAAAAGCTTTTGAGAGCATGATAAAAGCTAAAGAAAGCGAAAGAAAAGTTATTGAAGAACAAATTGGACAAAAAAAAGAATCCCTTAAAAGTCTTGAAGAAAAATATAAGACCCTAGCAGAAAATATTAAATTAGTTTCTGAAGAACGTGATTTAAAAAAACAGCTTGCTGATAAAGGACGTTTAAGTAAATTCAATTTCCTAGACATACAAAAACAATTAAATCAGATCCAAGGTGATATAAACAGTGTAGAATCAGATATATCTCAAGCAAAAAATGCTATTGAGGAGTACCAAAATCGCTTGAGTTCTCTGAACGCTAAAGCTATCGATGAGGCTTATCAAACTCTAAATCAGGTTAATACAGATTTAGCTCAAGTTGATGAAGCAACTCGGAAATTATCCGATCAAATATATAGACTTGATATAAGATCACCATCATACGGTTATGTTAAAGGTTTGAAAGTTAAAACTATTGGAGGAGTGATTGAGTCTGGAAAAGTTATTATAGAAATAGTTCCACTCGAAAGTACATTGGTAATCGAAACAAAAATCAAGCCTAGAGATGTCGGTTATATAAAAATTGGTCAGGAAGTAAGAGTTAAAGTCAGCTCCTATGATTTTGCACGTTACGGAACTGTTAAAGGCAAATTAGAATATGTTTCCGCAACAACTTTTGTTAATGAGGACGGATCTAGATACTATTTAGGAAAAGTATCCCTTGAAAAAAATTATGTAGGTAAAGATCCTGCCAGAAACTTGATTATACCTGGTATGACTGTAGAAGCTGATATAGTAACAGGGAGCAAAACTATCCTTACTTATTTATTAAAACCTATACACACTTCTATCGCTACTGCATTTACCGAAAGGTAACTTGAAAATATTTTAATAATTTTAACCTATTTGGCCTGAGAACGAAAAATGAAAAATAAGCCTGTAATTTTAATAGCTGATGATGACAGAACAATGTTAGCCATAATCGAAACTATTTTAACCCAAAATAATTATGAGATCATTACGGCAATAAATGGTAAAACGGCTCAAGAAGCTATATTGGCGAATCATGCGAAATTAGATGCAATTTTACTTGATAGAGTTATGCCTGATACTGACGGTATAGAAATAGTAAAGTGGTTAAATAGCAGTAAAAATATCTCAAAACCTCCTATTATAATGTTTACTGTTTTAGATAAACCTGAACAAGTCCAAGAGGGAATAGATGAAGGAGTATTCTATTATTTAACAAAGCCTATCCAGGAAAATGTCCTAAAGTCAGTTTTATCTTCAGCAGTTAAAGAATCGATACAGAATAAACTACTAGCGCAAGAATTGCAAAGACACCGAGGTGGTTTTAAATTAATAAAAAATGCTCTATTTAGTTTTCACACTTTAGCGGAAGCTGAAGATTTATCATGTTTTATTGCAAACTTTTTTCCGGAACCTACTAAGGTTTTACCCGGTATTGCCGCACTTTTAATTAATGCTGTTGAACATGGAAATCTACAAATTTCTTATGATGAAAAATCAAAACTAATATCAGAAGGCCATTGGAAGCAAGAAGTGGAAAAAAGATTAGAATTAGAAAAGTATAAAAACAAATTTGTTGAAGTTCTTTTTAATAAAGAAGCTGAAAAATATTCAATAAAAGTTGCTGATCAAGGCTCTGGTTTTGCTTGGCAAAAATTTATTGCGGTTGACCCCGCACGAGCACTTGATAACCATGGACGAGGTATTGCTAGAGCTAATATGATTTTTGATTCTTTAGAATACAATAAGCAAGGGAATCAAGTAGTGGCAATAGTAGATAAAACAGGTAAGGAAAGTTTTACATGGTAAAAACAATTACCAAAAACGCATTTTCTATATTTGTTGTTTTCCTTGCTTATTTCATACCGGCAAAATTAGGTTTTTTTATAGCTCTTCCTCCTGATAATGCCACCGCAATATGGCCGGCATCCGGTATAGCGGCGGCGGCCGTTATTTTTTTTGGATACAAAACATTACCGGGAGTTTTTTTAGGCTCTTTGGTTGCAAATTTAACTAACTTTACATGCTTCCTTGATCTTTTTATTGATAAAACATTTAATTTTATCGATATCTCTCTCTGTATAGCTAGCGGTGCAACTATTGAATCTTTCACTGTAGTTTTTATCATAAAAAAACTTATAGGATACCCAAGTTCTCTTTCGCATTGGCATGATATACTTATTTTATTTATTATAGCAGGTATGGTAGGAGCCATTCCCTCACCTACCATAGGAGTTACATCTTTATACTTTAAAGGAATAATTCCTTTTGATAACTATTTGTATAATTGGTGGACGTGGTGGATAGGAAACAGCATGGGTATTATTGTATTTACCCCTATCCTAGTCGCTATATTTACTCCTAATGAATATATTAGCATTAAGCGAAAAATACTTATAATTACCCCTCTTATTTCTGTTTTTAATATAGTCATTATTTTATTTATCAACGCAAATAACTGGGAACATAAAAAATTACAACAAGAGCTCGAAACTACCGCTAGAAGCGCAATAATTCAGCTAGAAAACAAAATACATAGCTACATTAAAGAAATATCCACTATCAGTAAATTTTATTTCGCATATGACCAAGTAGATAGAACAAATTTTAAATATTTAATTGGTAATATTTTAGAAAATTCACCGGAAATATACAGCCTACAATGGGCTCCGAAAATGGATATAAACTCCCTAGATAAGTTTATAGATCAAACTAAAAAAGGTGGAATTAATTATCGAATAAAACAATATTCTGGCAGTAAAAACTTATTACAAAATAAAAAGAAGTCTATATTTTTTCCTATATATTACTCTGAAAGCCGTGATATTAAATCCGATGATTTAGGATATGATATATACTCTGATCCTGAATTCAGAGATTATATAGAGAATGCTATTAACACTAAGTTGCTACAGCCCTCACACGTTGTAAATTTAACAGATAACCTTGCTTCTGATAAAGTTATTAGATTTTTTGAACCGGTATTTCCTCATAATAATTATTACGACCTTCAGGAAAACTTAAACACTACCATAAAAGGTATAATAGTCGGAACTTTTAGGATTAATTACCTGTTTAGTAATTTTATAGAAGCTTTAAAAGAAAAAGGTATTGAAGTAGAAGTGACAGATAGTACTAGTAATAAAACCAAGGATGTTATATTTACATCAATTGATAATAAATCATCCTACTCACTCAGCACTATTGATTTTATCCGCTTCGAGAAGAAAATTTGGAATGTACTATTCCAACAAAAAACTGATTATTTAGTAACCAAAAAAGAATGGCACTTGTGGTATTTATTGTTCGCAGGATTACTATTTACTGCAATATCAGCAATTCTTACGATGGTAATAACTGGTTATTCAGAAAATATAGAAAAGTTAGTAACTCAAAAAACAAAAGATTTAAAAGAAAGTGAAACTAGATTTCAGCTAGCAGCTGAAGGCGTACGTGAAGGTATTTGGGATTGGATAAATGTAAATGAAAACAAAGTTTACTGGTCCCCTCAATTCTATAAATTACTAGGATACGAAAACGAGGAAATAGAATCTTCCTACGATAAGTTTATGTCACTTATACATCCCGATGATTCTAAAATATTAACACAAACTTTAGCAGAGCATTTTAAAAATAACAAACCATTCGATATAGAATGTAGGTTAATGCACAAAACAGGGAAATATAGATGGTTTCAGGCTCGAGGTCTACTAACTACAAATCCTGATACAGGTATCAAGAGGATGACCGGCTCAATTACCGATGTTAGTGATCGCAAAAACGCTGAAATAAAGCTGCAAACAGCTAAAGAAGAAGCAGAATCAGCTACCAAAATGAAATCAGAATTTCTAGCTACTATGAGCCATGAAATTAGAACCCCCATGAACGGTATCATCGGCATTACAGAGTTATTACTCGACACAAAACTTACTAAACAACAACAACATTACCTTAACAATTTATTAACCTCGGCAGAAAATCTTTTAGATATTTTAAATGACATACTAGATTTCTCAAAAATAGAAGCAGGTCAAATGGAACTTGAGAAGTTACCTTTTAATTTGAAAAAAGCAGTTCAGGAAGTTGCAGACTTGTTGTCCCCAAAAGCCAAGCAAAAAGGATTAAACTTATGGGTAAATTTCGAAAAAGATGTTCCTGAACACTTAATTGGAGATGCAATGAGGATAAGGCAAATACTTCACAATTTAGTCGGTAATGCAATAAAATTTACTCAAAATGGAGGAGTAACTATAACGGTTAGTAACCAACCTCAATATAAAATTTCCGAAGGAAAAGCCATGATTTTAATTTCTGTCAAAGACACAGGTATAGGCCTAACAAAAGAACAAATGAAAATAATTTTTAACAAATTTGTCCAAGCAGATAGCTCAACTACTAGAAAATTTGGCGGTACCGGTCTTGGACTTGCTATTTGTCAAAAACTCGTAACATTACTTGGTGGTGAGATCAGTGTTAAAAGTGAAGTTAATATGGGTACTACTTTTTCTTTTAATATGTTATTAGATATTGCTAACGACAATACTGATATTAGCAATATTCACCCTAAACAGAAAATATCTCTCGATCCTGATATTACTGGAGATATAAGAATTTTAATGGTAGAAGATAACCGGATTAACGCCGAAATTGGAAAAGAAATGCTTGAGAAATTAGAGTGTGAAGTAATAGTAACTCAAAGCGGGCAACAATCTTTTGAAATTCTAAAAACCGATAGAAATTTTGATTTAATTTTTATGGATTGTCAAATGCCTGTAATGGATGGCTTTGAAACAACGGCTAAAATAATAGAATTTGAAAATATAAATGATAAAAAACACATTCCTATCATTGCTTTAACAGCTAACTCCCTCCAGGGAGATAAAGAAAAATGTATTGCAGCCGGTATGGACGATTATTTATCAAAACCAGTAAATCAAAAAGATTTTGCCAAAATAGTATCAAAATGGTTAAAATACAGAAATGCTTCTTCTTAAATAGGGTATAGATGAGTGAACAAGTAATTCTAGTCGATAAAAATGATAATATAATTGGCGTTGAAGAAAAATTAAACGCTCATCAACTGGGACTTTTGCACCGTGCTTTTTCCATTTTTATCTTACGTAGAAATCCAGAATTAGAATTATTGATACAAAAACGTGCTCTTACTAAATATCATAGCGGAGGTTTGTGGACAAATAGTTGCTGCGGACACCCAAGACCTTCTGAAACAGTAATAGAAGCTGCTACCCGTCGTTTAAAGGAAGAAATAGGTCTAAGCTTACCGTTAAAAGAAATAGGAGTTTTTACTTATAAGGCTGATGTAGGGAATAATTTAACTGAGCACGAAATAGATCATATTCTTATAGGCTATTGGGAAGGAGAATTAATCACTCCTAATCCTGAGGAAGTAGAAATCTTACAATGGAGAAATCTAAACCAAACGTTAGTAGAAATGAATAAGCACTCTTCCCTATTTACAGTTTGGGTTAAAGAAGGTTTAGAAATGGTTATTAATTTTACTAAAAAATAAAAAATGGCCCAGGAATCAGAAATAATTAATATAGAGACTCTCGATACTGCTAAAAATTTATTAGGAGATCGTTTTTCATTAATAATAAAATATTTCTTAGAAGATACACAAGCGTATTTATCAGAAATTGCAAAAGGGCTTAAAGACAAGAATATTCGAGTTATTTCTTCTTCTTCTCATACAATAAAATCTTCTGCTAAGCAGCTTGGTATCGATAGAGTCTCTGAGATAGCAAAACAGATGGAGATATTATGCCGGGAAATAATCGATAGTAACAATCAAAATTGGGAAAGTTTAGAAAAACTTTATAATAGTCTAAATAAGGAACTAGAAAAAGCAATTCCTGAATTGAATAAATTTCGTTAAACTTTATATCTTCATGTGTATATATAAATATATTGTCATTTTTCTACTAATCATAATATCTTTTTTTTATTTCTACGTGGGATATTCTAAATATTACCACGGTAACATTAGCGATCATTTTGACGGGACCAGATTTTTTGACCCTGAACTAAACAACGAGAAAACCTTTTTTGACTTTCTTAAATGGCGAATTACTAAAAAATCCTCCCCGTGGCCAGAGAAAGTGCTAAACAATCAATTTGACTTGCCGCCGGCTAGGGTCGTGGGAGCTGATCTTAGGGTTTCGTATGTTGGACATGTTACGTTTCTTATCCAAACGCAAGGCCTTAATATTCTTACCGATCCTGTATGGTCTGAAAGAGCAAGCCCTGTCAGTTTTGCAGGGCCTAAACGGGTAATAGATCCAGGAATTAACTTCAATAATTTACCTCCTATTGATATTGTCTGGATTAGCCATAACCACTACGATCACCTGGACCTTGCAACTATTGATCTATTATGGCAAAAACATAAACCACGTATTATTACTCCGCTTGGCAATGATACAATAATTAAAGATTACAATTCCGAAATAAAAGTTGAAGCTTATGATTGGGAAAAACAGGTAATAATTAATGATCAGGTAAAATTTCACATAGAACCTATGCAGCATTGGTCAGCAAGAGGGCTATTTGACCGCAATAAAGCCTTATGGGCAGCACTTAACATTGAAACTAAAGCCGGTAATATATATTTTGTAGGAGATTCTGGATATGGAAACGGGAGATATTTTAAAAGAGCCAAAAAAAAATTTGGTAGTTTTCGTTTAGCTCTACTGCCTATGGGTGCTTACGAACCAAGATGGTTTATGCAATATACCCATATGGATCCTGAAGATATGGTAAGGGCTTATATTGATCTCGGGCAACCTTTTACAGTACCTTGTCACTATGATGTATTTAAACTGACCGATGAGCCAAGAGGAGAAGCTTTAGTAAAACTAGAAAAAGCAAAAAAGCTTTTATCTGTAGGACAAAAAATTAGAAGCCTTGAACCGGGTCAGGCTTGGTTAGTACCTAATACAACAAATGTAGAATAATACTGCAATAAGATTAAAATGCACGGGGTTATTTTACGCTCATTTATACCTATCCTTACAGAAAAGTAGTTACTAGGAAGATGTTTACTAACTTTATATAATATCAATTACATGAAATTATAACTCATAAACCAATCTATTGGTGCTTTTTTTACTATGCGGTACTTCCTTAAATCCTGCTTTTTTGTAAGGTTCGTGAAGCATCGGATGTGATAAATCAGTAAATAAGGTCTTAATTTTGCTAGAATGTGCATATTCAATCACGTATTCAAGCAATAAATCAGCATTAATATAAAATTCCGGTATTGCATCAAACATACATTCTAGCGTTACAGTTTTCCCCGTCGCTATTTTTCGAACACGGGCAATACCTAGAATCTCCTCAGAATTGTTCTGTTTATTTTCCACCACAAAAACCATTTCTTTATCATAATCAATTTGACTAAGGCGAGTTGATACCAAAGGCGTTTCATATGGCAGGGACGAGAGAATTTGTGAATGATTTGCCAGTTTGATTTTGTTTAAAGCCTCATTTAAAGCTGTAATATCTTTAGATTTTACAGGCCGTAATATCAAATCCTCGTAACCAGCTATTGCTAATTTTTTAACTAAATGGTGTGGATAAGGCACTATTGCTAGGCGATTATGATTAGTAGTCCCAAGATTGACCTTAATACGGGCATCTAAAGCAATAACTCCTTGATTATCTGCAAGCAATGGATTAATATCTAATTCTTTGACTATTGGCAGATCTATAACTAGCTGCGATAAATTAACTAGGCATTGCACAATAGCTTCTATATTGGCTGGCTTCTCGTCACGATAACCTTTGAGTAAATTATAAATTTGAGTACGCTTCACCAATTCAGTTGCAAACTCAGGTGTTAAAGGAGGTAGTGCAAGAGATTTGTCCTTCACCATTTCAACTGCTTTACCGCCCTTACCGAAAAGCATTACCGGCCCAAAAACACTATCTTCCGAAACACCTAAAATTAGCTCATGTGCTCCAGTACGCTCCACCATTTCTTGCAGGGCAAAGCCTTGAATATTAGAATCAGAATGAGTCGTTTTATAACGTTGTAGCATGTTTTCGGCTGCCTGTAGTACCGCTTCTGGAGAATCTAAGTTTAAGACGACTCCTCCTGAATCAGATTTATGGGTAATATCCGGGGAGAGAATTTTAAGTACCATCTTACCATTCATTTTCTTCGCAACTTTATAAGCTTCTTGCGGACTCTCTACCTCAACAGTTTTTACAGTTGGTATATTGTAAGCACTTAATATGTTTTTTGCTTCAATTTCAGTTAACCATTCTTGGTTATTATCAATTGCTTTTTGCAAAATGTCGTGAGCAATTTTATGATGAAATCGTTGATGCTCTTCATGAGATATTAGCGATTTTTTCCTATTATAGTAATATTCCACCATACGCTTAAACCCTTCTACCGCACTTTCGGGAGTAGCATAAGATGGGATATCATTAACCGCAAATAATTGTCTTGCTGCAGCAGGAGCTCCCTCACCAAGCCATGCCGCAATCAAAACAGGTTTGGGATGTCTATTGCTTGCCTGATAAGCATTTAATATCGCTTGTGCCGGTTGTAGGCTAGGTACAATTGCTACAGGGCAGTTCAGAACTAAAATGGCATCAACATTACTATCCTCCATAATAATACGAAATGCGTTCGCATAACGCTCTCCCGGAGCATCACCTATAATATCCACGGGATTACCGTGTGACCAAGTAGCGGGTAGAACTTCATTTAGACGAGCTATTGTTTTATCTTCTAACTGAGCTAATTTACCCCCGAGTTCTATAAGTTTATCAGTAGCTAGAACTCCTATACCTCCACCATTAGTAAGGATACATAAACGATCACCCCAAAGCCCTTGGGTACGAGCAAGTGTCTCTATAGTGTCAAATAATTCGTTCATATCATATACTCGTAAGAGACCACAACGTTGAAAGACCGCATCGTAAACCGCATCGGCTCCGGCGAGTGAGCCAGTATGTGAAGCTGCAGCTTTCGCTCCCTCTTCGCTACGTCCAGTTTTTAAAACTATAACAGGTTTTACTAAAGCTGCTGCCCTTGCAGCTGCTATAAAACTGCGAGCATTAGTAATAGCTTCAATATATAAAATAATAGTTTTAGTTTCTGTATCTTTTGCCAGATATTCTATCGCTTCTCCAAAATCAAAATCTACCATATCTCCCATGGATATAACGTGAGTAAAACCTATATGTTTACTTTTTGCCCAATCAAGTACAGCTGTTACCACCGCACCAGATTGACTAACAAAACCTATGTCCCCTATATCTGGCGTTACGTGAGCAAAACTCCCATTGAGACCGATAGGAGGTATAAGAAGCCCTACACAATTTGGCCCGATTAAGCAGATATTATAATGCTTAGCTATTTCAATTAATTCTTTTTTGCGTCTTAAACCCTCCTCCCCTTCACTAGAACCAAAACCCGCAGAAATAATAACCGCAGCTTTCGTACCTCTTTCGCCAAGTTGCGCAAGTACGGGAGCAATACCGGCAGCCGGAATACAAAAAATAGCTAAATCCGGGGTCATTGGAAGGCTTTGCACGTCTTTGTAACATAACATACCTTCTATAGACTGACTTTTTGGATTAACAGGCATGATACATCCCCAAAAACCACTTTGTAATAAATTTTTAATAACTACAGAACCGATAGAATTAGGCTTGCTACTTGCTCCTATAAGGGCTATGGAATTCGGCTTCAATAAAGGCTTTAGGGTTTCTATACTCATATTTTGTAATATTATTAATTAATATATTAATAATTATGATACTTTATAAAAAATAATTAATTAAGCTTTTGTTCTTAACTAAACTGCAAAATTATTTTGCCTGAGGTTTAAACTTGACAAAGCTAGATATTTTAATAGAATTGGCTCACCCATTTACATGGGCTTGTAGCTCAGCTGGTTAGAGCACACGCCTGATAAGCGTGAGGTCGGAAGTTCAAGTCTTCTCAAGCCCACCATCGGTTTTTTCTGCCTTTACATAAAGGGGATTTTACGGTATCCAGCCTAAAATTATAACAATATTAAAAATATATATCTATCAATGCTAATTAAACTATTAATATTAGCCATTTTGAGCTACAACAAATATCAAAAACCTTTAGAAATTATTAATCCAGGAATTAATATGCAAACTCCTCCAATCGCGAAGAAAATACCCTATAGCTTTAAAATACACGGCACTGAAATCAAAGATGAATACCATTGGTTAAGGGGAAAAGGATGGCCAGAAAAAATTACGGATAAAGACATACTAGCTTATCTAGAAGAAGAGAATGATTACTTCAATAATTTCATGAATCCGCTAGCTAAACAAAAAGATATCATCTTTGAAGAACTAAAGGGAAGAGTAAAACTAGCTGATCAATCTACTTATACCCAGAAAGATAATTATTATTACTACTGGCGTACTGAAGAAGATAAGGATTATATTATATACTGTAGAAAACATGACTCCATACAAAATCCGGAAGAAATCCTTCTTGATGTCAATAAGTTAGCCGAAGGTAAAAAATTTACTACTATAGGTGCTTTTGCTATTAGCCCTGATCATAAACTTATGGCTTATTCGGTTGATTTCACTGGTGGTGAAAAATATACAATAACAATATTTGACCTAGTAAATAAGAAATTTCTACCTGATCAAATTCCAAGCACTATTGGTAACGTGGTCTGGCACGAAAACGGAGAAGGTTTTTTTTATACTCCGTTAGATGAAAACTGGCGTCATGACAAAATCATGTTTCATAAGCTTGGTATAAAAAGCGAAGAAGATAAATTAATTTATCATGAGAAAGACGTTTTATACTCGGTTTCAATAAATAAAAGCTCTAGCAAAAAATATATTATCATTCACACAGGAGGGCACGATAGCAGCGAATGCTATTATCTATCTATGGATGATAAAAGCATGACACCTATTCTTATTCAGAAAAGGGCTGATAAAATCCTTTATTCAGTAAATCATGGTACTAACTATTTTTATATGTATAGTAATGAGGGAACCAAGAATTTTCATATTCTAAAAACAGATGACATTACCCAAGGCTGGCAAGAATACATCCAGGAAGATCCCGAGAAATATCTCTCAAGTTTTGATTTAACAGAAAAATATATTTTACTAAATTATCGACATAACGGTCTCCCTTTAATTGTTATCAAAGATTTAAAAAATGGAGAAACAAAACAGGTAAATTTTCCTGATGAATCATATACGGCTTCCGGTTATAGCACTAATTTTGAGCATAACGATTTACGTATTGACTATTCGGCACCAAGTAGACCTAACACAGTTTACAAATATAATTTCGATAATGAGCAGCTTGATATTTTAAAAATTCAGGAAATTCCTAGCGGTTTTGATCCTGATGAGTATGTTACCAAAAGGATATTTGCTACTTCCGGAGAAGTAAAAGTTCCAATAACTTTACTTTATAAAAAATCTTTATTTAAGAAGGATGGTTCAAATCCTTTATATTTGTATGGATACGGCTCTTATGGTTATGCTATGCCACCGGCTTTTAAGAACACAGCTATTTCATTAGTAAACCGTGGGTTTGTTTATGCAGTTGCTCACATTAGAGGAGGAGACGACTTAGGTCATGATTGGTATGAAGCGGCCAAATTCCTTACTAAAAAAAGGACATTTGAAGATTTTATTGCCTCAGCTCAGAAACTAATTGAAGAAAAATATACTGCTAAAGGAAATATAGTAATAGTTGGAGGAAGTGCTGGCGGTATGCTAATAGGCAACGTCATTAATGAGAAACCAGAACTATTCAGAGCAGCAATTGCTCATGTTCCATTTGTAGATGTTCTGAATACTATGCTTGATGAAACCTTGCCTCTTACCCCTGGTGAATTCAAGGAATGGGGAAACCCAAAAGAAAAAGCTTATTTTGACTACATAAAATCCTATTCGCCATATGATAATGTTAAAGCACAAAACTACCCTCACTTGATGGTTACCGCAGGACTTACTGACCCTCGTGTGGGTTACTGGGAAGCTGCAAAATGGGTAGCACGGCTTAGGAGCAAGAAAACTGATAATAATCTAATAATTTTTAAAACTAACATGGATTTTGGCCACAAAGGCGCTTCTTCGAGATTTGATTACTTAAAAGAAGCAGCAGAAGATATTGTTTTTATTCTTAAAACATTTGAAAGATAAGATTTGTTATCGGTATTTAATAATTTAAAAGGTTATCTAGTGGATCAGTACCATATAACCATTACTTATGAAAAGTTAGAATATATTCCAATAATCTGCTTATAAAGTAAATGATAGGTTTTTTCTAGGGCTACTAGTACTTATTTGCTACTTATTTCAATTTATTGAATTGAAATTACGTTATTTTTTTCTCTATACCCGGCAGCTATAGTCATTCCATTTCTGCTTGAAAAGCTTAATAAAAACTTATTAAATTATAATTTCTCCTACTTTCCTATCCATAGTACCGTCTTGTAAATCCCTCATAAACTTAATATCTAAGGCATGTACTAAAAGTTTATTATCTTCAGTACTTAGCGTAACAGTACCAGGAGTAAGAGTTATAGAATTAGCATATATAACTACTCCTAGTTCCGTATTTTGCCCGGAGATAATAGGCTCTAATAATGGATATATATTAATATTCCGTCGCCAGGCGATTTTAGATACGGAAATTGATGACTTAATTATCTCTACAATTAACCAAAAAAAATATTTTATTGATTTTACAAAATGGATATTAGTTTTTTTAGGTAGCAAAGATAACCTGTGCGCAAAATAATAAACTAGGATCGGAGTTAGAATTGCAAAAAAAAGATACACAAGGTCAGACTTTATACCAGTTAATCCAACCCAGATAATAAAAAATAACAATAGTGATATAAATTTTTTAGTGTCCACCTAAACCGCTCCTATCATTATCAACTGTAGAAGTAAAAGGAAGAAGTAATGTACTTAAACAAAACATTAATGCTATGATAATGAATATGTTATTAATTGCAATAATAAAGGCTTGCTGATTTATTGTATTATCTAATAATGCATAAGCAGCAAGTTTTGGATTATCTACCTTACCTTGTAATATGCTGGTAAAGAAGCTTAATTGCTCCCGGACAAGGGGCGAAGTAAATGCCATATTATCTCTCATAGCTTGGGCAAAAATTTTAGATTTTGAAATAATAAGGCTATTAATAAATGCAAGTCCTATAGCACCCCCAAGATTTCTTGTTAAATTATATAACCCACTTGCGTTTTGAACTTGATCTTTAGACATGGTTCCAAGGGCAAGATCATTTATCGGCATGAAACAAAACATCAATGCTATACCTCTAACCATTTGAGGTAAACACAACTCCCAAAACCGTGAGTCGGCAGTTAGAAAGCTATTTAAGTAGCAACCTAGCCCAAATGTTAAATATCCAATAGCTAGCATAATCCTTTTATCTAATCCAGAATCAAATACCTCTGCTGCGAGAGGAGCCGAACACAACTGGCATAACCCAGTTACAATCATAGTTATACCTATTTGAAGGGTATTAAATCCAGCTACCGAAAATAGAAATAAAGGTAGAAGATATACAGCACCGTAGAGCCCTACACCAAGAATAAAAGAATATATACAGCCAAAAGAGAAA
>Ga0206116_1000392_pt1 | contig 49155 bp, 44 predicted proteins | sample 3A1Ametagenome_FD_178000 | JGI IMG/M metagenome (GOLD analysis project Ga0206116, IMG submission 178000) | Enriched microbial communities from leaf-cutter ant dump, University of Wisconsin, Madison, United States - 3A1A | ecosystem: Environmental > Terrestrial > Nest > Insects nest > Nest dump...
GCTCAACGCATCGAGGTATCCGGCGGGCAGACGATCTGACCACCAAGCAGTACGCCATGTGATCAGGCAAGTGTTCGTGTCACCGCAAGCACTTGCCTGTTGGCTCTAGCCCCGAGGCGGCTGCGCCTGTATCCGCTCCCGTATCAGCTCCAGGTAGCGCCGAGCCCCCAATCCCAGTGGCCGACCACTGCTCCAGACGATATCGACCCAAAGCCGCAACTGACTGGCCATGTTGTCGAATTTCACTTCCTGCAAGCTGCCCGAGGCAATCAGCGTAGCGACCAGGGGCGCCGGCAGATACGCCCAACCGAGCCCTGCCTGCACCAGGTTCAGAGTGGCCAGGTGGCTGTCGGTGAACCACAGCCGATGGGAGAGCACAACCTGCGGATCGGTTGCCGACGGCGAGCCTGCAGCAACGATGATCTGCCGTGTATCGACCATCATCTGCGCGTCCATTGCTTTCAGGTAATCCGGCGCGGCGACCGCCACCAGCAACTGGCTACCGGCTTCGAGAAAGCGCTCGCGTTCATCGATGCCTGGGCGCTCGAACACCAGCGCTAGGTGAACGCTGCCTTCGTGCATCAGGCGTACGGCTTCGGCCTGCGAGGCGGAGCGCACCTCGATCTCCAACAAGGGGAACTCGTTCGCCAGGTCGACCAGAGGCTGGCTCCACATGCCGCTCTGCAGCTCCGGGGCCATGGCGATCACCAGACGCCTCTCCAGGCCCTGATGCAGTTGCAGCGCCTGGGCATCGAGCCGGTTGAGCTGGCTGGCGACCTGACGCGCCTGCGGCTCCAGTGCCAGCGCCGCCTCGGTGGGTAGCGCCTTGCGCGTGCTGCGGTCGAACAACTCCAGATCCAGCTCCGCTTCGAGCTGAGCAATCGCCATGCTCACCGCCGAGGGCACACGACCCAGCCGGCGCGCAGCAGCAGAAAACGATCCGGCATCGAGCACGGCGAGAAAGACACGCAGGGTTTCGCTGTTGAATGCCATGGTTGTTGTCAGTTTTCCTGATAACGATCGTCTTTATTTATCAGCTAATCCTCTCTAATTTCCAGCTATCTGCAACAGGAGAGGAAGCAGCGTCATGAGTCAGAACTGGAAAGACCAGGTCGCGCTGGTCAGCGGTGCCGGCAGTGAGCAGGGTATCGGCATGGCCATCGCCAGGCGGCTGGGCGAGGCAGGAGCGAAGCTGATCGTCACAGCCAGCAGCGCGCGTATAGCAGAGCGTGTCGCCGAGCTGCGCGCCGCAGGCTACGAAGCCGAGGGCAAGGCGGTCGACCTCACCGATGAAGCTGGCGTGCAGGCGTTCGCCGCCTGGGCCGAAGGGCTGTGGGGACGGGTCGACATTCTGGTCAACAATGCCGGCATGGCCATGCAGGGCAGTCCCGAGCCGTTCGCGGAGGTCTCCCGCATGAGCCTGGAGATGTGGAACCTGTCGATTGCCCGCAACCTGACCAGTGCCTTCCTGCTCACCCGTGCGCTGCTGCCCGGCATGCAGGCACGCGGTCATGGCCGAATCATTCATATCGGCTCCACCACCGGCACGCGAGGCGGCAATCCGGGCGAAGCGGCCTACAGCGCGGCCAAGGCCGGCATGGTGGGCCTGAACATGGGGCTGGCGCTGGAGGTTGCCCGTCACGGCATCACGGTCAACACCGTGGCTCCCGGCTGGATCGCCACCGGATCGAGTACGCCGGAGGAACAGCGCGCCGCGACCTATGTACCGGTGGGTCGCGCAGGACGCCCTGATGAGGTCGCTTCTGCCGTGGCCTTCCTCGCTTCACCTGAAGCCAGTTACATCACCGGCGAAACCCTGGTGGTCGACGGCGGCAATTGCCTGATCGAGAACAAAGCGCCATGAAGCCAGCATCAACGATAAACCCCGTGGTACTGATCACCGGCGCGGCCGGGGGCGTGGGCAGTGCGCTGGTCGCACGTTTTCTGGCCGGTGGCTGGCAGGTGTTTGCCACCGACGCCAATGCCACCGGCCTGGCTGAACTGGGCAAACGTCACATGCTCGTCGGCAGCCTGGCGGCGGACATTCGTACACCTGCTGCCTGCAACGCGGTGGTGAGAGCAGCAATCGAGGCGGCCGGTCAGCTCGATGCGGTGATCAATGCAGCGGGCGTGTGGCGCGAAGGGCCGGTGGAATCCTTCAGCGAGGAGGATTTCGACCTGGTGCTGGACGTCAACCTCAAGGCCAGTTTCTTCATCTGCGCCGCCGCCATCCCCCATCTGCGGCAAACCCGCGGCGCGATCGTCAACATCTCCAGCGACGCCGGGCGTCAGGGCAATCCGAATGCAGCGGCCTATTGCGCCAGCAAGGGTGGCCTCAGCCTTTTCACCAAGGCGCTGGCACTCGACCTGGCGCCATACGGCGTGCGTTGCAATGCCGTCTCACCCGGCGATATCGACACGCCCATGCTCAAGTTCCAGGCCGAGCGTTACGGCAATGGCGACCCGGATGCCTACTACTGCGAGCTGCTGGCGAAGTACCCGCAGGGCGAGCAGGCGCGTTTCATCCAGCCGGAGGAAGTGGCTGAGCTGGCGTTCTTTCTCTGCCAGCCCGGCGCCCGTTCGATCACCGGGGCGGACATGGCGATCGACCAGGGTGTCTCAGCCGGTCACTGAGCATCTGGCCGTTCGTAGCGTCGCTGGATGCGCGCCAGCTCACCCGTGCGCCGCAGCCGCGCCAGAGCCGCGGCCCAGGCGGCGACCAGCGCGTCGTCGCTGTCACGGCTGAAGGCGATGTAAAGCGATGAGCGATACAGCTCGATGGGCACCCGTCGCAAGGTGCCTGGGGCGATGTTCAACTGACCGCTGTAGTAGGCCACCCCGGCGTCTGTGTCGCCGACGATGATGTCGGTACGACCGGCGAGCAGCATGCGGTAAAGCTGATGACTCTCGCCAGCGCTCCTGTCGAGGTTAGTGAAACCCAGCGATTGCAGCATGTTCGGCACCAGGCCGGCATGCCGCGTGGTGACTTGCGGCGCCCGCAGCAGTTGCTCCAGAGAGTTGATCGGCTGCGATGCATTGGCCAACTGATAGGGATGAATGGACTCTTCCACGATGGGCCCGACCCATTTGTACAGTGGCTCACGCTCAGGCGTACGGAAGAGCGAGTACATGATGGTATGCGGACGATGTTGCAAGGCATGAGCGGTGCGCATGCTCGGCAGCAGCACGATCTCGAAGTCATCGCCGGTGAGCGCCATGATCGCCCGCACGACTTCCGTAGCCATGCCGGTCAGTTGGCCGTTGTCGCGGTAGTTGTAAGGTGCCCACTCTTCCGTGACGACCTGATATGGCTCGGCCCTGGCCAGGGCACCAGACAACAGACAGAGCAGCGCTAAGGCGAATATCGAAGGCTTCACGCATCCTGCCTGGCGATTCGAGGGATCAGGCAATCATAGCCGTTGCCGCCTGCATCGCGCTGCCACTCGTGTCAGGAAAACGCAGCAGTTGCATGAGCGAAAACGAAGGTTAAAGTAGTGCTTCAACCTATGAGTCAGCCATCACGATAGAGGCGCAATCGGCATGAAGATCGGCGAACTGGCGCAGCGTACCGGCCTGGCAGCCTCGCGCATTCGTTTCTACGAAAGCATTGGCCTGCTCAAGCTGGTGGAGCGCCAGGCCAACGGCTATCGCAGCTACCCGGAACAAGCCGTGATGGTGCTCAACCTGATCACCACGGCCCAGCAAGCCGGCTTCAGCCTGGATGAACTGCGCACGCTGCTGCCGCAGAACCTGTCGCAATGGCAACACGGCAAACTGCTCGACACCCTGCAGGCAAAAGTGAAAGACATCGAAGCGCTGGAGCAGCGCCTGGCGCAGAGCAAGACGCACCTGCTGGCGTTGATCGACGAGATCGAAAGCAAACCGGACGACCTCGACTGCGCCGCCAACGCCAGGCGGGTGCTATCGAAGATGAACCTGGGCGAGCCGAGCGAGGCGCCCAAGCGCGCCGGCAAGAACAGCAAGCGCGCATAAGGCAGCCCTTCGTAGGGTGTGCCGCGCGCACCGCCTCCGTTGGTGAATGGCCGGATCGCTACTCCAGCCGACACCAGGCTCACCTCACCTTGACCACCACCTTGCCCTTCGCACGCCCACTGTCGACGTAGGCCAGGGCTTGATCGGTGGCCTCGAACGGGAAGACCTTGTCGATCACTGGGCGAATGACACCACTGTCGATCAGTTCGCCCAGCCTTGCCAATTGCTCGCCACTGCCACGCATGAACAGAAAGGTGTAGTTGACCTGGCGCTGCCTGGCCTTCTTGCGAATCCTGCGGCTCAACAGGCCCACGATCAGTTGCAGCAGCTTGGGCATGCCGGCATCTCTGGCGAACTCGGGGTCGGGTGGGCCGGACAGCGTGATCAGTTGGCCGCCGGGTCTGAGTACACTCAGGGATTTCTCCAGCTCCTCCGCGCCCAGGCTGTGCAGCACCAGATCGTAGTCACGCAGCGTCTTGGCGAAATCGTCCTTCTTGTAGTCGATGACGATGTCCGCGCCGAGGCTTTTCACCAGCTCGACATTGGCACTGCTGGTGGTGGTCGCGACGCTCGCGCCCAGCTGCTTGGCCAACTGGATCGCCAGGGTGCCAACGCCGCCAGAACCCGCATGGATAAAGACCTTCTGTCCTTTGCGCAGGTTGCCCTTCTCCACCAGTGCCTGCCAGGCAGTGAGGCCGACCAGAGGGATCGAGGCCGCCTCCTCCATGCTCAGGCTGAGCGGCTTCAGGGCGAGGTTGGATTCGGCGACAGCGATGAACTCGGCGAAGGTGCCGATGCGACGGGTATCGGTGCGGGCATAGACCTCATCGCCCGGTTTGAAGCGCTGAACCTTGGCACCGACCCGCGTGACGACACCCGCCAGGTCGTTGCCCAGCACCAACGGCAGGCGCAGCGGCAGAATCCGCTTGAGCGCACCACTGCGAATCTTCAGATCCAACGGATTGATGCTGGCCGCGTAGATCTGCACCAGCACGTCCTGCTCGCCCAGCTTTGGCTCCGGTACCTCGGCCAGTTGCAAGGGCTCCTGCTTTCCATAACGTTCGATGACGAAGGCTTTCATTGACATGACCTGGGTTCACTGCGTGGCCGGTGGCGCTGGAAGACGCCACCGGATGATTAGGCGATCTATCGCTGGATCAGCGAATCCCCTGGGCTCTGAGAGCGGCCGGCACGAACTCCGACTTGCTCGCCTTGAAACCGAAGGTGATGGGCTGCGCGCTGTTGTAGGTCAGGCCGAACACCAGATAGCGACCGTTGCTGAAGTCGTAGATCGCCTCACCCGCATACCAGGGCGTGTCGGCGTAGTCGTACTGCACATGGAAGCCCTCGGAGAACCGCCACAGCACGCCACGGCTGTCGTAATGCTCGGCCAGGGCGATCTGCCAGGTGTCCTCATCGACATAGAACACGCGCTTGGCGTAGATGTGGCGCATACCCGGCTTGAGAGTGCCGACCACTTTCCATACGCGGTGCTTTTCATAGCGCAGATAGGCCGGATCGAGGTGCCCCTTCTTGATCAGCTTGTCCGAAGTCAGCTCATGGCTGGTCAGGCGGTAGTTGTTGTAGGGGATATAGATTTCCTGTTTGCCTTCCAGCTTCCAGTCGTAGCGATCCGGCGAGCCGGTGTACATGTCGTAGTTGTCGGAGGTGCGCAGGCCATCGGCGGCGGTACCAGGGCCGTCATAGGCGACCTGTGGGGCTCGCCGCACGCGACGTTGCCCGGAGTTGTAGAGCCAGGCCAGACGCGGCTCCTTGACCTGATCGATGGTTTCCTGCACCAGCAGGATGTTTCCCGCCAGGCGGGCCGGCGCCGTCACCTTCTGCGTCGAGAAGATCATAATGTTGGCGTCGCTCACCGGGTCGAAGCCATTGAGGTTCTCCGGCCAGGCCGCACGGTCTTCGAGCTGGACTTCGCTGAAGGCACCGTTCGGCTGAGTGATCACCTGGGTATGCGTGCGCAACAGGCTGCCGCCCCGGTAGCGCATGAAGTGGTTCCACAGCACCTCCACCCCGCTCTTGGGATGGATGAAGGGGTAGTAGCCCTGGTAGTCGAGTACCCCATTGCCGCCCGCGACCAACCTGGCTGTCTGCGCGTTCTTTTGCGCCGCCTCGTAGACGTATTCAGGGTATTTGGCGGTACGCCGCGTTTCGTAGATGTTCAGGCGATAGCCGTCCGGATTACGGCGCAATTGTTCTATCTGCCCAGGCGTGAGGTTGTCTCGATAGCTCTCGTAGTTACTGGCGTCGATGGAAAACTTCACCGGGTCGTCGGCAAAGGGGTCGACGAATTGCTTGCCGATATCACTCCACGTCACGCCACGACTGAAGCCGCCCGTCCAGGCCGGAATGGAGCCGTCGGCATTGCCGGCAGCTTCGGCGCCCAGCGGCGTGAACTCCTGCGCTGCCGCAAGGCTGAAGCTGGCGGCTAGGGTCGCCGCCAGCACCGAGATCGTGATGGCCTTAGTCATGGGCTTGCCCTGCCTGCGCCAGTTTTCCTTCGACGACGTCCAGGCCTTGGCGCGCCTGACTGGAACCGAGTGCTTGCGCCTGCAGGAACCAGCTGTGGGCGTATTCCAGCGCCGATATTGCCTCGCCTTCATCACTGGCACGGGCCAGGTGACAGTTGCCAACGGCAATCGCGAGATCCGCCGTGATCAGGCGGTCGTCCAGTTCATTGGTGACGCAGTTGCCGTAGGGTTCGGCCTGTGCGGTGGCGACGACGAAGAAAGCCGTCGCAGTCAGGAGCTGCTTGATCATGGATAGACCTCGGTAGGATGCTTCTCGATAGGTTCTATAACAGAACCTTGCGACGAGAAATTAGGTGCTATCATGAAACCTGTCAACCGCTTTCTTGTCGGCGCTCGCACGCCGCCCACCCGCCCGGAGACATCCACGTGGAACGAGTCACCTTCGAGGATTGCAATTGCTCAGTCGCCCGCTCGGTAGATGTACTGGGCGACTGGTGGAACCTGCTGATCATCCGCGAGCTGCTCTGGGGCACGACCAAGTTCGATGAATTCCAGCGCAACCTGGAGATTTCCAAGGGCATCCTGTCCAAGCGCCTGAAGTTGCTCCAGGAATATGAGATCGTCGCCAAGCACTCCGTCGGCGCTGGTACCGAATACGCCCTGACCGAGAAAGGACGGGCCCTGCACGTGATCATCATCGCCATGATGCAGTGGGGAGATCAGTGGAACCCGTTGCCGGAGGGGGCCCCGCTGATTCCCATCAACCGCAAGACCGGAGCGACGCTCGCTCCGGTTCAGCTGGCGGATGTCAACGGCGAGCCACTCGCGCTGGAAGACCTGAGCCTGCTCCCCGGCCCAGGCGCGGATGATTCGACACTCGAACGCTTGGACAGGCTGCGCAAGGCTTATGAACAGAAGGCTGCGGTAGGCCACTGAGCGACTGCCCACCGCCACAGGTATGGGGCTAGCGAGCCCTATTGACATTAAAGTTAACTTTAAAGTTAAGGTCGCTTCACCTTCAGCCGAGAAAGCGCCCATGAACCTGTTCGATCCCCTTGCCCTGCCCAATGGTTCGACCCTTCCCAATCGCCTCGCCAAGGCGGCGATGGAGGAGAACATGGCGGACGCCGACCATGCCCCCTCCACGCAACTGATACGCCTCTACCAGGCCTGGGCCGAAGGTGGCGCCGGTCTGCTGATCAGCGGCAACGTGATGGTCGACAGCCGCGCCATGACCGGGCCCGGCGGCGTGGTGCTGGAAGACGACACGCATCTGGCCCGCTTCGAGCACTGGGCCCGTGTCGGCCGTGCCAAGGGCGCGCAATTCTGGCTGCAGATCAACCATCCAGGCCGGCAGATGCAGGTCAACCTGGGCCAGCCGACCTGGGCGCCATCGGCCGTGGCACTGGAGCTGGGCAACCTGTCCAAGCGTTTCGCCACGCCACAGGAAATGACTCCGGCGGTGATTCAGGAGGTAATCGAGCGCTTCGCCCGCACCGCGCGTCTGGCTGAGCAGGCCGGTTTTACCGGAGTGGAGATCCACGCTGCGCATGGCTACCTGCTCAGCCAGTTCCTCTCGCCCCTGAGCAATCAGCGCAGTGACCAGTGGGGGGGCTCGCTGGAAAACCGTGCACGCCTGCTGCTGGAGATCGTCAAGGCAGTGCGCGCCGTGGTCGCCCCGGGCTTCGCCGTGGCGGTCAAGCTCAACTCGGCCGACTTCCAGCGCGGCGGCTTCAGCGCCGAGGACGCACAACAGGTGGTGCGCCTGCTCGACGTGCTGGGCGTGGATCTGGTCGAGTTGTCCGGCGGCAGCTACGAGGCACCGGCCATGCAGGGCCAGGCCCGCGACGGCCGTACCCTGGCGCGCGAAGCCTACTTCCTGGAGTTCGCCCGCGAGATCCGCGCCGCGGCAAGCATGCCGATCATGGTCACCGGCGGTATCCGCCGTGCCCCCGTGGCGCAAGAGGTGCTGGCCAGCGGTATCGAGATGGTCGGCATCGGCACGGCCCTGGCCATCGATCCGAACCTGCCCCGTGACTGGCAACTCGGCCTCGGCAACGCCCCGCAGCTACCTCCGATTACCTGGAACAACAAGGTGCTGGCCTCGCTGGCCAACATGGCGGTGGTCAAGTACCAACTGCACAAGCTCAGTCAGGGCCGGGAGTCCCAGCCCGGCGTATCCCCCTTGTGGGCGCTGCTGACGCAGCAGGTGAAAGACATCTTTCGTACTCGCCAATATCGGCGCTGGATGCAGCGGCGACAGGCGAGCTGAAAGGTAATCGAGCAGCGCGCCTATTCAGGTTTCTGGCAAACGACCTCGACATTGATACCGTCAGGGTCGAAGACGTAAGCGGCATAGTAATCATCGTGATAGCGATGCCTGATGCCAGGTACGCCGTTATCACGACCACCGGCTCTCAGCGCCTCACGATGGAACGCATCGACCAGAGCCCGTTCTTCGACCGCGAAAGCGATATGGCTGCCCTTGCCTGGCTCTTCCTCATCGTGAAGCCAGAGGCAGGGGTAGCCACCCACGCCAAGCCCGTACCGGGTGCCACCGGTACGAGTGCGCTCGGGTGGAACAGTGATGATTATCTTGAAGCCCAATGGAGCCAGGGCGAGCTCGTAGAACCGACAGGATGCCGCAGCGTCCCTCACGGCGAATTCGACATGGTCAAGAATGCTCATCGATACGTCCTCCTTCGTGAATCTTCTGTCGCCGCTCAGCGCTAGCGATCATGTGTACACATCTCTCGATCAATGCCCGTGTTGCCAGCTCTTGTAGACGAACTCCAGGCTATAGCCATCTAGATCGCGAACATTCGCAGCGTAGTAGCGAGGGTCATAGTGCAGCCGAGCACCAGGGGCTCCGGCATCCGTAGCACCTGCGGCCAACGCGGCGGCGTATGCCGCATCGACAGCGTCGCAGCTATCGGCGACGAAGCCGACATGCACGGCACGGGTATCGACCGCCCCCTCACGCAGCCAGAAAAACATGCGCCCCTGTGCGCCAAAACCCTTGAGATCAGGATGTCCTGGCGGGCCGTTCTTGCCGTCGTAATCGAGCCGGTTACGAATACCGAGCGGAGCCAGTGCCTGTGAGTAGAACTGCACCGCAGCATCGACGTCTTTCACCGAAAGAAAAATATGGTCAAGCATTTCGCCGCTCCCTTCAGATGATGTAACCGCCAGCGACTTCGATGGACTGGCCGTTGATCCAGCAGCCGTCGGCAGTCAGCAGCATGGCGATCACACGTGCGACCTCCTCAGGCTCACCGATGCGTCCCAGGGCTGTCTGGCCCGCGAGCAAGGTCTCGAAATCTGCGTTCAGTCCACCGCCCAACTCGGTACGCACAGGCCCGGGTGAAACGGCGTTTACACGGATGTGGCGCTCACCGAACTCCTTAGCCATGTAACGCGTGAGCACCTCCAGCCCCGCCTTGAAGGCTGCATAAGGCGCAACGCCTACGGTCGCCACGCGGGTGGTTGCACTGGTGACATTGACGATACCTGCCCCTTCCTGCAGCAAAGGCAGTAGGGTTTGCGTCAAGAAGAACGGCCCCTTCAGATGCACGTTCAGCAGGCCATCGAATTGCGCCTGGGTGACGTTCTCGATGGGGTTGAACAGTCCATAGCCGGCGTTGTTGATCAACCCCGTCAGCCCACGTGCTTGAAACTCGCGGGTCAGGACGTCCACCACCTCATCGCGAAATGCGTGAAAGCTCTCTACCTCACTGACATCCAGCTTCAGTGCCACGGCCTTGCCACCTTCTGTCTGGATCTGTTCGACCACTTCAGCAGCACGCAGTGGGTGGCTGTTGTAAGTCAGAATCACGCCCAGACCGCGACGGGCGCACTCGATGGCCGTGCTGGCACCGATGCCTCGACTTCCACCTGTAATGACGATTGTACTCATCTCGACAGCTCCCTCGTTTGGATGCGCAAACGATAGGGAGCAGGGTCAGGGGACACACACCCATTACTGGCAGATTCCTGCCTATTTCTACCTTCCACCTTGTGAGCAATATCAAGACAGGCTCAAATGGCGGCATGAACGATCAACTCGAAGAACTACGCGCGCTTACCGCTCATGCCGAGAACCGACGCACCGAGACAGGTATTCCGCGCGTCGCCATGGTTCAGGGCGAAATACCCGAACACCAGTTGGCGGCAGTCTACGACCCCATGGTCAACCTGATCCTGCGTGGCAGCAAATCGATATCCATTGGCGGCAGAACGCTACACTACGACTCCGCTACCTATTTCGTGATGTCCGTAGGCCTGCCTGCTGCAGGACAGGTGCATGCCGATGAATCAGGCGCGCCTTATCTGGCAGTCGCCTTGTCACTCGATGCCAAGGTCATTGCTGATCTGTTGTACGACCTGCCTGATCCTCTCACCCGAGACAAGGAGCACAAGGCCTTCTCCGTCGCCCAGGTAACCCGCGAATTACTGGACGCCTGGGTGCGCATGCTGCGCCTGATGCAACGCCCAGAGGAGATCGCCGCGCTCGCCCCCGCCTACGAACGCGAGATTCTCTATCGCGTACTGCAGGGACCGATGGGCTGGATGTTGCACGACATTGTCTCCCCCGATAGCGCACTGGCTCGAATCAACACAGCGATTCAGCGAATTCGCCAGGACTACGCGCAGCCGTTGCGCATTGATGAACTGGCCGCGCACTCTGCTATGAGCGTGTCCGCCTTCCACCGGCACTTCAAGACCGTCACCGCGCTGAGCCCGCTGCAATACCAAAAGCAGATCCGCCTGCTGCAGGCTCGCACCCTCCTGCTTACAGCTGGACGCAGCGTGACCGCCGCAGCACACGAAGTGGGCTACGAAAGCCCGACCCAGTTCGGTCGGGAGTACACCCGTGAGTTCGGTGTATCACCCGCCAGGGACACCGCGAGAATTGCCCAGCAAATGAAGGCGGACTGATCATCTGCTTGCGCGGCAACTCTGCGAACGGGGCTTTGTATGTTCAGAACGCCAGCACCTCACCATCCTGCGGAATCAGCAGTTCGACCTGCGCGCGGGTAGCGGCCTCGGCCAACGCCAGGCGGCTGACCGGGCAGTGGCTGATCGCCTCGAGGTGATTGGCCACCACTGCCGCACCACTCAACTGGGCGAACTCGATCACCTCATCGATGCCCATGATGATGTCGCCGCCCAGGTCGAAACGCGCACCACCTGCCGGTACCACACTGACGGCAGGTCGATGCTCGCGCACGCAGGCACGCACCGCATCGGTGAGCAGCGTGTCGCCCGCGAGGTACAGGCTCGGCTCACCCGGCATCTCGATCAGAAAACCGACACCGTGCTCCATCAGGCGTCCGACGATTCCCAGACCATGGGTGCAGCGGATAGTACGAATGCGTCCGCCGAGAAAGGGGCCGGGGTATTCATGCTCTGGCAACAACACCTGCACGTTCAGGCCACGCTGTCGCAGGTAGCTGGCGTCGTGCGGCGTGCAGATCACCGGAATCTGCCGTTCGCGCAGCCAGTGGGTGCCGGCACGATCCAGGTGATCGAAATGACCTTTCTGGCAATGAGTGATCAGGCAGTGAGTGACCGACTCCAGCGCGGCGCGAGCACCGACTGGCAACTCGACCAGTGGGTTGCGCTGGCGAGCGCCGAACAATCGCAGCGGTGGTAACGCGCCCTGCCGGGCCAGCATGGGGTCGACCAGAACGCGGTGCTGGCCGAATTCGACGATGATGGTGGCGTTACGCAGTTGCTGAATCTTCATGAAAAGCCCTCGGGTTCTGAGGGCTCCATGCTGCCTATCCGGCTTCAGGGCAATAATGGCAGTATTGGACATCTTCGATTCATTTCAGGCCATCGCCCCATGCGCATTGGTTTGCTGCTGTATCCCGACTGCATGCCTGCCGGGCTGTTCGCCTTCGCCGACCTGCTGCACGCGGCCAACCGCCGAAGCGGACACCCGCTGTTCGAGGTTCACTATGTCGCCGAGCAGGCCGGATCGGTGCAGTGCGCGCATGGCATGAGCCTGCAGGCCAGCGCCGCGCTCGCCCCGCGCCAGCTCGATGCCCTGCTGATCCCCGGTTTCTGGGCCGAATCGGCGGAGCAGGCAGAGGCGGTTTTGAGCGGCAATGCCACACTGATCAAGGCGCTGTCATCCATAGGTAAGCGCGTGCAGTTGTGGAGCTACTGCACGGGTGTCGGCCTGCTCGCCGCCAGCGGTCGCCTGAACGGCCAGGCGGCAACGGTGACCTGGTGGCTGGCGGACGTCATGCGTGGACGCTTCGCGCGGGTACGCTGGCAAAGCGAGAGCAGTTGCGTGTTCGCCCAGGGCGTAGCCACTGCATCCGGGGTGAACGGCTACTTGCCGATTGCCCAGGGCGTGATCGAGCGACACCTCAGCGAACAGGCCTTCAGGGACATCAGTCAGTTGATGGTGCTGCCCCGCCCAGCCGTCCCGCACAGTGCGTTCCAGGGCGCCAGCCTGATGCAGCAGCCCGTGGGCCTGCTGCGCCGTCTGCATGCCCTGATCGAACAAACGCCTGCCGAGCAACTGACGGTGCAGGTGCTGGCCGACCAATTGGCGATGTCCGAACGCACCCTGGCGCGCAAGGTAAGCGCGCAAACCGGTGAACCGGTGGCGAGCTACGCGCGGCGCATCAAGCTCTACCAACTCAGCGAACGCCTGGCCATGACCTCCTCACCGCTGAGCACGCTCAGTGCCGAGCTGGGCTTCAGCAGCGCGGCCAATCTGCGGCGCATGTTCAAGGCGCTGACCGGGCTGACACCTGCGCAGTATCGCCAGCAGTACGGGCGTATCTGATCGCGCAATTCGCAGCACTCGACAGCGACTGAAAAGACCCGACGACAAGCGAAAAGCCGTTTCGCTCGTTGCGCTGATGCAACAGTCCTTTGTCGAATCGACGGTTTAATGAGCTTGCTAACGAGGCGTATAACCGAAGTGCGACATATCGCCGCATTCGCATTTCGAGGAGACAAGCATGAACGTGATCGTGCATGAGCGTGACAACGAACATCTTTCCCGTGAAGCCCGTGCCATGGGGATCGTGGTCTGGGATGTGATTCAGAACGGAGAGCTGGTCGGCATCTTCCCGTCGCAGGACGAAGCCAATGCCTACCGCCAGGCGCTGGAAGAAGCGCAACCGCAAGGATGAACAGAGGCTGTTGCCGTTTCCAGCGAAACGGCAACAGCTTCAAAGATGCATCTAGCTCACAACCCTCAGGCGAACCACCGAACCGCCCGCGCCAGCTGGCAACCCCCGGTAATCCCTAGGCAACCAATAGCGCAGGCAGCCCGCCAGGCGTTGCCAGAATCCTGAAGTGCCACATTGGTAGCAGGGCAACTCGCGTGGCAGTAACAACTGCGCCGCCAGATAGCCGACCTCTGCTTCGCAGCAGTCGTAAATCTCCCGATCAGCTGTTTCAACATCGAGCCAGGCGTAACGACGTTCAGAGTGGATATTCATCGCCTCGGCCCTCTCACAGATCGAGCACGAGGGGCTGCACGCCGTCCTCGCCCTGCGCCGGGATTGCACAGCAGATCAGCACACTACCGTCCTCCGGCAATTCATCCGGTGGGTTCGGGTAGTGCACCTGACCGCTGACCAGGCGCGTCTTGCAGGTACCGCAGGAACCGCCACGGCAGCTGAACTCAGGCGTCAGGCCACGGCTTTCTGCCAGTTCCAGCAGGCTGCCACCCTCCGGCTTCCAGCGTGCCTCCTTGCTCGAGGAGGTGAAATACACCGGTACCGGCTCGCTCGCGGCGGGCGGCTGGACGAAGGTGACGCTCTGATCATCCGTGCGACGCTTCAGTGTCGACGGGCCGAACGCCTCGGCATGAATGCGCGTGTCGGCGACGTTCAAATCGCGCAGGCCGTCGTAGATCGCCTGGGTAAAGGCGGCCGGGCCACACAGGTAGAAATCGTAATCGTCGAACGACAGCGCCGCCTTGATCTGCGCCAGCTCGATGCGCCCATGCTGCTCGTAGTCGTGCCCGAGCACTGCGTCCTGCTCCGGTGCACTGAGAGCACGGTGAACCTGCAACAGGCCACCCGCGCGCTGTACCAACTCACGCAGCTCGGCCTGGAACGGCAGGTCAGCGAGCGTCCGTGCGCCCTGGAAGAAGTGGATACGCCTGCCCTGCTCCAGCGCCACCTGCTCGCGCAGCATCGACAGCAACGGGGTGATGCCGACACCGGCACCGATCAGCACCAGTGGCCGGTTGGTCTCACTGTTCAGGGTGAAACTGCCCAGCGGCGGGCGCACGTCCAGCACATCGCCTACCCGGATCTGCTCGTGCAGATGCCGCGAAACCACACCCTGCGCCTTGATGCTGATACGCAGCTGACCGTCCGAGGGCGCACTGGACAGGCTGTAGGTACGCAGCAGGGTTTCGCCCGTGGCAGTGGTGATGCGAATAGGCAAGTGCTGACCGGCCGCGAAGCGCGGCGCAACGCCCTGCTCCGGCGCCAGCACGAACGAGCGGATATCGGCGCTCTCCTGCTGCTGGTGCTGCACGCGCCAGCGCTGCCACTGGTTGCGCTGCTCACGCTCGCGCAGGCGGGCGTCGGTTTCCGCCCAGGTGCCGGTCATCAGGCTGGTCGGTGCATATTCTTCGAAGGCCCAGCGCAATGAGGTCGCCGCCGGGCGCAGCACCGCCTGTTCGACGTCGAGCGTCCACAGCCGCTCGGCGCCTTCGAAGGCGTTGATCAGCGGGCTGTCGAGGATGATCTCGGCGCGACCAGCCAGTTGCAGCACGTCGCCGCTGGTGAAATCGACGAACAGCAGACCGGCGCGCGGATTGACGCTGAGGTTGCCCAGGGTATTGAAGAACAGATTGCCGGCGTAGTCGGGAATGGTCAGGCGATTGCCCTCCACGCGCACGAAGCCGGCGCGTCCGCCACGGTGCGAAACGTCCACCGAGCGGCGGCCATCGTCGTGCTCGACGTAACTGGCGACGAAGAAGGTGTCGGCGCTGCGGATCATCTCGACGCTGCGCGCATCCAGTTCGGTCGCATCAATGCGCTCGATACCCCGTTCGTGCGCGCGGCGGTACTGGCGCAGTTGGATGTACTGCGGGCAATTGCCGTAGGAATGCTCCACGGTGATCTCCAGGCGTTGTGCCGAAGCCTGACGAATTTGCCCATTGAGACGATTGCGCCGCCGCGTATGCAGCTCGATGCCGAGCAGGCCGATGGCCTCGCCGCTACCCAGACCGGATGTGGCCGGATCGAGTGGGTCGAGCACCATGGCGGCGAGATCGAACGACAGTCGGCGTGGATCGGGCGAGGTGACGAAACCCTCCTCGCCCTCGATCAGCGTGGCCCAGGGCTGGCCTGCGCCATCCACAGCACCCGCGATCATGAACGGCAACTGGTGGTAGAACTCGCGATGCTGATCCGGCATGTAGTCGCGGATCACCTTCTGCCCGAGCACTTCCATACGTTCGGCGACGCCGACCTTTTCCTGCAGTTGCCGTTCACCGGCGTGCCAGGGCGACTGCCGGTGGCTGGGGAGCTGTTGCATGTTCTGTCCTCCACGCAAGAAGCTGCCGAGTGATCCCGGCAGCTATCGGCGACTCAGGCTTGCAGACCGGCGGCAGTACGCGGCATCGGCACGAACCCCGGCAACGCTTCGATGCGAGCCAACCAGGCGCGAATGCTCGGGTAGGGCTCCAGCGAGACGTTGCCCTCCGGCGCATGGGCGATGTAGGAGTAGTTGGCGACGTCGGCGATGCTCGGCTTGTCGCCAGTGAGGAACGGGGTTTCGCTCAGCTCGCCTTCCATCACGGTGAACAACGCATGGGCGCGGTTGATCACTTCCTCGGTGTTGAAGGAGTAGCCGAATACGGTCACCAGACGAGCAGCGGCAGGACCGAAGGCCACCAGCCCGGCGGCCACGGACAACCAGCGCTGCACGCGGGCGGCAGCCGCCGGCTCCTGCGGCAGCCAGTCGTCGCTGCCGTAGCGCTTGGCCAGGTAGACGAGGATGGCATTGGAGTCGCTGACGATGGTGCCGCCGTCATCGATCACCGGCACCTGGCCGAAGGGGTTGAGGGCAAGGAACTCCGGCGTCTTGTGCGCGCCCTTGGCCAGGTCGACGAAGATCAGCTCGGTGGGCAATTGCAGCAGCGACAGCATCAGCTCGGCGCGGTGGGCGTGGCCGGAGCGCGGGAAGTTGTACAGTTTGATGGCGGTACGGGACATGGCGATGATTCCTTTGAGGTTGGCTTAGGACACCGCGAGACGGCTTGTCTTCGCGACGATGGGGCCATGTTCGCCTCATCCAATATCGATAAGAATCACCACACAGGACAATCCACTATTTCACTTTCTGCAATTCACTTCCCTCACGCCTGAAACGCTGGATGAGCACGCAGGCGCGGCACGGCAAAATCGAGGAAGCTGCGCACCCGCCCCGCCGCCCGCCGTCCTTCGCGGTAATACAGTTGTACCGGCACGGGCGCTGCGGCGAAGCTTTCCAGCACCGCCTGCAACTGCCCTCTCTGCAACTCCTGATAGGCCTCGTAGCTCAGGCAGCGGGTCAGGCCAAAACCGGCGAGCGCCGCGCGGATCGCTGCCTGCGGCGTGCTGCAGGTCAGTCGCGGCGCGAGCCTCACCGCGCCGTCCGCAAAACGCCATTCCCCCGCATGACCGGTCGAAGAACGGGCAATGGTGCGATGAGCCTGCAGGGCCTGCGGGTTGGCGGGCCAGCCCCAGCGCTCCAGGTAGGCCGGCGCCGCACACACCAACGGCCGCGCCCATCCCAGCGGCACGGCGAAACCGGACGAACTGGGCAGATGGCCGACCACCACGGCCAGGTCGATGCCCTCCTCCAGCAACCTGGGTGGCTCTTCACGCGCCAAGGTAGCCAGGCTCACCTCGGGAAATTCCGCCAGGTAGTCGACAGCGATGGGGGTCAACACCTGATGCGTCATCAACAGTGGCAGGGCCAGGGTCAGTTGTCCGGCAGGAGTGGTGTGCAGCCCCGTCACCGACTGCTCGGCCTCTTCCACCCGCTGCAGGATACGTTGGCAGCTCTCGGCGAACGCCGCACCCGCCGGGCTCAGGCTGACGCCACGCGGCCCACGCAACAGCAAGGTGCTGTCCAGGCGGCTCTCCAGCGCTGCCACGGTACGCATCACCGTCGCCTGCGACAGCTGCAAGTGCCGGGCAGCGGCCGCCAGGCTGCCCGCCTGGGCCACGGCGAGGAACACCTGCATTTCACGATGATGGCTCATGCGGCAGGTGGAGCCCCGGCCGCGCGCAGGGCCGGGTCGGCACGAAAACTGGCGGCACAGTGGTCGACGAAGGTACGCACCTTGGCCGACACCTGGCGACCGCCCTGGTGAATGATATGCACCGGCAAGGCAGGGGGTTCGAACGCTTCGAGCACCAGTTCGATCTCGCCACGCGCCACTGCATCGGCCACCTGATAGGACAGCACGCGGGTATAACCCCAGCCCAGGCGCGCCACGCTGATCGCTGCCTGGTTGGAACTGACGGTAAAGCGAGGCTGGGGCATGAAGCCGAACGGACCGTCCGCACCGATGAACTGCCAGTTCGACAGCAGGGTGCTGGCACTGGACATGACGATGGGCGCATCGCGCAGCTCATCCGGATGACGCGGCCGACCGACCCGATCGAGAAAGGCGGGCGAGGCGCACACCACCGGGCGGATCTGCCCGACCTGCAACGCCGGATGATCGCCCTCGGGCAGCGAGCCGATGCGCACGGCAACGTCGATGCCCTCCTCCATCATGTTCACCACCCGGTCGACCAGCAGCGCATTGACCTCCACGTCCGGGTGGGTGTCGAGATACTGGGCGATGCGCGGGATCAGGAACAATTCGCCGAACATCACCGGCGCGGTCAGGGTCAGCCGCCCACGCGGGCGCACACTGCCACCGGCGGCCAGTTCCTCGGCCTCCTCCAGCTCCAGCAGAATGCGCCGGCAGTCCTCGACGTAACGCTGGCCAGCCTCGGTCAGGCGCAGGCTGCGCGTGCTGCGGGCCAGCAACAGCGTGCCGAGGCGCGCCTCCAGCGCCGCGACGGCGCGGGTCACGCTGGGCGGCGAAATGCCCAGCAGCTTGGCGCCCCCGGCGAAGCTCTCGGCCTCGGTCACCGCCAGCAACACCCTCATTTCCTGAAACCGATCCATCGTCACCGCCTGGTTTTCTATGGCTATGGCTGCGTTAAGTGTTTGGCGTTGGTACAAAAGCCCGTAGGGTGGGCCGGGCGGCGCTCCGCTTCAGCCCACCAACTGCGGTCAGCGTGGGCTAAAGCCCACCCTACAAGGCTCAGAGCCTTCCTAGAACCGCTTGGCAACAGCTAACGCAGACATAGCCTTTTCTATTGCATCGACACAGAGTAACCCAAGCAGAAGCGGCGCCAGGACTCAGCGCCGGCTCAAGGCCAGGCGCGCGGCGAAGAGGACGAAGATCAGCCCGGTGCTGCGATCCATCCACTTGATCACCACCTCGCGCCGCAACCAGTGACCGAGCGGCTGGGTGGCGCCGATCAGCAACAGCGCCCAGACCAGGCTGAGTGCCACGTGAATGCCCACCAGGCCGAACGTCCAGGCAATCAGCGGTTGGCCCTGCGGGATGAACTGCGGCAGGAAAGACACGTAGAAAATCCCTACCTTGGGGTTGAGCACATTGCCCAGCAGGCCACGCAGGAACCAGTTGGCGCCAGCGGTATCACTCGCCTGAGCAGGCGCCAGCGAGGTACGCGGGCGCAGCAGCATGTTCAGCCCGAGCCAGGCCAGATACGCCGCACCGCAATACTTGAGGAGGTTGTAGCCGAATTCGGAAACCGCCAGCAGCGCGCCAAGGCCGAAGGCCACCGCCGCGCCCCAGATCAGGCAGCCGGCATTGATGCCCAGCGCGGCGCGAAACGCCTGCTGCCGGCCCTCGACCGCAGCGGTACGCAACACCAGCGCAGTGTCGATCCCCGGTGTCAGCGTCAGCAGCGTGGCGGCAAGGGTGAAAGCGATCAGGTTTTCGGCAAAGGGCATCGGCAGGCGCTCCGTCCGCAGGGCAGAGCGCGAGTATAAACAGCGCATCGTTCAAACCGTAGGGTGCGCCGTGCGCACCGCCAACAACCGGGAATCCACCCGGTGCGCACAGCGCACCCTACGTTTATCCGCGATACGCCTCGAACAACCCGCTAGCGCCCATGCCGCCGCCAACGCACATGGTGACGATGCCATAGCGCAGCTCGCGGCGCTGCAACTCGCGCACCAGATGGCCGACCTGGCGCGAACCGGTCATGCCGAAGGGATGGCCGATGGAGATGGAGCCGCCGTTGACGTTGTATTTCTCATTGTCGATTTCGAGCGTGTCGCGGCAGTACAGGCATTGCGAAGCAAACGCCTCGTTAAGCTCCCAAAGATCGATGTCAGCCACGCTCAGGCCCTTGGCCTTGAGCAGCTTGGGCACCGAGAACACCGGGCCGATGCCCATTTCATCCGGCTCGCAACCGGCCACGGTGAAGCCACGGAAGTAGGCCTTGGGCGTCAGGCCCAGCTCCAGCGCTTTCTCCAGGCTCATCACCAGGGTCATGGAGGCGCCATCGGACAGTTGTGAAGCGTTGCCCGCCGTCACGCTGCCAGCCGGGTCGAACGCTGGTTGCAGCTTGGCCAGGGATTCCAGGGTAGTGTCCGGGCGGTTGCAATCATCCGCCTCGACCACGCCATCGACGATCTTCTTCTCGCCGGAGGCCTTGTCCTCCACCTGATACTTCACCGACATCGGCACGATTTCGTCAGCGAACAGGCCTTCGGCCTGGGCCCGCGCGGTACGCTGCTGGCTTTGCAGGGCATAGGCATCCTGGGCTTCGCGGGTGATGCCGTAGCGGTTGGCGACGATCTCGGCGGTCTTGCCCATGGGGTAGTAGATGCCGGGGTTTTCCTTCTGCAGCAACGGGTTGAACAGGTTGTCCATGTTCATGCTTTTCAGGGTCATGGTGATGGACTCGACGCCGCCGGCGACGATGATGTCGCTGCAACCGGACGCCACCTGGTTGGCGGCGATGGCGATGGCCTGCAGGCCCGAGGAGCAGAAGCGGTTGAGGGTCATGCCCGCCACCGGGTTGCCCAGACGCGAGAGCACCGCGACGTTGCGGCCGATATTCATGCCCTGCGCACCCTCGTTGGAGCCGGCGCCGACGATGCAGTCATCGACCAGCTTCGGGTCGATGCCGTTGCGCACCAGCAGCGCATCGACGCAGTGAGCGGCCATGTCGTCCGGCCGGGTCATATTGAACTTGCCGCGGAAAGACTTGGCCAGGCCAGTCCGGACGCTATCGACGATCACCACTTCACGCATGACGCACCTCGTTGTTATTGGATGGCGAATGACGTGAAGATAAATCCAGCCGATCCCCGGGCGCGACCATCATTGATCTGGCGTATACGGGACGATGCCGGGACGTAGCCCGGATGCAATCCGGGGCTTTGGGATCGACCCAAAAGCATCGCGGCTGAAGCCGCTCCTACGGACGGATGGACATCTTCTATAGGAGCGGCTTCAGCCGCGATCAACGCAGAACCCGTTGTAACCTGTGAGAGCGGCTGAACGGCATTGCGCTTTAGCCGCGATTAACGCTTCAATCCTTGGCGAACGCCGCCTCGATGGCCTCGTTGATGGTGCGCAGCACCTTGACCCGGGCGAATCGCTTGTCATTGGCCTCGATCAGCGTCCAGGGTGCGATCTCGGTGCTGGTGCGGTCGACCATGTCCCCCACTGCGTCGGCGTAGTCGTCCCACTTGTCGCGATTGCGCCAGTCCTCCTCGGTGATCTTGAAGCGCTTGAAGGGAATCTGCTCACGCTCCTTGAAACGCTCCAGCTGCGTCTGCTGATCGATGGCCAGCCAGAACTTCACCAGGATCACCCCGGCATTGGTCAGTTGCTCCTCGAAATCATTGATCTCGCCATAGGCACGCAGCCAGTCGGCCTGACTGCAGAAGCCCTCGACTCGCTCCACCAGCACACGGCCATACCAGCTGCGGTCGAAGATGGTGAAATGCCCGCGCGCCGGGATGTGCCGCCAGAAGCGCCATAGATAGGGCTGGGCGCGTTCTTCCTCGGTCGGCGCCGCCACCGGCACGATGCGGTACTGGCGCGGATCGAGGGCTCCGGTGACGCGGCGGATCGCGCCGCCCTTACCGGCAGCATCGTTGCCTTCGAACGCCGCGATCAGGGCGTGCTTGCGCATGCGCTTGTCACGCATCAGGCCGGACAGGCGCGCCTGCTCGGTAGCCAGTTGCTCCTTGTAGTCGTCCTTGCCCAGTGCCTGAGTCATGTCCAGGCTGGCCAACAGGCCGCGATTATCCAGGCTCGACACCAACGGCGCAGCATGCGGGCGCAGGGCTTCACGGGCCTTGTTGGCCAATGCTGCCTGCAGACCTTCGAGCAGAATGCGCCCGACGGTGAGGCTGCGGTAGTAATGATCGACGCCCTCGACCACGTACCAGGGCGCATAGTCGCGGCTGGTGCGGCGCAGCACGCGCTCGCCGTAGCGCACGAACTTGTCGTAGGTCTTCGATTGTTGCCAGTCCAGCGGGCTGATGCGCCAGCTGTGCAGCGGGTCGTCCTTGAGCGCTTCGAGGCGTGCCTTCATCTGCTTCTTGGACAGGTGAAACCAGAACTTGAAGATCAACGCGCCCTCGTCGCAGAGCATGCGTTCCAGGCGCTCGGCGCCGTCGATGGCCTGGTCGAGTACCGCGTCCTTGAAGTGTCCGTGCACACGCCCCTGCAGCATCTGGCTGTACCAGTTACCGAAGAAGATGCCCATGCGCCCTTTCGGCGGCAACTGTCGCCAATAGCGCCAGGCCGGTGGCCGCGCCAGTTCTTCATCGGTCTGGATATCGAAGGTGCTGACCTGGATCAGCCGCGGATCCATCCACTCGTTGAGCAGCTTCACCGTCTCGCCCTTGCCGGCGCCTTCGACGCCGTTGATCAGCACGATCACCGGGAAGCGCGCCTGCTGCTTGAGCTCGAACTGCGCCTCCAGCAACGCCTCGCGCAACGCCGGCTCTTCGGCCTCGAACGTGGCCTTGTCGATACTGCGGCCGATTTCGGCGGATTCGAACATGCAATGACCTCCCTGGAATGATCATCAGAGCCTAACGGATAGAACGCGACTTTGCCTGACAGCGGCTCGACACGGATTGACCTGCGCCGGGAAAAGCACGTGCGCAGCGGTTAGAATCGCCGCCTGTTTTATCGGGAGCCATCATGTCCGACGTCCATAATGCCCAGCTCGACTGGGATGAACACGGCCAGCCGCTGTCGCGCAGCTACGGCGACGTGTACTTCTCCCGCGCCAACGGCCTGGAGGAAACCCGTCACGTCTTCCTCGCCCACAACCGCATCATCGAGCGCTGCCAGGCTCTGCCGGCAGGCGGACGACTGGTGATCGGCGAAACCGGCTTCGGCACCGGGCTCAACTTCCTCTGCGCCTGGCAGGCCTTCGCCGAGCACGCCCCGCATAATGCGCGACTGCATTTCGTCAGCGTGGAGAAATTCCCGCTGACCCAAGCAGATTTGCAGCGCGCCCTGGCCCTGTGGCCGGAGCTGACGCCCTACGCCGAGCAACTGCTGGCGCAGTACCGCGCTATGCATCCCGGTTTCCAGCGTCTGCTGCTCGACGGCGGACGCGTGGTGCTGACGCTGATGATCGGTGATGTGCTCGAGTGCCTGCCGCAGCTGGACGCCAAGGTCGACGCCTGGTTCCTCGATGGCTTCGCCCCGTCGAAGAACCCGGAGATGTGGACGGACACCCTGTTCGCCGAACTGGCGCGGCTGTCGGCACCCGGCGCCACCCTGGCCACCTTCACCAGTGCCGGTTTCGTCCGGCGCGGGCTGATCGCGGCGGGCTTCGCCGTGGTGCGGGTCAAGGGCTTCGGCCACAAACGCGAGATGCTTGCCGGCCCGTTCCAGGATGAACAAATGCAGCGCTCGGTGCCCTGGTTCGCCCACCCGGTATTGCCGACAGGCGAACGCCAGGCCGTGGTAATCGGCGCCGGCCTGGCCGGTTGCGCTACCGCCGCCAGCCTGGCCGCACGCGGCTGGCGCGTGACTGTGCTGGAGCGCCATGACGATGTCGCCCGCGAGGCATCGGGCAACCCCCAGGGCGTGCTCTATCTGAAACTCTCAGCCCACGGCACCACGCTGTCGCGGCTGATCGTCGCCGGTTTCGGCCATACCCGCCGCCTGCTCGAAAGCCTGCAACGTGGCACAGACTGGGATGCCTGTGGCGTGCTGCAACTGGCCTTCGATGCCAAGGAAGCCGAGCGCCAAGCCAAACTGGCCGCAGCCTTCCCTGACGACCTGTTGCATGCGTTGCTCCAGACAGAAGCTGAGGAGCACGCCGGTATCGGCCTGCCAGCCGGCGGCCTGTTCTACCCGGATGCCGGCTGGGTGCACCCGCCAGCGCTGTGCCGGCAACTGGTGCAGCACCCGCTGATCGAACTGCGCCCCTATCAGGAGGCGCTGAGCCTGAGTCGGCAGGATGATCGCTGGTGCGTCGAGGGACAGAACAGCGTGCTGGCTGAAGCACCCGTGCTGGTGCTGGCTTGTGCTGCCGAAATCTCCCGCCTGCTGCCGGATGCAAACCTGCCGCTCAAGCGCATCCGTGGCCAGATCAGCCGCCTGCCGGCCAGCGAAGCCAGCCGCGCGCTGCTCACCGTAGTCTGCGCCGAAGGCTACGTCGCGCCACCACGCGGCGGCGAGCATACCCTGGGCGCCAGCTTCGACTTCCATAGCGATGATTTGGCGCCCAGCGTTGCCGAACACGCCAGCAACCTCGAACTGCTGCGGGAGATCTCCACGGATCTCGCCGAGCGCCTGGATGTGCAGACGCTCGATCCTGCCACTCTGCAAGGCCGCGCCGCCTTTCGCTGCACCAGCCCGGACTACCTGCCATTGGTAGGCCCGTTGGCCGAGCAGCAGACGTTCAACGAGGCCTATGCCGTGCTGGCCAAGGACGCTCGCCAGGTACCGGAAACACCCTGCCCCTGGCTGCCGGGTCTGTATATCAACAGCGGCCATGGCTCACGCGGTTTGATCACGGCGCCGCTGTCAGGCGAGCTGATCGCCGCCTGGCTGGATGACGAACCGCTGCCGGTACCGCGCGACGTGGCCGAGGCCAGCCACCCCAATCGTTTCATGCTGCGCACGTTGATTCGCGGGATATAGGACGGTACCGGGAGTCGATCCGTTCACGTAGGGCGTACTCGGCTTTGGCTTCCTGCGTCGCTCTAACTCCTGCATCCATGCAGTTGTCGCGAAGCAGTACGCCGTTTCCAGGCTTGGTATGGGGCGGACTGTTCGCTGGCACTACGAGCAGCTCTGACCTCGGTAAGCACTGGCTTCGGCTTGCGAAACACCAGCACGTTACCCAGTGGGTTAGCCGCCTGCCACTATTCGTGATGTCTTTACCTCTACTTGCTGCGGCGTAACCCACCATCGTCGCAACGCGCTCTACTGCTTGGTGGGTTACACGACGCGCCACAACTGCAGGGCCTGTCGATCCGAGTTTTGCGTCGCTCCCCCCTACAAAAGCTGCCACGCCAGTTAGCCAGTGAGACGGCACAGGGAACGAAGCCATAAGAGCGCACGCCAGACCAACTTATCGAGCAACCGGCTTGCCAAAAGCAGCCTGAGAACAGACAGTTACCGAACTCCTGTCTAACGGATGCACCGATGTCACCCAAAGAACGCTCCTTTCTCGCCACTGTCCGCGCCGCGCTGCCGAACCTGCAACCGGCCGAACGCCGTCTCGGTGAGTTCGTCTGCGACTTTCCGGGAGAGCTGGCCAGCTACTCGGCGTCCGAACTGGCAACCCTGGCTCAGGTGTCCAAGGCCACGGTGTCACGCTTCGTCCAACGCCTGGGCTACGAGAACTACGAGGCCGCGCGCCGTCATGCCCGGGCAGAGAAACAGACCGGTTCGCGGCTGTTTCTCACGGCATCGGTCGACAGCTCAACGGTGCAATCCGTCGGTGCTCACGTCGCCCAGGGCGTGGCCAATGTCGAGGCGACCTTCCTCAGCATCACCGAAGGTCAGATCAACGCCGTGGCCAGCGCGACACTCGCCGCACGCAAGGTATGGGTGATCGGTTTTCGCAGCAGCCAGCCGTTCGCCAGCTACCTGCAATGGCAGATGACCCAGGTGATCGAGAACATCGTCGCGATCCCGGGTGCCGGCCAGACCCTGGGCGAAAGCCTGGTCAGCATCACCGAGCAGGACACGGTGATCGTCTTCGGCCTGCGCAGGCGTGTGGCAAGCACCAACGCCATGCTTGAACAGATCATCAAGAGCGGCGCCAAGCTGCTCTACATCACCGACGAAGGCGTCACGCCGCTCGCCAGCGCCACCTGGCACTTCCGCTGCCAGACCCTGGCACCCGGGCCGCTGTTCAATCACATGGCGGTAATGGGCATCTGCCACCTGATCGCCACACGCGCCATCGAACTTGCCGGGGCTGGCGGTCGCGCCCGGCTACGCGCCATCGAGAATCTCAACGACACGCTGGACGAGCTCTAAACAAAGCCAGGCAGTGCTTGAGGTCGATCAATAACACGTGAGGCAGGAACGTCTAAACCTGCCGTTCGGCCTCCTGCCGTCAGCGCCTTTCTCGGCCGCCAGTTTTCCCTTCGTCACGTTCTCGGCCGCCATGCCCGTGTGCAGAGCTGGGGCATGCACATCTACCTACGCACCCTTCCCGTGCACTCATCACCTTCCTATTTATTTCTCTCTAATCAACGATAAAAACATAACTAGTTGATACTTAACTGAAATTTAATTTTCACAATCAATGGCATGAAAACTGTATTCCAAACCATAGGCCCAGGCTGCGCTCCAGCGCCTGCCTATCCACTCGTTTCGAAGGACATGCTCATGGCTCATCGCATCATGCTCGGTTTGGCAGCCACGCTGTTTCTGGCTACCGCTCACGCCCAACCCCTGTCACTGAAAGTGCTCGGCCAGCCGGCCGGCTCCGGTCATATTCAGCAGAACAAGGAACAGCCCTTCTTCGAGAACCTGGCCAGCGAGTCTGGTCTGGATATCAAAGTGCAATACGTGCCCACCGATGTCGCCGGGATTCCGGACAACGACGGCCTGCGCATTCTCAAGTCCGGCCTGTTCGATATCGTTTCGATCCGTGGCCCGCAGGCCAGCCGTGACGAGCCTTCGCTGCTCGGGTTCGACCTGATCGGCCTGAACACCTCGTTCGAAGCAGGCAAGACCCACACCGCCGCCTTCTTCGACTACGTCGACCAGCGCCTGCAGAAGCAATTCAACGCCAAGCTGCTCGGCGTCTGGCCAGCCGGCCCGCAGGTGGTCTTCTGCAAACCGGCGATCACCGGCCTCGCGGATCTCAAGGGCCTCAAGGTGCGCGTGGGCGACCAGAGCGCAGCGATGTTCATGAGCGGTCTGGGCGCTACCGGCGTACCGATGCCATTCGGTGAAGTGCAGCAGGCGCTCGCCCGTGGTGTGGTCGACTGCGCCATTACCGGCCCGGCCTCGGCCAACTCCGGTGGCTGGCCGGAAGCGGCGACCACCGTGCTACCGATTGCCCTGCAGCTGGCGGTCAACGGTTATGCCATCAACCTCAATAGCTGGAACAAGCTTTCCGCCGAGCAGCAAACCAGCCTGCAAGCCGCCATCGTCAAGCTCAACAGCGATATCTGGGATTACTCCGAAGAGCTCTACGACGACGCCATGCGTTGCAACAGCGGCCTGCAGCCGTGTGTGCAGGGCAAGCCGTACAAGCTGACCAGCGTGCCGGTATCAGAAGCTGACCTGGCTACAGTCGCCGCGTCGGTCAACGCCACGTCGCTGCCGGTATGGGCCGAACAGTGCAACCGCATCGCCACCGACTGCGAGCAGAGCTGGCAGGCAACCGTTGGCGCAAGCCAGGCCCAGTAAGTCACCCGGAGCCCAGATATGAAAACCTACGCGCGTCTCTCCGGCATCGTCTTCGGTGCGGTGATGATCCTCCTCTCGCTGGCGATCACAGCCGAAACACTGCTGAGAAAACTGCTGTCGATTTCCTTTGGCGGCCTGGACGAACTCGGCGGGTATGCGCTGGCAATCTGTGCGCCGCTGGCGTTCACCGTCGCCCTGATCGAACGCTCGCACATCCGCATCAATCTGCTGCAAGCACGGATGTCGCTGCGCAACCAGGCGATTCTCAACGCCGTGGCTATGGTCTCTCTGGGCATCCTGTCGGCGTACCTGCTGTATTTCACCGTGCTCACCCTGCTCGATACCCAGGCCTACCACTCTATCGCGCAAACGCCCTGGGCCACGCCGCTGGTGTACCCGCAATCGCTGTGGTTGGTCGGTATGCTGGTGTTCGCCGGGGCTGCGTTGGTGCTCAGCATCCAGGCCTGCGTGCTGCTCTGGCGGCGCGACTGGCCGGCACTGAACAAGCGCTTCGCCGCCGATTCCATCAGCGATGAACTGCAAGCCGAACTGGGCGACCTGGCCAAACGTGAAGGAGCACGCCCATGAGCATCATGATCGTCGCAATCGGCTTCGCCATCATGCTCATGCTGATGTTCCTGAGCATTCCGGTGGCCGTGGCCATCATCGCCGTGGGCGCCATCGGCGGTTACCTGATGTACGGCGCACCGCTGGTGGACATGATGGGCGGCGTGCTCTGGTCGAGCCTCAACAGCCCGTCGATGCTGGCCATTCCGCTGTTCATGCTGCTGGGTGAATTGCTCCTGCGTGGCGGCATTGCCGACCGTATGTACGACGCCCTGGCAGTGTGGCTGGGGCGCTTGCCTGGCGGCCTGCTGCACACCAATATCGCCACCTGCACGCTGTTCTCTGCCACTTCCGGCTCGTCGGTGGCGACCGCCGCGACGGTGGGCACCATCGCCCTGCCGGCACTGGCCGAGCGCAACTACCCGATACGCCCGGCGCTGGGCACCCTGGCCGCAGGCGGTACGCTGGGCATCCTGATTCCGCCAAGCATCAATCTGCTGGTCTACGGCTCGCTGGCCAACACCTCGGTCGGCCAGTTGTTCACTGCGGGCATCGTGCCGGGGCTGCTACTGGCGCTGTGCTTTTCCCTGTATGTGTTCTTCGCCCATCGTGACGCCGGGGCGCAGGCACCTGACACTCGCGACATTCCGTTGCGGGTAAAGCTAGGCCTGCTCAAGCACCTGGTACCACCGCTGGTGATCTTCGGCGTGGTCATGGGCAGCATCTACGGCGGCGTTGCCACGCCTACGGAATCGGCCGCGCTCGGTGTGATCATTGCGCTGATCATGGTCGCTCTCAACGGCAGGCTGAGCGTCGACCTGCTGATCAACTGTTCGCTGCAAGCCGCGCGCACCACCGGCATGGTGCTGATCGTGCTGATGTGCGCGCTGATGCTCAACGTGACCATGGCCATGGTCGGCGCCGCCCAGACCATCACCGCGGCAGTGGCCAGCCTGGGCCTGGATCAGTTCACCCTGCTGCTTCTGCTGGTGCTCTTCTACCTGATCCTCGGCATGTTCATGGATGCCATGTCGATGCTGGTGCTGACCGTGCCGATCGCCGTGCCGATGGTGGTGGCGGTCGGCGTCGATCCGGTGTGGTTCGGCATCTTCATCGTGGTGATGTGCGAGATCGCGCTGATCACTCCCCCACTGGGCATGAACCTGTTCGTGGTGCAGGGCGTACGCAAGGATGGCGGCAGCTTCAACGACGTGATCATCGGCTCCCTGCCCTACGTGTTCGTCATGCTCGCCTTCACCCTGCTGATCATCATCTGGCCCGAGATCGTCACCTGGCTGCCCAACCTGATGGCGGGGAGCCGTTGATGCCGAGCTCACGACGCATTCTGGTGATCAACCCCAATACCAATGCCCGGATCACCGACACTATCCGCCGCTGCGCGCAGGCCATGGTGTGCGCAGACACCACAGTGGTGGTCGCCAACCCAGCGGCCGGCCCGCTGTCCATCGAGACCCTGGCCGACCGCGAGGCGGCGATCCCGCAACTGCTCGCCCTGATCGAGCGCAGTCTGACCGAACGGTACGACGCCTATGTGCTGGCCTGCTTCGACGATATCGCCCTGCAGGAAGCGCGAGCCATGACCTCGGTGCCGGTGGTCGGTACCTGCGAAGCCGGCATTGCCGCGGCGCGCAGCGTCGCCGAGCGGTTTTCGGTGGTCACCACCGTGCATGCCGCCGTGCCGACCATTCACGGCCTGCTCGAGTGCTACGGCGCGCAGGACATCGGCACGGTGCAGGCCGCCGGTATCGGCGTCGCCGAGGCGGCCATGAGCGGTGACGCCGCCGCACGACGAATAGAGGCGGCATCGAAGACCGCCATCGAACAGGACGGCGCCAAGGCCATCCTGCTCGGCTCCGCAGGCCTGATCGGGCGAGCACCGAGCCTGCAGCGTCGACTCGGCATCCCGGTCATCGATGGCGTGCTCGCCGCGGTACTCAGCGCCGAGGGCATGGCCCGCCTGCGCCTGCAGACCTGAGAGCCAGGGTGGTCGCCAGCCAACGGCGACCGCCCCCGAACATCGATGCAAACCTCTGCCGCAACACACCAACCTACTCACAAAGGTAAGTCAGCATGATCAACCTGAAACCGGGCCTCACGGCTCTGGCGGTATCCCTGTGCGTCCAGCAAATGGCTCAGGCGGCCGCCATCGACCAGGCCAACTCGCAGGGCTTCATCGCAGACAGCAGCCTGCAGGTACTGCTGCGCAACTACTACTGGAATCGCGACGGCAAGAATGGCGCCGGTGATCGCCGTGACTGGTCGCAGGGTTTTCTCGCCACCTACAACTCCGGTTTCACCCAGGGCACCCTGGGTTTTGGCATCGACGCCTTCGGCTACCTGGGCGTGAAACTGGATGGCGGCAGTGGCACCACCGGCCTCGGCAACCTGCCGGTCGACCGCCACGGCAACCCCGAGGACGAGTACGGCAAGAGCGGCGCCGCGCTGAAGATGCGCCTGTCCAGAACCACATTGAAATGGGGGGAAATGCAGCCGAAGAACCCGCTATTTGCACCAGGCGGCTCGCGCCTGCTGCCGCAGACCGCGGTGGGCTTCAGCCTGCTCAGCAACGAAATCGACAACCTCAGCCTGGATGCCGGCCACTTCACCTCGGGCACCAGCCCGGCCACCACCCGTAGCGACGGCGAGCTGTATGCCAGCTACGCACGGGTCGCGGCCGACTCGGTCGACTACCTCGGCGGCCGCTACAAGCTGAACGACGGCCTCAGCTTCGCCCTGTACGGTTCCGAACTGGAAGACATCTGGCGGCAGTACTACGCCAACCTCAGCTACAGCCTGCCGCTGGGGCAAGGTCAGGCGCTGAGCCTCGATTTCAACGGCTACCGCACCGACGATCATGGTCGTGCGCTGGCCGGCGACATCGACAACAGCACCTGGTCGCTCGCTGCCGGCTACAGCTTCCTCGGCGCGCACAAGATCACCCTCGCCTACCAGAAGGTCGACGGCGACACGCCATTCGATACAGTGGCGTTCGGCAACGGCGCCGGCAACAAGGGCGACTCGGTGGTGCTATCCAACGCCATCCAGTACTCCGACTTCAACGGCCCCGGCGAGAAATCCTGGCAGGCGCGCTACGACCTGAACATGGCCTCGTATGGTGTGCCCGGCCTCAACCTGATGGCGCGCTATGTCAGCGGTTCTGGCATCGACGGCACCCGCCTCGCAGCCGACAGCGCCTACTTCAACCGCTATGGCGAGGATGGCAGACACCACGAGCTGAACCTGGAGGCCCGCTACGTGGTGCAATCCGGCTCGGCCAAGGATCTCTCCGTTCGCGTGCGCCAGTCCTGGCACCGTGGCAACAGCGACCAACGCGAAGGCGACCACAACGACCTGCGCGTGATCATCGAATATCCGCTGTCGATACTCTAAAAAAGGCTGTGCTGAAGGCTAGCTCTGGCCTTCAGCACATCGACATCACGCGGTACGCGCCGGCGCGGCCAGTACTCGCGGTTTGCGAAATACCAGCCCGTTACCCAACATCACCAAGCCCAGGCCGAGCAGCGCCGGGGCCGTCCATTGGTAACCCTCCAGGAACACCGAAATATTCAGCGCCACCACCGGGAACAGCACCGTGCAGTAGGCCGCGCGCTCCGGCCCCATGCGCCCGACCAGGGTCAGGTAAGCGGTGAAGCCGATCACCGAGCCGGGAATCGCCAGGTACAGCAGCGAGCCGATGTAACGCACGTTCCACTCGAAGGCGAACGGCGTGCCGCTGGCTAGGCAGATCAACACCAGCATCAACGCGCCATAGAGCATGCCCCAGGCGTTGGTCGTCAGCGGCTTGAGCCCGGCCTTCTGCTGCAGACTGGAGAGCATATTGCCGGCAGAGAAGAATAGTGTGCCGAGCAGCGCCAGGCCGATGCCCAGTAAACTCTCGTGACTGGCCTCATGCCCGACCAGTTCCGGCCAGAACAACAGCCCAAGCCCTACCAACCCCAGCGCACCACCAAGCAAGACGTTGGCGGCGATGCGCTGCTTGAAGAACAGCCGCGCATTGATCGCGTTCCACAGAGTGGCTGTGGAGAAGATCACCGCGATCAGCCCGCTGGGTATCCACTGGCTGGCGGTGTAGAAGCACAGGAAGTTGAGGCAGAACAGGCACAGGCCCTGCACCAGGCAAATGCCCTGGCCCCGGCGATCCAGCGGTTGCAGGCGGCCACTGAGCCAGAGCATGGCGAACAGCACCAGCGATGCCAACGCGAAGCGATAGGCGATGGAAGCGGCGACGGCCACCTCGCCCATCTGGAATTTGATGGCGATCCAGGTCGTGCCCCAGATCAATACGGTCAGCAGGTAAAGCGACAGGTTCATTGAGTATCTCCCAAGACTGAGCACAGTCTGGAAGCGATACGCGCTGGGCGCTTGCACAAAGTTGCGCATTTATCGCTGCGCCATCACTGCCTGCCATCGCGCTGCAGGCTTTATCATGCGGGTTTAACCAGTCAGGTCATTCTCACCGCATGCTTTCCGCCGTCGCGCGCTACAAACAACTGTTGTCCAGCGCCCTCGCCCGCTACTTCCCCCGCACCACCGCCTACCTGCTCGCCGAGCGCGAAGCTGCGCAGCCGCGCAAGCCCATGCGTAAGCAGAGCAAAAAGAAATCCACCGACAACAAGAAAACCGGCAGCCGCAAGGCCGCCAGCGGCAAGCCTGGCCCTGCCGGCATTTATCCCGCCGCCCGACTGAAGATCGAGGACACCCAGGTGCAGGCCATGCGCGAGCGCGTGGCCCAGGCAGTGAACGCAGATCTGATCGGCGCACCGTCGGACGAGCAGTGGGCGATGATCCTCTGTCGCGCCCCACTGGCGCGCATCTTCGCGGGTGCCGGCTCGGGCAAGTCGAGCACTCTGGTGCTGCGCGTGGTGTTCCTGCTCTGCCACCTGGAGGTCGACCCGAAACGCCTGACGGTGATCTCTTTCACCAACGCCTCCTGCCACGAGCTGCGCGAGCGTCTGCAACGCCTGCTGAGCTTCTGGCAATACCCGCACGACGCGCGCCAGTGTGTACGCACCTTCCACGCCGCCATGGCGACGCTGGCCAAGGAGCACCTGGGCAACCCGCGCTGGTTCGAGCAACTGGACGACCCCAGCGACGAACCGGACAACCCGCTCACCGGCGGGCGCCTGCGTCCCGCGCAGCAACGCCTGCTCAAGCAGGCCTACCAGAATGCCTACGCAGAGGACGCACGCTTTCGCGCCCTGACCCACCGCCTGCTCAAATTGCCAGCCCCGGAGGAGCCACCAAAGGGCAAAGCCAAGGCGCCGCTGGATGCCTGCAAGTTGCCTGGCGAATTCGCCGCCCTGCCGCTGTTCGAGCTGCTGCATGGGCAGATCGACTTCGCCGAGAGCCTGGGGATTCGTCTCGACCGCCTGGACGTGAAAGCCCTGGGCTGTTCCACGCGCGAGCGCGACTTCATCGAGGCCATGCAGCGCTTCCACCAGCACTTCAGCGCCCTGCTGCAGAGCCAGGGCTTGATCAGCTTCAACGGCGCCTTCGCGCAACTGAGCGAGCGCCTGCAAAACGCCGACAATGGAAAACCCGGCCCCGCCCTCCTCGCCCTGAGCCACTTGCTGATCGACGAATTCCAGGACATCTCGCCACAGATCGTGCTGTGGCTGCAGGCTGTGCACCGTCGCCTGCATGCCGCGGGCGAGCGCATCGGCCTGATGGCCATCGGCGACGATTGGCAATCGATCTACGGCTGGCGCGGCAGCTCGCCAGAACTGTTCATCGACTTCGACCGCCACTTCCCCAGCCGGGGACGCAGCAAGAGCACTACCCTGCTACTGGGCACCAACTACCGCAGCATCGAGCCGATAATCCGCGATGGCAAGAAGGTACTGGCCGAGGTGCACAGCAAGCAGGCCAAGACCAGCGTCGCGGCCAGGGCGATGCAACCGGGCGACCATGGCGTCAGAATGATTCAGCGCTTCGACCTGGCCAGCGGCCTGCCGACACTGCTCAAGGAAATCACCGCGCAGTGCCAGCACGTCAGCCAGCGCTCCAACGCGGATCGCACCGCCGTGCTGCTGCTCAGCCGGCGCAACGAGCCACTGCAGCAGGTGCGCGCGCAACTGGACAAGACGCTGCCGGTCAACGCGCTGACCATCCACCGCGCCAAGGGCCTGCAGGCCGAGGTGGCGATCATCCTCGACGATTGCCTGCCCGTGGACAAACACCCGCTGCGCAATGCGTTGTACACCCAGTGCGGTTTCTTCACCGGCAGCTACGACCAGGCCATGCAGGACGAGGCCCGGCGTCTGGCCTACGTGGCCATCACCCGCGGCGTCAGCCGAGTGCTGTGGTACACGCGCAAGGCCCAGGGCGCCACGCAATGCTTGGCAGCGAGCCGGCCAATCGCGCAAGCTGCAGGCTGATCGGCACTTCGGGCGTTCCCATGGACAAACTGCTGGCTCTGCGCACCTTCGTCGCCACTGTTCGCTGCGGCGGTTTTTCCGCTGCGGCGCGGCAACTGGGACTGGCCACCTCGTCGGTAACCCGTGCGGTCAACGCCCTGGAGCAGGAGCTGGGCTGCGTGCTGCTCAATCGCAATACGCGGCAGATCAGCGTCAGCGAGGCCGGACGCGAGTATTTCGAACGCGCCCTGGCCATCCTCGACGCTCTCGACGAAGCCGACGCTGCAGTGGTCGACAATGGTGAAGAGGTGCGTGGCAGGCTGGCAGTGAGCGTACCGGTGGAGTTCGCCCGGCGCATCATCGCTCCGCGCCTGGGCGAACTGCTGGAGCGCCACCCTCACCTGGAGCTGACGCTGCGCGTGACCGACGAGGTGGTTGACCTGCTCAGCGAACGGGTCGACCTGGCGCTGCGCCTGGGCTCCGCCATCGTCAGCGACGACGTGGTCAGCCAGCGCGTTGGCAGTTTCAGGCGCTGGCTGGTAGCAAGCCCGCAGTACCTGGCGCACACCTCGCCCATTCCCCATCCAGATGCCCTCCAGACGCACGCCTGCCTGCAGTACGACTATGGCAGCCCTGCGCACTACTGGCGTTTCGAGCAACAGGGCACGACGCTGCAGGTGCCGATCACCGGGCGCCTGCGCAGCAACAACGCCGATATTCTGCGTCAGGCCGCCCTGGCCGGCCAGGGTGTGGCACTGCTGTCGGACTGGCTGGTACGCGATGATGTGGACAGTGGCAGGCTACAGCGCCTGCTTCCCGATTACGAAGTCGCCCCAGGCCCGCACGAAGGCACCATCCACCTGCTGTACCTGCCGAACCATCGGGGTTCGAGGCGCATCGCCGCGTTCAGTGAATTCCTTCAGGCGCTGCTGCGGAGCTGAGCGCCTTTGCACAGCGCGCAATGCAGTGTTGCCGGCTCAGCGGATTCTCCGTCTGGCATCGTCTGCCTAACCTTGCACCTGTCGCCCCACCCCATCGAGATCCAACCATGACCCGTCATACCGCTTCGCTCGTCGGCGAATCCCCTGCGCTGCCACAGGCTCTGGTGCTGCTGTTCGCCCTGTGCTGCGGCGCCATCGTCGCCAACCTCTACTACGCACAACCGATCATCGAACTGATCGCTCCGGACGTTGGCCTCAGCGCCGAGCGCGCCAGCCTGATCGTCTCGCTGACGCAGATCGGCTATGCCCTAGGCCTGTTGTTCCTGGTGCCCCTGGCCGACCTGCTGGAAAACCGCCGGCTGATGCTGATCACCACCGCGGCGGCCCTGCTCTGCCTGCTGGCCGCCGCCTTCGCGAATCAGCCGGATCTGTTTCTCGGCCTGGCGCTACTGATCGGCCTCAGCTCGGTTTCGGTGCAGATGCTGATTCCCCTGGCGGCCAACCTGGCACCGGAAGCCAGCCGTGGACGCGTCGTGGGCAACATCATGAGCGGCCTGTTGCTGGGTATCCTGCTGGCGCGGCCGCTGGCCAGTCTGGTAGCCGGTGAATTCGGTTGGCGCGCGGTATACCTGATGGCTGCCGGCCTGATGCTGGTGATTACCCTGGTGATCGCCACCACCATCCCACACCACGCCCCCAGCCATCGCGCCAGCTACGGGCAACTGCTGGCCTCGCTCACCCACCTGCTGCGCCACTACCCAACGCTGCGCCGCCGTGCGCTTTATCAGGGCCTGATGTTCGCCAGTTTCAGCCTGTTCTGGACGGTGGCGCCGCTGGAACTATCGCGTCACCTGGGATTGAGCCAACAGGACATCGCCCTGTTCGCCCTCGCCGGCGCCATAGGCGCAGTGGCGGCGCCCATCGCCGGGCGCCTGGCCGATGCCGGCCACACCTGGCGCGCCAGCCTGATGGCGCTGATTCTGGCGCCCCTGGCCTTCGCCCCCAACCTGTTGAGCGCCGGCCTGGGCTGGGTCGGCCTGATCGTCACCGCCATCGTCCTGGATTTCGCGGTACAGATGAGCATGGTGCTGGGCCAGCGCACGATCTATGCACTGGAGCCGCAAAGCCGTGCGCGGCTGAATGCGCTGTACATGACCAGCATCTTCGTCGGCGGCGCCATCGGCTCGGCGCTGGCCAGCCCTGTCTACGAGCACTTCGGCTGGTCAGGCACAGCGTTGCTGGCGGCGGGATTGCCGCTGCTGGCTCTTTGCGCCTTCCTGCGCGGCGACAGGTGATCGCACCTGCCGACTGTGGTTCACTTCGCCACACGGAAACCGGCCGCACGTTGCGGGGTCGGCCAGGGGAAGGAGGCACTGCGATGGCAACCATGAAGATTCACGAAGGCGGCTGCCTGTGCGGCCACATCCGCTTCGCCGCCAAAGGTCAGGCGCTCCGGCCACATACCTGCTCATGCCGAGCGTGCCAGCGTCACTCCGGAGCCTTGACTCAGGCCTGGGTGGAGTTCGCCACCGATCAGGTCGAGTGGACAGGCCCGGGCGGAGCACCGGCCACCTGGCGCTCATCGGAGTGGTCGAGCCGGGCGTTCTGCCCGGTATGCGGCAGCACCATCGGCGCCATCGACGACGAGCCGACACTAGCCATCGCCGTGGGTGTGTTCGACGCCCACAAGCGCAAGACACTGATGCCGCAGTACCACTCCCATGTTTCCAGCCGCCCCCGCTGGTGGCGCCTGCAAGAGCCGAATCAGGGCTGATACCCGCCCCAGGTGTGCCGCAGAAGGGGGAGTAGGGAAAACGCAGGCAACAAAAAACCCGCCGAAGCGGGTTTCTTCCCAACCATCCGACATCCTGTCGGTGGCCAATCCTGGCCTGGTCATCCTCCTTGATCCTCAGCGATCCATCGCTGCAGGGGATGTATGTAGATTAATGATTGGGCCTCGATAGCAATAGCAGCGGTTGGCGCCAGAACGTGTAAGACATTTGCCATAGTGTTACTGATTGACGATCCCGCCGAGCACCTTATGCTCACTGAAACAAGGAGTCGTCATGCATTCAGTCCCTGAAGCTCTCCGTGCAATCCCGGATAATCGCTACGCCGAACAGTTACGCTGCGGTTTTCGTTTCTTGCGTTTCAGCCAGCCACTGGAACAGGAATATCACCAGTACATCAGCAAGGTTCAGGCGCGCTATCAGAAAATCGCCGTGCTCCTGGGACTCGGTATATGGATGATTTTCACCCTTGTCGATGTGCTGCGCCTGGATCTGTGGCAACGCTTCCCCGACTATCCAGCAGAGCTCTGGGGCCTGCTACTGGTACGCGGCTCGATCATCGTCATGCTCGGACTGCTCACCCTGCTACTGCTCACCGGCAGCCGTAAGCAGCACGGCCCGCGGGTAGTCACCGCCACCCTGCTGAGCCTGGTGCTGGGCACGACGCTGACGATCATTTTCTACCAGAACCTGAGCGTCCCCATCTCCAACAGCGTGCTGTTACTGATGGCCCTCACCCTGTTCTTCCCTCTCGGTCTGTCATTTCGCGGCAATCTGCTACTGGCAGCAGCCAGCCTGCCACTGGTCGTGATGCCTGGGCTGTTGCTGTTATCGGAGACACAACAGGTCGATCACCTGCGCCTGTGCTTCATCTTCAGCTTGGCACTGCTGATCTGTGCGATGGGTGCCTACGTCAGAGATCACACCCAGCGCGAGCAATTCCTGCTGCTGCAACTGCTGGAATGGCAAGCCAACCACGATCCGCTGACTGCCCTGCACAACCGCCGCAGCTTCACTCAACATCTGGATCTCGTCCTGCGCCAGGGTAATCGCGAGTCGGCCAAGGTGGCGCTACTGATGCTCGACATCGACCATTTCAAACGTTTCAACGATCACTACGGACATCAAGCCGGCGACGATGCTCTGCGTCAGGTAGGCCGACTGCTGCAGCATTTCGCTCGTCGTCCCATGGATATGGCAGTGCGTCTGGGCGGAGAAGAGTTCGCCCTGCTGCTATACGACTGCGATACCGAACAACTGCAAGCACTAGGAGAAGCGCTGCGGAACGAGTTGGCGACACTGAACATCGCTCACACCACCTCACCAACGGCCAATCACCTCACCGTCAGCATGGGCGCACGCCTGGCAATGGATGGCGAAAACAGCGAAGAGTTATATCGCCGAGCAGACAGCTTGCTTTATCAGGCTAAACAGGCCGGCCGAAATCGCCTGGTACTGGGCTGAGCCCTTGCAGGCACAAACAACCGTCGGGAACGATTTTAGCGTCACTTACTACGCCCGAAGGGTTGCTACCAAGGCGACAGACAGCAAAAAACCCGCCGAAGCGGGTTTCTTCCCAACCATCCGACATCCTGTCGGTGGCCAATCCTGGCCTGGTCATCTTCCTTGATCCTCAGCGATCCATCGCTGCAGGGGATGTGTGTAGATTAATGATCGAGCAGGTATGGCAACAGTGGCGCTTACCGTCATCGCGTGTAAGACATTCGCCATAGCTGGCCAGGTCAACGACCGATCATGCGTGCCAGCACGTCCTCACCGCCCTGACGGCGATGAACGAAAGCCATGGCCGCGTGACCAATCACCATGAACAACAGCAGCCAGCCAAGATTGCCGTGCAGCAGGCTGGCTGGGGCGATCATCCACTCGATCTTGCCATCGCTGAAACCCGGCATGATGGTCGTACCGAAGGCAACGAACTCGCGACCCGAGCCGTACTGGCGTAGCAGAGCGATAAAGGGAATCACGAACAACAGGCCGTACAACGCCAGATGGCCGAAGCGTGCCAGCGTGCTGACGGGCGCAGGCCGCCGGCTGCTGTTGTAAAGCGCCCAGAGCAGGCGAATCACCACCAGCACCATCAGCAACAGGCCCGTAGCCTTGTGCGTGCCCCAGGCGAATTTGTCCAGGCCACTGTCCTCTACCAGGACGTGCGCAAGGACGGTCACGAATTGCCAGCCTAGCAAAACGGCCATCCCCCAGTGCAACAGGCGTGTAATGGCGCCATAGCGCTGCGCGGAATCATGTAGGTTCGACATCAAGGTTCCTCTCCAATGTCATGAATTAAATCTAGGCGGCTTCATACCGTTATCGGTGCGAAAGACCCGTTCCAGAGCCAATGGTGCCGCGCCACCTCAAAACATGAGCAACAGAGATGTTAACAAGGATGTCAGAAAGGCATCACCGCACGCTCCAGTCGAGACCGGAGCGTGCGGGATGATCAGGCGTCGCGCAGCGCTTCGCGCCAGGCGTGGTGTTGTGGTTCTTGCCAGATGCGCGCATGCAGGCGCGCCATGCCGTCAGGGTCGTTGAGCAGACGCCAGCGGGTCGCCTCGACCTTGCCTTCAGGCCCGGCACTGAGGATTTCATCGATACGCTCATCGCGCAGTGCTTCGGCGGCCGGAACCACCTTGGCATGACGGGCACGGGCCATCGCGCAGACCAGGGCGTTGTACAGCGGGTCGACCACGGCACGCAGGAAACCCTTGCGCAGTGCTCGCGAGCTGTTCAGTCGCTCGTACTCGGAGGTGTTGCTCAGTTCCACCGGCACCTTGTACTCCTCCGGAATCAGGAACAACTTGCTGCGCCGCGCAGCCAACCCCGGCGCGGTACGGCTGGTCAGCACCGAAACCGCCGGAGAGAGCACCAGCGACACCACGATAGGGGCCAACCACCAGAGGAAGTCCGGATTGAGCCAGGCCACCAATGCAGTCCAGCTGATACCGATCAGCACCTGGGAGCCATGACGGCGGAATGCCTCGCTCCAGGGTGTGGAATCATCCACGCGCTGCGGCGAATTCCACTGCACCGACCAACCGAGGAAGGCGGCGGTGACGAACAAGCTGTGGAACAGCATGCGCACTGGCGCCAGCAGTACCGAGCAGGACGCTTCCAGGAGCATCGACAACAGCACCCGCATGCGGCCACCGTAGGCTTCGGCGCCCTTGATCCAGATCAGCAGCACGCTCAGCAGCTTGGGCAGGAACAGCAGGGTCATGGTGGCGGAGAACAGCGCAACGGCCTCCTCCGGTTGCCAGCGTGGCCACAGGGGATAGAGCTGATTGGGCTGCAGGAAATACTCCGGCACCATCAGCGTATGGATCGCTAGCAGGCAGGTCGACAACACCAGAAACAGCAGCCACAACGGTGCGGACAGGTAGGACATGACGCCAGTGAGGAACACCACGCGATGCACCGCGTGCATGCCACGCACCAGGAACAGACGGAAGTTCATCAGGTTGCCATGGCACCAACGGCGGTCGCGCTTGAGCTCGTCGAGCAGGTTCGGCGGCAACTCTTCATAGCTGCCCGGCAGGTCATAGGCGATCCACACGCCCCAGCCGGCGCGACGCATCAACGCGGCCTCGACGAAGTCGTGGGACAGGATTGCACCCGCGAAGGATCCCGTTCCAGGCAAAGGCGCCAGGGCGCAGTGCTCGATGAAGGGTTTGACGCGGATGATCGCGTTATGGCCCCAGTAGTGCGACTCACCCAACTGCCAGAAGTTGAGACCAGCGGTGAACAGTGGCCCGTAGACGCTGGTAGCGAACTGCTGCAGACGTGCGTACAGAGTGTCCATGCCCGAGGCTTTGGGCGCGGTCTGAATGATACCGGCGCCTGGGTTGGCCTCCATCAGACGCACCAGACGGGTCAGGCATTCACCGCTCATCACGCTGTCGGCATCCAGCACCACCATGTAACGGTAATTGCTGCCCCAACGACGGCAGAAGTCGTCGATGTTGCCGCTCTTGCGCTTCACCCGACGGCGACGCCGACGGTAGAAGATGTGACCGAAGCCCTCCACCTCGCGGCACAGCTCCATCCAGGCCTGCTGCTCGGCCACGCAGATATCAGGGTCGTTACTGTCGCTGAGGACGAAGAAATCGAAATGCTCGAGTTGCCCGGTGGCCTTGAGCGACTCGAAGGTCGCCCGCAGGCCGGCGAACACACGCGGTACGTGCTCGTTGGCGATCGGCATGACCAGCGCGGTACGCGCCCGCGGCGAGATCGGCTCGTCACCGCAGCTGCTGGCGGAAATGCTGTAGCGATCACGCCCCTTGAGCAACTGGAAAAAGCCCATCAGCGCCGTCCAGAAGCCCATCGACACCCAGCAGAACAACAGGGCGAACAGCGCCAGGATGCTGGTCTGCACCACATAAGGCAGAATCTGCCGCGCCGACTCCTGCCACGGCTGCTCGAACACCAGGCCCAGGTCGACCAGCGACCAGCCCTGGTAGGGCAGCACGGACTTCATGTACCAGGTGGCGACCACGGTCTGCGTGATCATCAAGACCAGCAGCGCGGTACGGCGTACCGCTGCAACATGGCGCCAGCGCTCTTCGGCGAAATCTTCGCTCTCGCGGGTACGTGGCCGCGGCGCCGGCTTCTCGCCCTTCAGGCGCTGCCAGCCGCGCTGCAAAATGTTGATCTGCCACGGCTCGGGCACCATGCGCGTGCGCTTGATCGGCGGTGTCGAATCGATGGTGGGCCGCCCCTGGTGATCCTGCACGATGCGGCAGCCGCGCTCGATGGCGTCGGGCCAACCCAGTACCAGTCGAGCTGGCACCGAGTCGAGCATTTCACGGGTTTCTTCAAGAGGTTCAGCTGCTTTGTGCTCCGGTTCCTGCAGAGCCCTATGCAACGTGGCGAGATCCCCGCCCTCCTCTTCCAGACGATGGGCCAGCGCCTGTTGCCGCTCCTGATCGAGCGGCAACTCATCGAGATAATCCTGAATCGGTGTAGCGTCGTGGGAGTTATTCATGGGAGGGCAGCTGATAGCTCCAGGTTTCCGACAGGGGCTTGCCGTCCTCGACCAGGGCGGCACGCATCTCCACGGGTTGTGCCGGGTTCTTGACCTTGACACGCAACATCAGACGCCAGCCTTTGCTCACCGGGTTGTAGCGCAGGTTGTCCTCCAGCAGCTCACCGTTACCATCGACACTCACTTGCACGGTCGGTGCCGCGTCGGGTGAACGCTTGGCCAGCTCAGCACCGACGAAGTCGATCACCAGCGCGGTGCTGCCATCGGCCTGGCGGATCAGGTTGGCCTGCTTGATATCCCCTTCGGACAAGCGGGTCTGGCTGACCATCGCCAGTTGCGGATCGTGCAGTTTGGCGTCGTCACGACTGAAGTGTAGGCGATAGGCCACATCCAGCGACTCCCCTTGCGCCGGCAGCTTCTCCGGACGCCACAGGGCGACGATGTTGTCGTTGGTTTCGTCCGGCGTGGGGATCTCCACCAGCTCGACATGACCGGTGCCCCAGTCGCCGACGGTTTCCACCCAACCGCTCGGCCGCAGCTCGTAGCGGTCATCGAGATCCTGGTACTGATTGAAATCGCGGCCACGCTGCATCAAACCGAAACCACGTGGGTTGTCGATGCGATAGCTGCTGACGTTGAGACGTTGCGGGTTGTTCAACGGGCGCCAGATCCACTCACCATTGCCGGCATGGATGGCCAGGCCGTCGGAGTCGTGCAGTTGCGGGCGATAGTTCGGGCGCGGCCAGGGTTGGTTGGCGCCGAACAGGTACATGCTGGTCAGCGGTGCGATGCCGAGCTTCTCGACGTTCTCGCGCAGGTACACCTTCGATTGCACGTCGAGCACGCTGTCGCGGCCGGGTTTGATCTCCATGCGATAGGCACCGGTGGCGCGCGGTGAATCGAGCAGCGCGTAGATCACCAGGCTGCGGCGATCCGGCTGCGGCTTCTCGATCCAGAACTCGCTGAAACGTGGGAACTCCTCCCCTGACGGCAATGCCGTGTCGATCGCCAGGCCACGGGCGGAGAGACCGAACACCTGCCCCTTGCCAACGATACGGAAGTAGCTGGCGCCGAGCACGCTCATCACTTCGTCATGCCTGCCGTTGGCATTGATCTCATTGATCACCTTGAAACCGGCGAAGCCCAGATCCTTAAGATCATCCGGATTCAGGTTGAGATCGCCGAAATCGAACATCGACGGATCGTACTTGATCTCATGGGTACCTTCGGCGGTCACCTCGTTGATCTTAACCGGTACATCGAAATGCATGCCCTGGTGGAAGAAGTACAGCTGGAACGGCGTCTTGCCGTCACGCCAGTGCGCCTTTTCCTCAAGGAAGCGAACCTTTTGGTAACCGGCGAACGGCAGCTCACGCAGCGAAGCCGGCAAACGGCTTTGCGGAGCCTGGTAGCCTTCAGCGGCAAGCGCCTTGGCCTTGACCGCCACGTCATCCAGATCGAAGGCCCAGCTCTGGGCAGCGAACAGCAGAGGGAGCACACAGAAGGCCAGCTTGCCGGCCTTGCCCATACGGGCTCCAGAACAACGACTCATCGACACACAGCCTCCAGGGCAACACGTATTGACGTGCAGCAGCCACCCCACGGGTAGCCGCTACACGGAATTCAAATCAGGCGAATGATGCAACGACAACGCGAGCGCAATGCAGACAGCCAACCGAGCGGAGACGTCCCCGCATGCGCGGATTCTTTCTGCGCATTATTACCAGATCGTGAAGTCCGGCAAAGGTACCCGCGCGAGTATATTTTCGCCTCCTAGAGCCACCCCTTCATTGGCGTGGCAGCAATTCAAAACGTGCTTCCTGCACGGTCTCCGAATCCAGCCCTAGCTGAACGCGGAAGGCACCTGGCTCGCTGACCTGCTGCAGGCTAGCGTTATAGAAACGCAGCATGCTTTCATCGATCTCGAAATGCAGTTCGCGAGCTTCACCAGACTCAAGCTTGACCCTGCGAAAATCCTTGAGTTCCTTCACCGGACGGATCACCGAAGCGGCCTCGTCGTGCAGATACAGCTGCACCACGGTGGCGCCGGCTCGCGGCCCGGCATTCTTGAGCGTAACGCTGACGCGAATTTTATCCTCTGGCCCCATGCGCTCGGCGGACAGCGTTGGGGCCGACAAGCGGAAATCGCTGTAACTCAAACCATAGCCGAATGGATACAGCGGGCCATTGGGTTCCTCGAAATACTGGGAAGTGTAGTTGCCCGGTGTCCCTGGCGTGTACGGGCGCCCCACACGCAGATGATTGTAGTAGGTCGGAATCTGCCCGACCGAACGCGGGAAGGTGATCGGCAGCTTGCCAGAGGGGTTGTGCTCGCCGAACAGCACATCGGCGATGGCGTGGCCGCCCTCGATGCCGCTGTACCAGGTTTCCAGCATGGCGTCGGCGTTTTCCTTCTCCCAGCTCAGCGCCAGCGGCCGCCCGTTCATCAACACCAGTACCAGTGGTTTTCCGGTAGCCTTGAGCGCGCGCAGCAGAGCCTGCTGGCTGTCAGGCAGATCCAGACGGGTACGGCTGGACGACTCATGCGACATGCCACGCGCCTCGCCGACGGCAGCGACGATGACGTCAGCCTGCGCCGCGACGCGCACGGCCTCCTCCAGCATGGCTTGCGGTGTGCGCTTGTCCAGCACGACTTCCGGGCGATCCCAGTTGAGTTGGTTCAGATAATTGATCACATGGGCGTCGTCAGTGACGTTCGCGCCCACGGCGTAGAGCAGCTTGCCGTGGCCCTTGAGTGCCGCCTCCATGCCTTTGCGTAGCGTCACCGCCTGCTCGGCCACACCGACGGCGGACCAACTGCCGAGCATGTCCACCGGCGAATCGGCCAGCGGCCCGATCAGGGCAACGGTGGTCTTCTTGCTCAGCGGCAGGGTGTCGCCGTGGTTTTCCAGCAGCACCAGCGAATCACGCGCCATGGCCCGCGCATCGGCGCGGTGCAAGCGACTCTCGGCATTCACATCGGCAGGATCGTCTTCGGCGCGACCGATACGGCGGAACGGATCATGGAACAGACCCAGGTCGTACTTGGTATTGAGCACGTGAGTGACCGCCTCATCCAGTACGCCCTGCGGCACCGTGCCGCTACGTACCAGAGCCGGCAGTTCCTGATCGTAAAGCGTGTCAGCCATGCTCATGCCAACACCTGCAGTAATCGCCAGACGCGCCGCCTCACGGCCATCAGCGGCCACGCCATGACGCATCAACTCGGTGATCGCACCATGGTCACTCAGCGCCACGCCCTTGAAGCCCCAATCGCGACGTAGCAGGTCGCGCAACAACCAGGTATTGGCCGAGGCCGGCACACCATTGATCGCATTCAGCGCCACCATCACCCCACCGGCACCGGCATCGATGGCCGCACGGTACGGCGGCAGGTAGTCCTGGTACATACGCATCGGGCTCATGTCGACCACGTTGTAGTCGCGCCCGCCCTCAACTGCGCCATACAGGGCAAAGTGCTTGACGCTGGCCATGATCCGCTGCGGATCGCTGGGATCCTTGCCCTGAAAGCCATGCACCATGGCCGTGGCGATACGAGAGACCAAGTAGGGATCTTCGCCGAAACCTTCGGAAGTGCGTCCCCAGCGCGGATCACGGGAGATGTCCACGGTCGGCGCGAAGGTCATGTCCAGGCCATCGGCGCTGGCTTCGAAAGCCGCGATCCGGGCGCTGTTCTCGATAGCGGGAATATCCCAGCTCGACGCCAGCCCCAATCCGATGGGAAAGGTGGTGCGATGACCATGGATGATGTCGTAGGCGAAGAACACCGGGATTCCCAGGCGGCTACGCAGGGCGGCCTCCTGCATCGGCCGGTTCTCGGGGCGTACCACCGAGTTGAAGGTGGCACCGATACGACCGGCCGCCATCTCGGCGCGGATGCGCTCGCGCGGCATATCGCCGCCGATGCTGATCAGGCGCAGTTGACCGACCTTCTCCTCCAGGGTCATGCGGCTGACCAGATCGGCGATGAAGGCCGATTTGTCATCAATGGAAGGGGCGGCAACCACCAGGCTGGGGGCAACGAACAGGGAGGCAAGAGCGAACTGGCGCAGACATTTCATCGAGAGCGGCATCCGGGCTGCGGATCATTGTTTGAATGCCCGCCACGATACTCCGAGTCTGCTCGGAACGCCGCTGCCTGGCATAAAAAAACTGGCGTGTTTTCACACTATCGCAACGGCATTGCAAACATTGACTGATGCCCACTCACGGAGCGATGGAGAGATTCAAGTTGGAACCCAGCCAAGCTAAGGGGTGCAAAGTTCACGCTACGATTCGTCGTCCAACTCCTCCAACCTCTTCTGCAGAAACTGCCGATCCGGTATCTGTTGAGCAAGCGCCAGGGCCTGGCGGTAGGCAGCGACTGCCTGCTCGCGACGGCCCAGTCGGCGTAATAGATCGGCGCGCGCGGCGTGGGCCAGGTGATAGCCATCCAGCTCGCCGGTAGCCAGCAGACGGTCGACCTGCTCCAGCCCGGCCTCCGGCCCGTCGCGCATGGCCAACGCCACGGCGCGGTTGAGCTCGATCACCGGCGACGGATTCAGGCGCAGCAGTTCGTCATACAGGCCGACAATCTGCACCCAATCGGTTTCCTCCAGACTGGCTGCCTCGGCATGTACTGCAGCAATCGCCGCTTGCAGGCTGTAGGGACCGAAACGCCTTGAGTGCAGCGCCTGCAAGACCAGGGCCTCGCCTTCGGCGATCAGCTCGCGGTTCCACAGGCCGCGATCCTGGGCCTCCAGCAAAATCACCTCGCCATCGACGCCACTGCGCGCAGCACGCCGCGATTCGTGCAACAGCATCAACGCCAGCAGCCCCAGCACCTCCGGCTCGGGCAGCAATTCCAGTAACAAACGGCCCAGGCGAATCGCCTCGTCGGACAGCTGGCTGCGCGTCAGCGAATCACCGGAGCTGGCGAAATAGCCTTCGTTGAACACCAGATAGACCACACGCAACACCGCCTCCAGGCGCTCGGGCAGTTCACTGCGCCCCGGTACCTCGTAAGGGATGCGCGCGTCGCGAATCTTCGCCTTGGCACGCACGATGCGCTGCGCCAGGGTCGACGGGCTGGAGAGGAAGGCACGGGCGATCTCCTCGGTGCTCAGGTCGCACACCTCACGCAGGGTCAGCGCCACCTGGGCATCGTTGGACAGCGCCGGGTGGCAGCAGGTGAAGATCAGGCGCAAACGGTCGTCCTCGAGTAGCTCGCCCTCCTCGGCGCCGCGCTCGTCCGGTAACTCGAGCTGATCATCGAGCGGCTGAAAGCGGCACTGCCGACGCAGGCTGTCGATGGCCCGAAAACGCCCGGCAGACACCAGCCAGGCACGCGGATTGTCCGGCACACCCTCGCGCGGCCACTGCTCGACCGCACTGCGAAACGCCTCGTGCAGCGCCTCTTCAGCCAGGTCGAAATCGCCGAGCAGGCGAATCAGAGTGGCGAGCACACGGCGCGATTCTTCGCGGTACAGCCGCTCGATCAGCTCGGTGACAGGTGGCGATATCGGCATGCGCTTCTCCTGAACGAACACATACGTTGCCCAATACTGCCGGTGACGTCGAGTGGCGGCACGATCCGCCACTCGATTTGGCACCCCTCGCATTGGCAGGCGTCCGGTCGCTGGGCATAGTCGCGCCATTCCAATAACGAATGGAGTCTCGCTATGCGTTGGTTGCTGCTCGGTCTGGCAGGTGCTGCGGTATTTCTCTACGGCCGGATCACTGGCGATACGCAGCTCAGCCTGCTGACCAAAGGCATCCCAGTGATCGCTCTGCTCCTATGGCTGCGCCAGGCACCGGCCGGCACCTACCGTCGCTGGATCGGTATCGGCCTGCTATTTTCCCTGGCAGGCGACCTTCTGCTGGACTGGCCCGGCGACCTGTTCGTATTCGGCCTCGGCGCCTTCCTGCTCGGACATCTGGCTTATCTGCGCGCCTACCTCTCCGACAGCCGCCAGCCTGCCCTGCCCGCACTGCTGCTGGCGCTGATCGCCGGCGGTACGATGTTCGCCCTGCTGGCCAGCAGCGGCCTGGGCGAGCTGCTGATCCCGGTGGCCTGCTACGCCACGGTGATCAGCCTGATGCTCTGGCGCGCCCAGGCCCGCATCGGTCACCCGGCTCTGCAGCCGCGCTCCACCTGGCTCGCCGCCGGCGGCGCCTTCCTCTTCGTGCTGTCCGACAGCCTGATCGGCATCGACCGCTTCGTCGCCAGCTTCGACGCCGCGCCCTACGCCATCATCCTTACCTACTGGCTCGGCCAGTGGGGAATCACCGCCTCAGCCTTTCAACGCACCCAGGTTTGATCGCCCCGGCGAGCAGTCGGGAAAACCCTGACTGTTCGCCCGCACTTGGCTAAAATGCCGGCCTTTTCCGCTATCCGTTGCGACTGCCGTGAGCCAAGAACCTGATCGTCTATTCGCCCAGCCTCTGCCCGAGGTGCCCGATTTCGTCTTCAACGAGGACGTGGTGCGGGTGTTTCCCGACATGATCAAGCGCTCGGTACCCGGTTACCCGACCATCGTCGAGAACATCGGCGTGCTGGCCGGTCAGTTCGCCCAACCGCAGACCACCCTGTACGACCTCGGCGCTTCGCTCGGCGCGGTGACTCAGGCCCTGCGCCGCCACGTACGCGCCGATGGCTGCCAGGTGATCGCCGTGGACAACTCGCCGGCCATGGTCGCGCGCTGCAGCGAATACCTGCATGCCCAGGACGCCATGTTCCAGGAGCTGCTGCCGGTGGAGGTGATCGAGGCCGACATTCTTGCCCTCGAGCTGCAATCCACTTCATTGGTCACGCTCAACTTCACCCTGCAATTCATCCCGCCAGAGCGGCGCCTGGAGCTGCTCACCCGCATTCACCAGGCTCTGCTCCCCGGTGGCGCGCTGATCCTCTCGGAGAAGCTGCGTTTCGAGGATGCGGCCGAGCACGACCTGCTCACCGAGCTGCACGTCGCCTTCAAACGCGCCAACGGTTACAGCGAACTGGAAATCGCGCAGAAGCGCAGCGCCATCGAGAAGGA
>Ga0206116_1000393_pt1 | contig 49104 bp, 45 predicted proteins | sample 3A1Ametagenome_FD_178000 | JGI IMG/M metagenome (GOLD analysis project Ga0206116, IMG submission 178000) | Enriched microbial communities from leaf-cutter ant dump, University of Wisconsin, Madison, United States - 3A1A | ecosystem: Environmental > Terrestrial > Nest > Insects nest > Nest dump...
ACCGTCGCCGGCGTCGGCGACATGTCGGGCGACGTCTTCGGCAACGGCATGCTGCTGTCGCGCAAGATCCGGCTGATCGCCGCCTTCGACCACCGCGACATCTTCATCGATCCGAACCCGGATACCGATACGTCCTTCGCCGAGCGCCGCCGCATGTTCAACCTGCCCCGCTCGAGCTGGCAGGACTATGACCGCTCCGTGCTCTCCAAGGGTGCGATGATCATCCCGCGCACGGAGAAATCCGTGACGCTGACGCCGGAGGCGATGGCCGCCATCGGCATCGACAAGGCGAAGGCGACGCCCTTCGAGATCATGACGGCGATCCTGAAGGCGCCGGTCGACCTCCTCTGGTTCGGCGGCATCGGCACCTATATCCGCGGCCAGAACGAGACGGACGCGGAGGTCGGCGACCGCGCCAACGACCCGATCCGCATCGTCGCCGACGACGTGCGCGCCAAGGTGATCGGCGAGGGGGCCAACCTCGGCGTGACCCAGCGCGGCCGCATCGCCTTCGCGCTGAAGGGCGGACGCTGCAACTCCGACGCCATCGACAACTCGGCCGGGGTGAACTCCTCGGACGTCGAGGTCAATATCAAGATCGCGCTCGCCTCGGCCATGCGCGACGAGCGGCTGACGCGCGCCAAGCGCAACGTGCTGCTCGCCTCGATGACCGACGAGGTGGGCCATCTCGTGCTGCGCAACAACTACCTGCAGTCGCTGGCGATCTCGCTCACCGAAAAGCAGGGCGCGGCCAACCGCGCGCCGCTGACGCGCCTGATGGACCGGCTGGAGGCGGCCGGCCAGCTCAACCGCAAGGTCGAGACGCTGCCCGACGACCGTACGGTCGCCGAGCGCTACCAGGCCGGCAAGCCGCTGACGCGGCCGGAGATCGGCGTGCTGCTCTCCTATGCCAAGCTGGTGCTGTTCGATGAGCTGGTCCACACGAGCCTGCCGGACGAGCCCTATTTCGAGCCGACGCTGACCGGCTACTTCCCGGCCAAAATGCAGAAGGCCTATGCGGACGACATCCGCTCGCATCGCCTGCGCCGCGAGATCATCGCGACGATCCTCGCCAACGAGGTGATCAACCGCGGCGGCCCGGCCTTCATCACCACGCTCACCGACGGCACCGGCTTCGGCCCGGCGGATGCCGTGAAGGCGGCCGTCATCGCCCGTGACGGCTACGGCCTGGCGGCGCTCTATGCCGGCGTCGATGCGCTGGACAACGTGGTCTCCGGCTCCGTGCAGAACGACCTCTACGAGGAGATCGGCCGCATCTATGCCTCCGTCACCGGCCTGCTGCTGACGACGGGCGCCGTGTCCGGCCCGGTGGGCGAGGCGGTGCACAAGCTCAGGCAGGCGCTGAAGCAGCTTCGCCCGAACCTTGCCACGCTGGTCTCCGAGGCTGCTGCCGACGAGGTTCGCCGCAAGGCCCACGCCTACGAGGATGAAGGCGTGCCGGCGGAGTTGGCGGAAGAGATCGCCACGCTTTCCATGCTCACCTTCGTGCCGGAGGTCATGCTGATCGCAAGTGCGACCGGCGACAGCCTCGGCAAGACGGCGCACACCTTCGCCGGCATCAGTGCGGCGCTGAACATCGGCCGGCTGCTCGCCGCGGCGGGCCACATCCCGACGGGCGATCTCTACGAGGCGCTTGCCCTCCAGCGCAGCCTCACCGATATCGCCAATGCGCGCCGCGACCTTGCGACCGCCATCCTCACCCGCTTCAAGGGCGACAAGGCACCGCTTGCCGCCTGGCAGCAGGCGGAGAAGGGACGGCTCGCGCGGGTGACGGCGAACCTCTCCGCGCTGACGGAAGGCGGCGAGGCGACCCTCGCCAAGGTCTCCGTCGCCGCCGGCGTCCTCAGCGACCTTGCGCAGGAAAGGGCGAAGTGACACAGTCCTCAGCCGGCTGACGGACGAAGCGTTCCGTTAGCCGGCTGAGGACGGGCACGGTCGCCCTGTCGACGGGAGGGGCGATGACGGGTATTTCGGAACGCCGGGAGCCGCGCGCAAGCCGCCTCGGCATTGCCGGCTGGATGCTGTTCGACTGGGCGGCGCAGCCGTTCTTCACCGTCATCACCACCTTCATTTTCGGCCCCTATCTCGTCTCGCGGCTGGTGGCCGATCCCGCCGCCGGCCAGGCCGCCTGGAGCTATACGCTCACCATCGCCGGCATCGTCATCGCGCTCCTCGCTCCCGTCATGGGCTCCATTGCCGATGCTTCGGGCGCGCGAAAACCGTGGATCGCCGCTTTTGCGGTGGTGAAGATCCTCTCGCTCTTCGCCCTCTGGCAGGCCGCGCCGGGCAGCAGCCTCGTCTTCGCCATGGCGATGATCGTGCTTGCCACCGTGGCGGCGGAATTCTCCATCGTCTTCAACGATTCCATGATGCCGCGGCTCGTCAGCCCGGCCGAGACGGGGCGTATCTCCAACATCGCCTGGGGCCTCGGCTATCTCGGCGGCATGATTGTTTTGATCGCGGTCGTGGCGCTGCTGTCGGCCAATCCGCAAACCGGCAGGACGGCGATCGGCATCGCCCCCCTCTTCGGTCTCGATCCGGCAACGGGCGAGGATGCGCGCATCACCGGGCCGATCTCGGCCGTCTGGTATTTCGTCTTCATCCTGCCGATGTTCTTCTTCACGCCGGACCAGCGCCGCGGCCTGCCGGTCGCTGCCGCCGTTCGCGCCGGCTTTGCCGATCTTTCCGCGGCCCTCCGCGATCTCGGGAGCAAGCCGGGCATCCTGCGCTTCCTTCTGGCGCGCATGATCTACCAGGACGGCGTCAACGGGCTCCTGGCGCTCGGCGGCACCTTCGCGGCCGGCATGTTCGCCTGGCAGACCTTCGAGCTCGGCATCTACGGCATCATCCTCAACGTCGTCGCCATCGGCGGCTGCCTCTATGCCAGCCGGCTGGACGTGCGCCTCGGCTCGAAGACGGTGGTGGTCATCAGCCTCGTCTGCCTGACGGTCGCGACCGTCGGCATCGTCTCCACCGGCCCCGGCTTCACGCTGTTCGGGCTGGTTCCGTTGCCGGTCGCCGATTCTGGCGGGCTCTTCGGCACCGCGGCGGAAAAGGCCTATATCCTCTACGGCCTGCTCATCGGCCTTGCCTTCGGCCCCGTTCAGGCTTCCGCCCGGTCCTATCTCGCGCAAAGCGTCCATCCGGACGAGGCGGGCCGCTATTTCGGCCTCTATGCCCTGTCGGGCCGCGCGACGTCGTTCCTCGCGCCCCTCTCCGTCGCGCTCGTTACCAGCGCCACGGGCTCGGCGCGCCTCGGCATGATGGCGCTGATCGTCTTTCTCGCCGCCGGCTTCCTGCTCCTCCTGCGCACGCCCTATCCGGCCGCGACCGTCGAGGCCTGACCGGCCTCTTTCACGGCGCCAGATGGGCGAAGGCGGCGACGACCTCTTCGTAGACCTTGCGCTTGAAGGAGACGATCAGCTCCGGCAGGTCGCGCATCGGCTTCCATTCCCAGGCGTCGAATTCCGCCGTATGGCCGCCCGGCGGAGGGTTGATGGCGATCTCGCTTTCGGGGCCCTCGAAGCGGAAGGCGAACCAGCGCTGCGTCTGGCCGCGATATTTCCCCTTGAGGCCGATGCCGAGGAGATGGGCGGGCAGGTCGTAGTTGATCCAGCGTCCCGCGTCTGCGAGGAGCGAGACGCTTTTCATGCCGGTCTCCTCGTAGAGCTCGCGATAGGCGGCCTCCAGCGGGTCCTCGCCCTTGTCGATGCCGCCCTGCGGCATCTGCCAGAGCTGCGGCGAGCCGTCGTATTCGGAATTGCCGACGGGAATGCGCCGGCCGGCCCAGACCCTGTTGTCCGCGTTCAGCACCATGATGCCGACGCAAGGGCGGTAGGGCAGGTCCTCGGCCCGAACCACCTTGTCCTTTTCCTTGCCCATCGAATGTTCCTATTTCCTGGCGGGAATGGCTGCGAGCGACGCGACACCGACGATCTCGATGCCGCGGCTGCCTGCTTCCTCGCACCATTCGCGGATCGCGTCCACACTTTCGTCGAAGGCGGAGGCGACGCCGATGGCGGTGCCGTTGCGCCGGGCGATGCGTTCCAGCTCGTCGAGCTTCTTCAGCACGGCCGGGCGGGAAAGCTCGCCGTCGAGCTGGAGGTCGGCGAAGGCGTGCGGCGCCTCGATGGCGCCGGCCACGGTGCCGGAGAGCGACTGGGCCGAGCTGCCGTCGTCGAGGAAGAGCAGGCCGCGGCTCGCAATGTCGCGCATCACCGGCTCCAGCGCATCGGCGTTCGAGAGGAAGCGCCCGCCCATGAAGTTGACGATGCCGGTATAATTGGTGACCTGCGCCATGGCTTGGTGCAGCTCGGAGAGGTTCTTCGCCGTGCCGGCGCCGGTGCGCAGCGTATAGGGGCCGGGGTCGTTCTGCGGATAGTCGAAAGGCTCCAGCGGCATTTGCAGCAGGATCTCATGGCCGCTGCGGCGTGCCTCCTGCATCCAGCGCGACAGGCTGTTGCCGCTCGCCGCGAAGGCCAGGGTCACCTCGCCCGGAAGGTCGCGGATGGCCCGCTGCGTGCCCGTCTGGCTGAGGCCGAGCCCGCCGACGACGATGGCGACCCGCGTGCCGCGCGCGCCGGACCACGGCCGGGCGTACTGGTCCATCGGCCGCGTGCCGTCGAGGCCGATGACGGGAATCTTGCCCTCGGGCGTTTCCTCCAGCAGGTCCTCGTTGGGGAAGGCGGCGGTGCGCGGGTCCTGGCCGATGCGGTTCGCCTCGATGACGAGCGGTCCGTCGCCGTCGCGGGTGCCGGGACTGTAGGTGCGCACGACATTGCCGTCGCCGGTCGGCGTCTCGCGGACGGCCGCGCCGGAAAGACCGTTCGCCCGGCGTACGCCGTCCTTCGCCTCGGCGGTCTTGGGATCGGCCTTGTCATCCGGGGTTTTCGAGGCGGTCTCGGTGGCCGGAACATCGAGCGGCGCCGTGGCAAGGCCGCTCGGCGCGAGGGCTGCCCAGGTGGAGAAGCCGAGAAGGCCGGCGACGACGAGGGAAAACATGACGGGGCCGGCGGAAAACCGCGAGGGTCCCGGCGATCCTGGCCTTGCCTTGCGGTCCTGGCCGAGAGGTGCGTGAATGTCTGTGCCCAAGGTCAGTCCGCGCCGGCCGGAGGGTGCATGGGAAAACGGGGCCCGCCGCAAGGCAGGCCCCGTGCTTTCGGCTTACTTCTTCAGTTCGGCCTTTTCCGGATTGGCCGGGAAGGACGGGTCCGTCTTCTGGCCGCGCAGCAGTTCCAGAGCGTACTGGAGCTGCACGTCGTCCTTGGCTTCCGGCGGGACGTAGGCGGAGGAGCCGGAGCCCTGGTCCGTCTCGCTCTGGCCCTGGATATGGCCGCGCAGGCTCGATTCGCCGGCGGTTTCCAGCTTGCCCTGAAGTTCCGGCGGCAGCGGCTGCTCGACCGTGATGTCCGGCGTGATGCCGGTGCCCTGGATCGACTTGCCGGAGGGCGTGTAGTAGAGCGCCGTCGTCAGGCGCAGCGCACCCGCATCGCCCATCGGGATGATGGTCTGGACGGAGCCCTTGCCGAAGGAGCGCGTGCCGACGACCGTGGCACGGCGCAGGTCCTGCAGGGCGCCGGCGACGATTTCCGAAGCCGAGGCCGAGCCGCCGTTGACGAGAACGATCACCGGCTTGCCGTCGACGTCGTCGCCGGGCGTCGCGTTGAAGCGGCGGGTCTCGTCCTCGTTGCGGCCGCGCGTCGAGACGACCTCGCCGCGTTCGAGGAAGGCGTCGGAGACGTTGATCGCCTGGTCGAGCAGGCCGCCCGGATTGAGGCGCAGGTCCAGCACGTAGCCCTTCAGCTTGTCGGCCGGAACCTCTTCCTTGATCTTGGCGATCGCAGCTTCGAGGTCGTCATAGGTCTTCTCGGTGAAGGAGATGACGCGCAGATACCCGACATCGCCCTCGACGCGGGACTTGACCGCCTTCACGGCGATGATGTCGCGCATGATGGTCAGCTCTATCGGCTTGTCGGCGCCCTTGCGGATCAGCGTCAGCTTGATCGGCGTGTTGACCGCGCCGCGCATCTTCTCGACCGCGTCTTCCAGCTTCAGGCCGCGCACGTCCTGGCCGTCGATCTTCGAGATGAAGTCGCCGGCAAGAACGCCGGCACGGGCGGCCGGCGTGTCGTCGATCGGGGTGATGACCTTGACGAGCTCGTCCTCCATCGTGACCTCGATGCCGAGGCCGCCGAATTCGCCACGCGTCTGGGTGCGCATGTCCTCGGCGTCCTTGGCATTCATGTAGGAGGAATGCGGGTCGAGCGAAGTGAGCATGCCGTTGATGGCGTTCTCGATGAGCTGTTCTTCGTTCGGCGGGGTCACGTATTGCGCGCGCACGCGCTCGAAGACGTCGCCGAAGATGGAAAGCTCGCGATAGGTCGACGAGCCCGCGGCTTCGGCAGGCTGCGTGACGGTATTGATGACGGTCATGGCCGTGGCACCCATGAGTGCCCCGACAACAACAAGTGAAGCCCTACGTATCATTGCGTGCCTTTCCAGTCTCTCTTTCGGACCACCACGGCCGGGAATCAATCGGTTTTCCGTTCTTTCGGAATTCAATGTAAAGTGTCGGCTTGTCCGTTTCCAGCGCCAATGCGTTGACACTCGCGACCCTTTTTTCGCCCATCACGGCAAGCGGTTCGCCAGCCACGACGAATTGCCCCTCCCGCACGTTCACCCTGTCCATGCCGGCAAGGACGAGATGATAGCCATCGCCCGCGTTCAGGATGATCATGCGCCCGTAACTGCGGAACGTGCCGGCAAAGACGATCCATCCGTCCGAGGGAGCCGTGACGAGCGCGCCGGGATTGGTCGCGAGCGTCACCCCTTGCGAATCGTGGCCGGTGCCGTCCGGCTCGCCGAACTGGCGAAGGACGTCTCCTGCCGCGGGATAATCGAGTTTTGCCTGCAGTTCGGAGAATTCATATGCTGGAGCAATGCGGTTTTTGTCGGGCACGGACTGGCGCGCGAGCTCGCGTGCCTTCTCCCGCTCGGCATCCGACTGGTTGCGCCGCTCTTCCTCTTTCGCGCGGGCGAGCGTGGCGGCCTCGCGCACCGAGCCGATTTCCTGCTCCAGGCTGCCGATCAGGCCTTCGAGGCTGGTGGCGCGGCCGGCGAGCTCCTCCGCGCGGCGGCGCTCGGCGGCGAGCGTGCGGCTGTTCTTTTCCGCCAGCGCCTCGTTCTGGGCGATCAGCAGTTCGGAGCGCTTCTCCTCCTCGACGCGTGATCGCATCGCCGAGGCAAGCCCGGTGCGCTCGCCGTCGATCTCGGCCTTCACCGTCATCAGGTCCTTGAGGTCGGCGACGAGCTCGTCCGTTTCCTTGCGGATGCCCGGCACGACGGCACCGAGAAGGATGGCGCTGCGCACGGAGGACAGCGCGTCCTCGGGCGTCACTAGCAGCGCCGGCGGCGGGTTGCGGCCCATGCGCTGCAGGGCGGCGAGCACTTCGGCAAGAAGGCCGCGGCGCTCGTGCAGCGAGGCGCGCACGCCGGCCTCCCGGTCGCGCAGGCCCTCCAGCCGCTTTTCCCCGTCGAGGATCTTCTGCTCCATCTCCTTGCGGAGCGCGGCGGACTTCACGATCGCCTCGCGCAGCGACTGCTTCGTCTTTTCCAGTTCGGCGATCTCGGTCTCGAGCTGCTTCGTCTTTTCCGACGAGACGGTGATGGATTGCGAGAGCGCTTCCAGCTCGCGGCGCGTGCTGTCGCGGCGAAGGGCGAGCGCGGCGGCGGGATCGGGCTCGGCCACCGGCAGCGAACCCGTCTTTTCCGGGGCGGCGTCGCCTTCGTCCGGCCCGGCGGCGAGGGGATGGGAAACGAGCGCCAGCGCCAGGACGGCCGAGAGCAAGGCCGGCCGCCACAGGCGGCCCGTCCCCTCACCCCGATTGGCTGCGCCGGCTTTCTTCATCGTTCCCGCTCTATGCTGATTTGGCGATTTCGCCAAGAAACAGCGCCGAAAATACGGCCCATCCTGCCGGAGCGGGCTTGCGCGGCGGTGACGCCCCGTCAAACGCGATGATAGGGATGGCCGGAAAGAATGGTGACGGCGCGGTAGAGCTGTTCGGCCAGCAGGATGCGTGCGAGCTGGTGCGGCCAGGTCATCTTGCCGAGGCAGAGCGTGGCGTCGGCCCGCTCGTAAAGGGAAGGATCGAGCCCGTCGGCCCCGCCGATGGCGATCATCAGGTCGCGTTTTCCCGCATCGCGGAAGCCGGCGAGGAGATCGGCAAAGGCGGGGGAATCGAGCGATTTGCCACGCTCGTCGAGCAGGATCAGCACGGCGCCGTCGGACAGCGCCTTTTCCAGCATCGCCGCTTCCTCGCGCTTGCGCGTCTCGGCATTGCCGGCACGGCTCTCGCCGACTTCCGCCATTTTGCCGAGATCGAGGCCGACGGCGGGGCCGGCCTTGGCGAAGCGATCGATGTAGCGGGCCGCAAGCTCCTTCTCAGGGCCGGCCTTCAGCCGCCCAACCGAAAAAAGTCCAACCCGCATTGCCCGCGATCCTGCCCGTTTCCTGCCGGACAGGTGCCCGGCGCATTGTCAGTGTACGGTGCCGTCCTCGATCTCGGGAGCCGCCCACATCCGTTCGATGTTGTAGAATTCCCGGATTTCCGGCCGGAACACGTGGATGATGATGTCGCCCGTGTCGATCAGCACCCAGTCGCCCGCTTCCAGGCCCTCGACGCGGGCATTGCCCAGGCCTTCGTCCTTGATGTCGGTGATGAGGTGATCGGCAATCGCCATGACGTGGCGGTTCGAGCGTCCGGATACGACCACCATGTAGTCGCCGAGCGCCGACTTGCCGGCAATGTCGATGGTGACGATATCTTCTGCCTTGGAGTCCTCGAGGCTAGCGAGGACCAGTTGAAGGGCACGGTCGGCTGCATCGTCGCTGCGGCCCGCGCTCCTGGAGAAAACGCCGATGACGTTTCCCTTTGCGTGTACTGTTGTCAGGTTCGTTCCTTTCTTTACCGGAACAGCACGTCCTGTACCGGCAACGCCGCCGGTACCCACTAAATGTAGGCACCGATGGGTATCGGTTTCAAGACGTCACTTCTGATGGATGGTTTTCTCCAGCGCCTGGTGGCGCAGCGCCGTGGAACTCAGCGCCGAGCGCGGCCCGTGGATGAAGGTCCAGGCCGGCGCCCTGCGGCCCGGCAAGGACATTGCGTCCTCCTCGTCGATGCGGGCATAGTCGAAGGTCTTCGCCATGCGCGAGGAGAGATAGGAAAGCGTCGAGCCCGGCCGGTCGATGACGGCAATGGGGAAGGTGCAGGCGATCTTCTGCCAGTTCTGCCAGCGGTGGAAGGTGCCGAGATTGTCGGCGCCCATGATCCAGACGAAATGGACGCCGCGGTTCAAGGCCTGCACGCGCTCCAGCGTTTTTGCCGTATAGCTCTGGCCGAGGCGCTTTTCGAAGGCCGTCACCTTCACGCGCGGATCGGGTGCGATTTCCTCGCTGAGGCGGATGCGCTCGGCAAGCGGGGCAAGTTCCCTGTGGTCCTTCAAGGGGTTGCCGGGCGTCACCATCCACCAGAGCTGGTCGAGGCCGAGGCGGCGCAAAGCGGTTTCGGCGACGAGCGCGTGGCCCTGGTGCGGCGGGTTGAACGAGCCGCCGAACAAGCCGACCGCCATGCCCTTCTCGACATGGGGCATTCTCAGATAGCGCTCTGCGACAGCGTCCGGCGTCACCTCAGGGCCGCACCTGTCCGGTGCCGCGCACCCGGTATTTGAAGGAGGTGAGCTGTTCGACGCCGACCGGGCCGCGCGCATGCATCTTGCCCGTCGCGATGCCGATCTCGCCGCCCATGCCGAATTCGCCGCCGTCGGCGAACTGGGTGGAGGCATTGTGCACGAGGATCGCCGAGTCGATCTCGCCGAAGAAACGCTCGACGACCGCCGGGTCTTCCGCGATCACGGCTTCCGTATGGGCCGAGGACCAGCGGTTGATGTGCGCGATGGCGCCGGAAATGCCGTCGACCAGGGCGACGGACACAATGGCATCGAGATATTCGGTCGACCAGTCGGCTTCCGTTGCGGGCACGAGGTCCGCGACGCGGGCACGGATCTCTTCCGTCGCGCGCACCTCGCAGCCGGCGGCGCGGAGGCTTTCGACGAGGGGGGCGAGATGCGTGTCTGCGACGGCGCGGTCGACGAGCAGCGTTTCCATCGCGCCGCAGACGCCCGTGCGGCGCATCTTGGCGTTGACGGCGATCTCCTTTGCCATGGCGAGATCGGCGGACTTGTCGACATAGATGTGGCAGAGGCCTTCGAGATGGGCGAAGACCGGCACGCGCGCCTCGCTCTGCACGCGGGCGACGAGGCTTTTCCCGCCGCGCGGCACGATGACGTCGATGGTGCCGCCGAGGCCGGAGAGCATGGCGCCGACGGCGGCGCGGTCCGTCACCGGCACGTACTGGATTGCGTGTTCCGGCAGGCCGGCGGCCTTGAGGCCGGCAACGAGGCAGGAATGGATAGCCTGCGATGAATTCACGCTGTCCGATCCGCCGCGCAGGATCACGGCATTGCCGGCTTTCAGGCACAGCGCACCCGCGTCGGCCGTCACGTTCGGCCGGCTCTCGTAGATGACGCCGATGACGCCGAGCGGCGTGCGCACGCGTTCGATATGCAGGCCGTTCGGCCGGTCCCATTCGGCGATGACGTCGCCGACCGGGTCCTTCAGGCCGGCAATGTCGCGGATGGCGGCGGCGATGCCCTCGATGCGCTCGGCCGTCAGCGTCAGCCGGTCGAGGAAGGAGGCGGCGACGCCGCTTTCCCGCGCATTGGCGAGGTCGGTGGCGTTGGCGGCAAGGATCGCGTCGCGGTTCGCAAGGATTTCCGTGGCCATCGCCTCGAGGGCGCGGTTCTTGGCTTGCGTCGTGGCAATGGCGAGCGGCCGGGCGGCGGCGCGGGCGTTGCGGCCGATGGCGGCCATCAGGGCGTCGATGTCGAGGGTCTTCACCTGGTCAAGCATGGTGCGCGTCCTTTCCCCTTTCCACGGCGACGGGAAGCCCGGTTACCACGAGATCGTCCCTGTGCACCATCGCGGCGCGGCCGGCATGGCCGAGGATATCGGCGATCTCCGCCGATTTCTTGCCGGCGATCAGTCGTGCCTCGTCGGCGTCGTAGCCGGCGAGCCCGCGGGCGATCTCGCGCCCGTTCGCGCCGTAGATCGAAACGGTGTCGCCACGCGAAAAGCTGCCCCAGACGCCACGCACGCCGGCGGGCAGCAGGCTCTTGCCGGCGGAAAGCGCCGTCTCGGCGCCCGCGTCAATCTCGATGCGGCCGGCCGGCTGGAGCTGCCCGGCGATCCAGGTCTTGCGTGCCGTCACCGGCGACCCGGAGGGCGCGAACCAGGAGGAGCGCGTGCCCTCCTCGATGGCGCGCAGCGGATGGTCCACCTTGCCGGAAGCGATGATCATGGCGCAGCCGGCGCTGGTTGCGATCTTGCCGGCGTCGATCTTGGTGCGCATGCCGCCGCGCGAAAGTTCCGAGGCCGCGCCGCCCGCCATCGCCTCGATCTCGGGGGTGATCGCCTCGATCGTCTCGAGGAAGCGGGCATCGGGGTCGAGATGCGGCGGGGCCGTATAGAGCCCGTCGATATCGGAGAGCAGGACGAGGAGGTCCGCGCCCGTCATGGTGGCGACGCGGGCGGCAAGACGGTCGTTGTCGCCATAGCGGATTTCCGTGGTCGCGACCGTGTCGTTCTCGTTGATGATCGGCACGGCGCCGAGCTTGAGGAGCTGGCTGATCGTCGCGCGCGCGTTGAGGTAGCGGCGCCGCTCTTCCGTATCGCCCAGCGTCAGCAGGATCTGGCCGGCGACGATGCCGTCCGCCGACAGGCTTTCCGACCAGGCGCGGGCGAGCGCGATCTGGCCGACGGCGGCGGCGGCCTGGCTTTCCTCCAGCTTCAGCACGCCGGACGGCACCTTGAGGACGGATCGGCCGAGCGCGATGGCGCCGGAGGAGACGATGAGCACGTCCGTGCCGCCGGCCCGGAGCGCCGCGATGTCGCGGCAGATGGCTTCGAGCCATTCCTTCCTCAGCCCCGTCGCCCGGTCGACGAGCAGGGCGGAGCCGATCTTGATGACGATCCGGCGGTGTTTTGCCAGCGGTCTGCGGTGCTTCGTCATGTCACTCGCCGGTGCCTTCGGGATCGGCGATGACGTCGCGCAGGGCGCGCAGCGTTGCCGTCATGCCGACGCCGGCAACGGCGGATAGCTGCAGCGGGGTCTTTCCGCAGGCCTTCGCCAGCGCCTTCGACTTCTTCTTCAGCTCGTCCTCGTCGAGCACGTCGATCTGCGACAGGGCGACGATCTCCGGCTTGTCGGTGATACCCTCGCCATAGGCTTCCAGCTCGTGCCGGACGGTCTTGTAGGCCTTCGCGACATCCTCCTCCTGCGCGGAGACGAGATGGAGCAGCACGCGGGTGCGCTCGACATGGCCGAGGAAGCGGTCGCCGAGGCCGACACCCTCATGCGCGCCCTCGATGAGGCCCGGAATGTCGGCGATGATGAACTCGCGCCCGTCGATGGTGGCGACGCCGAGGTTCGGGTGCAGCGTCGTGAACGGATAGTTGGCGATCTTCGGCCGGGCGCGGGTGCAGGTGGCGAGGAATGTGGACTTGCCGGCGTTCGGCAGGCCGACGAGGCCGGCATCGGCGATCAGCTTCAGCCGCAGCCAGATGGTCTTCTCCTCGCCGGCAAGGCCGGGATTGGCCCAGCTCGGCGCCTGGTTGGTCGAGGACTTGAAATGTGCGTTGCCGAAGCCGCCGTTGCCGCCGGCGGCGAGCTTGAAGCGCTGGCCTTCCGTCACGAGGTCGACGATCAGCGTCTCGTTGTCTTCCTCGAAGATCTGCGTGCCGACCGGCACCTTCAGCGTGACGCTGGCGCCGTTTGCGCCGGTGCGGTTGCGGCCCATGCCGTGCGTGCCGATCGAGGCCTTGAAATGCTGCTGGTAGCGGAAGTCGATCAGCGTGTTGAGGCCGTTGACGGCCTCCACCCACACGTCGCCGCCGCGCCCGCCGTCGCCGCCGTCCGGCCCGCCGAATTCGATGAATTTTTCGCGGCGGAACGAGACAGCCCCTGCCCCGCCGTCGCCGGAGCGGATATAGACTTTTGCTTCGTCCAGGAACTTCATCGGCTCGCCGTTCGCTTTGTTCGTGTGGTCATGCTCGTTTTGCCGTCTTCGATACAGACGCTTCCGTAAGAGGTCAAAGACTATCGTGAAATTCGTCAGCTACAACGTCCAGTACGGCATCGGCCTCGACGACCGGCTCGACCTGCCCCGCATCGTCTCGTCCATCCACGGTGCCGACATCATCGCGTTGCAGGAAGTCACCCGCAATTTCCACCGCAATGGCCATGTCGACATGGTGGCGGAGCTGCGCACGCTTCTTGCCAACCACTATTCCGTCTACTGGCCGGCCTGCGACCTCGATGCGGGCTCGGCCATCGAGAAGGGGCGCGTCGTCAACCGCCGCTTCCAGTTCGGCAACATGATCTTCTCCCGCTGGCCGATCCTGTCGTCGCGCCTCATCCCCCTGCCCCGCACGCGCACGCTCGACAAGCTCAACCTGCAGCGCGGCGCGACCGAGGCGGTGATCGAAACGCCCGGCGGACCGATCCGTGTCTATTCCGTGCATCTCGACCATGTCCATCGCGACGAGCGCATCGCGCAGATCCGCTATCTCAAGGACCGCGCGCAGCTCTACGCCTTCGAGGGCGGGGCGATCTCCGGCGCCCACGAATTCGGCCTTGCCGAGCCGCCGGTGCCGGAGGACTACGTGCTGATGGGCGATTTCAACATGGTGCCGGAATCGCCGGAATATTGCGAGATGGCGGGCGGCGTGGACGGGCTCTACGGCCGCCAGATCCGCGCGACCCATCCGGTCGATGCGCTCGCCGGCCTCGGCAAGCGCCATGCCGCAAGCTTCAGCTGGATCAATCCGCAGGACCATGCCGACCGCCTCTTCCTCGATTACTGTTTCCTCAGCCACGGGCTGGTGGAGCGGCTGACGGATGCCTGGGTCGACGAGACCGCCTTCGGCTCCGACCACATGCCTGTCTGGTTCGAGCTTTCTTGAGCGCCGGGGGCGGATCGCTCCGCCCCCGGCCGTTTCAGTGCCGGGCCACCGGTGGGCTCAGGTCGCCCGGCTCCAGCCGTGTCTCGATATGCGGGACTATCGCGCCGCGGGCGAGACAGAACAGGTCGCTGCATCCCGTGATGCGGAAGCCGGCCTTCTGCTGCACCCGGAGCGATGCGAGATTGTCGGCGAAGGCGCCGGCATGGACCGGCTTGCCCGGCATGCGCATGAGGAAGCGGGCCGCTGCCGCCTGCACCGCCTCGCTCATGTAGCCGCGCCGCCAGTAGCCGCGGTTCAGCCAGTAGCCGAGATGCCATTCGTCGCCGCGCCGCTCGAAGGCGACGCAGCCGATATGGGTGTCGTCCCCGATGGTGACCGCGAGCGCCCAGCCCTCGTCGAGATCGGTGGCCGCGACGGCAAGCCACTCGGCCGCGTCCTGCCGGTCATAGGGGGCGGGCACCCGCGCCAGCATGCGCGAGACCGCGAAGTCGTTCAGCGACCGGGCGATGGCGTCCGCATCGGCCGGGCGATGCGGACGCAGCACGAGGCGCGCCGTGGTGATCGTTGGTGCGGGGCCGGGACCGGCGCGGCGGCGGTGGTCTGCCGAAACGTGCAGGACGTTCATCGCATCCCTCCCCAGCTCTTCAGCGAAACCCAGGTCTTGCGGTCGAGCCTGTACCATTCGACGGGAACCATGCCGCCGACGGAGAGGCTTGCGACCATGCCGGTCGCCTGGAACTGGAAGCCGCACTTCTGGATGACCCGGCGCGAGGGGATGTTCATGACCCGGCAGCGCGCGTCGATCTGCTCGATGTCGCGGGTGCGGAAGACCATGTCGATCAGCGTCTGCGCCGCCTCGGTCGCATAGCCCTCGTTCCAGTAGGGTTCGCCCAGCCAGTAGCCGAGCTCGACCGTGCGCCCGTCCTCATGCGGCTCGATCCCGCAGCAGCCGAGGAAGGCGCCGTTGTCGGCTTTGGTAATGGCATAGACGCACTTGCCAATCGCGCCGGCGCGTGTGCGTCGCACGAAATCGGCGGCATCCGCGACCGTGTAGGGGTGCGGCATGCGGGCGACCATGTTGGCGATGTTGGCGTTGTTGGCGAGATGGGCAAGGGCGTCGATGTCGTCTTCGTGCGGGGCTCTCATGACGAGCCTTTGCGACAGCAAGATCGGGCAATCGGTCCTCGACCGTTCAGGCCTCAGCCTTTCCTTGGGAGACCGCGATTGGTCTTCCCGCATGAGTTCGGTTTGCATGGCTCGTTCCTCCAGAGCAAAAAGGGGAGATAAGGTCTTGCCTCATCTCCCCTTTTGTCTTGCAGGTCCGAAACCTGTGGCGTCAGCCGGGTCGATGAGACGCCGGCTGTTTTAGAGCGCTACCGGCTTATTCCGCTGCTTCCGCTTTCGGCATCACGGACACGTAGACGCGACCGTTGGCCTTCGTACGGAAATTCACATTGCCAGCCGTAAGGGCGAAGATCGTGTGATCCTTGCCGAGGCCGACATTGGCACCGGGATGCCACTGCGTGCCGCGCTGGCGCACGATAATGTTGCCCGCGATGACGGCTTCGCCGCCAAACTTCTTCACGCCAAGGCGCTTGGACTCGGAATCGCGACCGTTGCGCGAGGAACCGCCAGCTTTCTTGTGTGCCATGGGAGTTCTCCTTTACCTGTCCGGATTATTCGGCTGCTGCAACGGCTTCGGCTTCAGACTTCTTGGAAGCCTTCTTTGCCTTGCCGCCGGCGGCTGCGATGTCGATGATGCGGACGGTCGTATTGTGCTGACGATGGCCGCGCGAGCGCTTGGAGTTCTGGCGGCGGCGCTTCTTGAAGGCGATGACCTTCTTGCCACGGCCATGCTCGACGACTTCGGCGGTCACGACGGCGCCTTCGACGAAGGGCGCGCCGATCGTGGCGTCGGCGCCGACGCCGACCATCAGCACTTCGGTGAATTCGATCTTTGCGCCAGCCTCGCCGGACAGCTTCTCAACCGTCAGGACGTCGTTGGCGGCCACGCGGTACTGCTTACCGCCGGTCTTGATGACTGCGAACATTTTATATCCTTTCATGTTCGTGCCGGCTCTTTGCCCCGAAGGACAAGGCCGTCTTTTTGTCAGTCGCGAAAATGACGGTGCATTGGCGCACCGCCGGCTCAAACGGTTCCCTGCGGGGCGGCGCTTGCCAAAGACAAGGCCATGCGGCACAAAGAACCAGCATCGCGGCACAAGTCTGACCCATGCCACTGCACCTTGCGCAATAGGTGAGGCGATGAAAACTGTCAAGGACATTTCCGTCACCCTGACAAATAGATGGCCTTTCCGCGCACCAGCCCCCTTGCAAGCCCGTCCCACACCCGCTATGTACCGCCCGCGCTGAAAAGCGCCGACCCGATGCGGAGAGGTGGCAGAGAGGTCGAATGCACCGCACTCGAAATGCGGCATACCTGCAAGGGTATCGTGGGTTCGAATCCCACCCTCTCCGCCATCACTAAGTCATTGATTTCACATAAAAATGCTGCCGCGATCCGGGTAGAGGAATGGGTATAGCCCTTCCGATCGCCTGTCAACCTTCGAAAATCCGGGGGAACCGACTCACGGCCTCGCGTAGGCGACGCGGCCCGCTCATCAACCCTTGACGCAAGCCCGCCATCACCTGAGCATGAAACAACCGCCCTCATCGAGGTTGGCCCCTCTCCGGCGGTTGTTTCACAAGGTGTTCGAGAATGTTGAACGATAATCCCGAGACTGTAAAGCCGCTGTTGACGGCGGCATGAGCGCGAATCCCGAAGCTTTCGAGTTCCTGCGCAAGAGCGCTTACGGTCATGTGCAGCGGCATGGCAATGAAGCGCGGGCGTTGCACCAGCACTGCCGCGATGCCCTCGACGCGTGGTTGCGGGACGAGGGAATAGGCAGCGGCCTACATGCCAGTGAAGCCGAAGCACTGGTGGAAGACGTTTCTCATTGGGTGCATCGAAAGTACCGCAAGCCGAAGCGGAGGCCCGAGCGGCGCAGGGAGGAACGCGCTGCGCAAGCGGCGGTCGCGCCGATGTTCCTCGAAGACGCTGCGGAAGCCGGGATGAAGCCGAGCGTGCGGAATGCCGCCCAGATGGCGGGCCGCTCGAAATCCACCATGGCGCGGCATCTGCGCCTGCAAGGCATCGCTCCTGTTCGTGACGGCAGGATTGCCGCGCTGCCGACGACGGCAAGGCGCCTTGCCCGTCTTCTCGACGCCAGCTTCCCGATCGATGGCGCATGGCTCGTGCGGCTCGATCATTGCGTGGCGAAGCTCTGGGACGATCTGGATGCCCTGCCGAAGGCCATGCCGCGCTCCACGAAGTCCGAGCGGCGCAAGAAGCTACTGGAATTGCTGGCCACCGTCACGGCAGCCGGCATCGGCTTCAACATCCTCGTCAACGGCGATCTGATCGCCATCCGCCGGGGAAGACGCTTCAAGGGGATGAAGGATGCTGCCGCGTGGATGGAGGAAGAGGAGCGCGTCAACGGGGTCCGGTTCCTGCGTAGTCCGGAGACCGAGGGCCGAAGGCGGCAACGCTTCTGGGAGGATCCCTGGCTGTCGGACGTGCTGGCGGTCATGTTCTCGGGGGCCGCATGGAGGACATTCCCCAATGCGGAGGAATTGGAACCATGGCTACGGCTGCTGCGTCCTCTGCTCGATCCCCGCCCGCTCGTCGCCGTCATCGACGCGGCCGTTCGTGGGGCGATGCAGGACGATTTTGTGCTCGATCTGCAAAGCCTGTGTGCGGGCGTGACGGACAAGGAAGTCAGAGCGGCCGGCTATAGGCTGGCGGGTGTTATGGAGGCGATCCGGCATGATGCGGAATGCGGATGGGAGCCCGTCGATTACTTCGGCGATGTCGATCGCCAATTCCGGTTCATGGCGTATCTGGCGAGGACCGCGCCGAAGAGTTACGCCAAGCTGACGTACTTCCGGAATGTCGTGCTTCCGCAAGTCGCGGCGGAGCATGAGGACGATCCCAGCCCGATCTATGCGACCATGAAGCGATGCAGGGCGTTGCCGGAGGAGGAGAAGGCCGGGACATGGACGGCACCCACCGCGAAGGAACTGGCGGCATTCCTGCCGCCGAAGGGGTGACGACGGAGCGGAATGTTCGGATTCCGGTAGGGAAAACTTATGAGAAAACTAAGTTATTTCAGATGGTTGAGTCTAAAAGTGTCCCGTTTTCGTATTATAGTAAGAAATCTACTCTGATTCCTTACGGGCCGTGCTTGTCGCTGATGAAGTGGGAAGACAAGCACATTGCGTTTAAGGAAAAGCCTTGCGGAGCACGCTTGCAATCTCGGCAACCGTTCCCATGAGCAATCCAATGACAATGTAACGGATGCCGCGATCGATGGCTTCACCGCTTGTTGTTGAGCCAAGGTAACGCGGCCCCATAACGTCTCTGGGGCCAAGAAGTTCGAAGGCTACGACAAAGCCCATTATTGTGCCCAAGACACCGAGAATGAGAGCAAGTATAGCAGCGATTTTGGTGAGGCGAGCGAAGGACAAATGGCACCTGCTGATTTTGCGATGTGAGCGACCATATATCCAGTCGACTGCTCGCAAAAGTCAACATTCTCTGCTCGCCCATGGCCGCATTGGTGATGGGGGTAACGGATGGCACGGCACAATTATCGTAACCACAGGTATCACGTAAAATTACGTTATGCCTCGTCGTCCGGAAGCACGGCGACAAGGCCCCCGGCAAGGTCTCCACGATGTGGTCCCTCGGAAGAGGCCCCCGGCAAGGTCCCCCTGAAGGGGCCGATGCTATGGAGCGAAGCGCAATAGCTATATTCGGACCATACAACTTGTGTTGCCCGCCGCCGGTGGCGATCCTTTTCGAAAGAGGAGGAGGATTTCATGACCATTCGCGTTTTCGATTTGCCTGCCACGATGGAGACCATTCATCACGAATCCCTGCTGCGGGCTCTGGGGCTCCTTTCCGATGTCGTCGAGGCGGAGTTGGACGATGCAGCCGTGGCATCGGTCGCCCGCTTCTACATGGACGCTTACGACCGCTGGGAGCGGTCGAAAGAGTGGCGGGGAAAAGTGTTCCCCTGCCGGGACTGACCCATGGCATTCCAGTTCGTCAGGGTCGAGTTGTTTTCTAGGAAGGGCAAGGAAGGCCGAGGGACGGGCTTTGTCTTCGATGAAGTCGCCCGCGTTCCGTCCGCGTCGATCCATGTCCGCGACCCCGGCACGCCGATTGTCGTCCACGGCCTGGCTCCGGACGTGCTGCGGGAACTCCACGACGAGCGGACGGCGGAAGCCCGAACGGAGGTGAAGGGCGGGAAGCAGAGAGCGGTCAGGCAGGACCAGAACACCTTGGCCGGGATTGTCTTGAGCTACCCTGTGACCATGGACGAATACCGGGCGGACCTGGAGGTCGTGGCGCGGGTCCTGGACTGGGAGCGGCGTTCCGTCGCCTGGCTACGCGGTCAGTTTGGTGACCGCCTCGTGTCGGTCATCAGGCACGAGGATGAAAGCCATCCGCATCTCCATGCGTATGTCCTGCCGGACGACCCGGCGATGACTGCCGCGCATCTGCATCCGGGGTTCCGCGCCAAGGCGGCTGCCAAGGCAGCCGGCACACAGCCGGGGGAAGACGACAAGGCCCTGAGCAAGCGCGCCGATGCGGCCTATAAGGCGGCGATGCGGGCGTGGCTGGATGACTACCATGCCAAGGTTGCCCAGCCTTGCGGCATGACGCGGCTCGGACCTGGAAAGCGCCGCCTGACGCGGGAGCAATGGCATGCGGAGAAGCGGCAGGCCGAAGCCCTGCGCGACACGCTGGCGAAGGCGGAGGTCCTGAAGGCGAAGGGAGATGCCTTCATCTCCACGACGAGGGAGAAGGCCGACCGGATCGCCGGGGAGGCTGCTGCGGCACGCGCCGAGGCGGTCAAGGTCACTGATGCGGCACAGGCGGCCATTGTTGCCGCGCGGGCAGCGGAGAAAGCGGCCCGCCAACGGGCGGAAACGGCCCGTACAGCGTCGGAACGCGCCGCGCGCGACACGAGGGCGGCAAAACGGTTGAGTGGCCTTGGCGGGCTTCTTCGGGGGCTTTGGGATGGCTTGCGGAAATCGAAGGTCGCGGCGCGCATCCGCAAGGCCGTCGAATCCGAAGTGGACGAGCTACGTAGGCAGGCTACCGATGCCGCTATCCGGGCGAACGCCGCCGATGCCGGACGGCGGGAAGCGGAGACGCGCGCCCGGAACCTACGCGACAATCTGACGGACACCGGACGGCAGCTTGCCGACGCACGCCAGGAAATCGCCGCGCTGCGTCCTCGTGAACCTGCTGCTGCGGGGCCTGCCCGACCAAGGCCGTGATACCGACTTCGACGCCGGATTCAGTAGGAAACCCCCGTTTGCCTAAAATTTATGCGTCGGAAACGGCCCATACAGCGCGTTTGGCAGGTCGAGTGGTATCTGTACCCTGTACCCATCCGAAATCGGAACCGGATCGCGGTTGTCGAGGTCGCGACCTTCGCTCCGATTTGCGCCGGTCCCGGCTCACTCTCATCCTTCTGGGACAAGAGCAACGGAAGGCGGGCATGATGACGGACGTGAAGCGGATCGAATCGGAAAAGAGGCGTCGGCGGACCTGCGCGGATCGGCTGCGTCACCATCTGGCGGAACGGCAGAGGCAACGCCGGGGCAACGATCCTGCCGGAAAGGCGCTGCTGCACCTGCTCGGCCTGCTGTCCGGCGCGCTCGCGCTGCTGCCACCGCTGGCTGCGTTGTCCTTCGCTTCCGGAAGGCCGCAGCGGGCGGCCAGTCCTGTGTCGTCGTCGGAGGTACCGTCACGATCCGGCCAGCGGGCGAACCTCGATCGCTTCGACACCGAGGACCGCGGCCCGACCGCTTTCGCCATGGAACGGGGCATCGAACCGGTCTTTTACCGCCTGTCCAGCCGTGCGGCTCCGTCCTGGTCGAAGCTCGTCAAGAATCTCAAGCGCCGCCAGACGAAGGAACGCGCACGCCTGCTGCTCGAATACCGCGTCCCTCCGGAAGCAGTCTTGTGGCTACGGCATGTGATCGTCCTTGAGGACTGGTCGGCCCTGCTACTGCTCGGGCGCGACGGTGCCAGCGACGACGAGATTGCCGCTGCGGCACTGGTCGAGGCGAAGCGATGGGAGGCGACACTTAACCGGACGGCTGCGGACCCCGCGCCTGCTTCCGATGACGACGCGGGCGCTGCGGCACCTCCGGCAGGGCCGAAGCCGAAGTGACGGAGCCGGACCGGTGCCGTCGATGCCCTTGACCGAAATAGCCGGCATGTTTCTTAAATGTTGAAAAGCTGGCCGATCGACACCGCCGTCAACATTCCGATGCGTTTAAATGGCTCGTGGAGCGGCCCTGGCGAGGTAGGACGGACTTAGACCCATCCGGTTCTAGGCTTTCGAGACCACCAGCCAAACCCGATGGCGGGCCATCTCGTAAAGTTTAGCGAACTTAGTCTCAAACCTTTCTGCGAGGTCGGCTTCGGTGGCCTGCGGAGACACATAGGGGCGTAGGTTCTCATAGAGCGGTAAGTGCGGGTTTTCGACCTTGTCGATCAAACGCTGCTTAACCTTTCGCCCATTCACCTCTTCGATTTCCATGAGCTTGAGTACAGGACCACGGAATTGCTGCCCGGCAAGGTCCTCGACCGATAGCGCAGGCGCGCCCGGAATACGTGGCATCGACATAGCTGTCAGTCCCGGCAGAATTTGAGCCTTGTACATGGCAAGAATGGCCGTGTGTCTCGGCTTGCCGCCATTGTGGAGCGCGGCGGTGAAGGCTCCGTAGACCGTTCCGTAGGCGGCCTTGGATGCGTCGGCGTCGGGGTGGATGATTCCGGGCATTGGCGAACGAGCGCCCATGGCGGTCAGGTGAGCGAGGATTTCATTGGCGATCTCCTCGGTCGCGGCGCGGAGCGGAGCCGCGTCGTCGCTGACTTTCTCGAGAGCCTGCATTTTGTCAGGATGGATTCGGGAAGATGGCGTGACCGCCGCTTTACCTTCGCCAACGATTGCCAGAACAACAAAAGCGAGGGTGATGACGAAGGGGATGTATGCGATCTCGTCCCAGTATCGGTCGGACGCGAAAAACCACGACAGCACCGCGCCAGCCACAAGGATGCAGCCAAGATACTGGCGACGGATTGGCGCGCCGTCGGATAGCCACTGCCAGCCGAAATATCCCCACACGGGCGCGGCGACCACTGCCAAGGCGAATATGCGCATGAACAGGCCATCGCCCAACACTTCGTTATAAAAGTGCTGGGATATTGCCAGCGATGCCAACATCCACAACGCCGATATCGCTATCGTCAGCTTACGTCTATCCATTCCATTCCCCCAATTTGGTTGTGATCTTTGGCTAGGTGCTGAAGGCCAGTCAAGCCCAAGTTGTGTCCCATGAGGGTAGTACCCTGCGCGCCGATCCTTCGTTTGTCCGCCAGGATTTTAGCGTGCCTAACTCATCCAGACTGGTCTCGATCCCGAAATCGCCTGCCGTCACGAGAAAGGGGCTTGACCGCTGCTGCGCCTGCTCTGACCATTTTATGTGACGGTTGTCGTCGCGGGAAATGATGAGGTCAGCGTGAAAAGTGTCGTGAGTTTGAAACGTGGTGGTGCGGGCTGGGTGGTCAGGGTCATTCGTCATGACCGCTCATATGGCAGGGAGATGGTCGAGCGGCTTGGCTTCGTGTGGCAGCCCAACCTGGGGGCGATTGGAGCGTATACGACTGGTGATGCCGCCACGGCTCTCGCCCTGCTGGATTCGAATGAGTTGCTTGTCCTTGGCGACAGGGGAGTTGAAGAGGAAGTCCGGAAGGCGGCGGCGGCTATTTCCGTGACGGGTGATGCAACGGAAAAGCTTCTGACGGGGGATATGATTTCTGTGACGGCAGGCGTTACGGAAATTCCTCACGAGGCTGCTACTCCTGCGCTCGCCTCCGCCGACGCTATGGACGCAATTCCTGTGATGGATACCGTCACGGAAATGCAAACGACAGAAGAGAAAGATTCCGTGACGACAGGCGACACGGAAATTCCTGCGAAGCGCAAGCGTGGCCGTCCTGCCAAGGCGGAAGGGGCGATGACCGCCGCCGAACGGGCGCGACGATACCGTCGCAAGCATACGCGGGGATGGCGGATGCGGCGCGTCGATATTACCCCCTTGACCTTCGACCGGATCGAAGACGTTGTCGCGGAGACGGGCCTTTCCGTCGATGATGTGATCTACTACGCGGTGACGGCGGCTTCGTCCGAATATTGGGAGCCCTTCAAGGCGGAGCGTCTTCTGCGTGAACAAATGCAGTCGCCGCAGCCAGCGCAAGCCGACGCATCCTAGAAACGGGGCCGATCCGCCCCGCCCTTTATCGTTCTCCTGCCGTCACGAAAATGAAGAGGCGGTCGCAGTGGCAAGCCCATCAAGCGCACGAACGCCATGCTGCTGCACCGCCTTCACCAGCTCCTTGCCAGTCCCGGGAATACGGGTGCGCCGGACAAGGCGCTGGATGCCGGTCCCGCGTTCGTGCACGAGGATTTCGGCGCGGTAGAACAGGATGCCGACCGCATCCACATGCGTTGTCTCGACCACCACGACATCGCTCGCAAGACCGCGAATGACGGTTGTCATCGTCTTCATCTGGAAATCTCCCAAGGCTTTGAAAACAATGATTTTATAGCAGATTCAGGGAGTCGGACCCAGGCTTGTGAAGGCGCCTGTCGGGATACCCGGAAGGATGGCGATCGAAGCCTTAACGGCTCCTTCGACAAGCGGAAGGGCGGTCAATGAGAATCTGGCGGGGTGGTGCGGCCCACAGCCGAAGGCGAGGACACGGCCTGGCAGATTGTCGTTGAGGGACCGAAGCACCCCAATCCTGTCCCCCCGGTCAGGGCCTTGGAAGGGCAACGCCCGGAAAGCCCCTGATCGGACTAGGCCGAGCGCCAATGAGCGAAGGGGCGGACAAGCCGCAGGCGCGTCAGGGGGCCGAAGCCCCCGCGAGCATCCAGGCAAAGAAGAGCATATCGGAGCGTTCAACATAGTGCCGCTGGGACAGCGGGAACGCGGGAATTCGCGCATGGTACGATCGGTTAAGAGGCCAGCCATAGGAGCGCAAGCAAAGCGACCCGAAGGGATGCGCGGGACTGACTGGCCCCGACGTGACATTCCTTCTCCATACACGGCATCGGCAGCGCCATCCGGCTCCTATCCCTGCCGGGATTTCCTGCGGCCTTTCTGGTCCAGATAGGGACCGAGATCGAGTCCTTCCGGGAGCGGAAGAGCCGTCAGGACTTCGATTTCCGTAGGCAGCTCTTCCAGATCCTTCGCTCCATACCCTCTCGATACGGTCTTGAAGGCGTGTCCGGTCTGTAGGTCGTTCGTGCGATCATCGACGCGGGCGAGCCGCATGATGTCCTTTGCCGTGTGCCGGGTGCTATGGAACACGCGCTCCATCGGCTTGTGAATGCCCACATCTTTCAACATGCGGTTCATTCGCTTCGATGCGGCCCGTGGGGGATCGGCGACACGTTCCTTGCCGTGATAGAAGGATGCTGGAAACAGCCAGTCGGCATCGCGGCGGCTCTTTGCATAGTCGATGAAACCAACCTCCGTGAAGATTTCATGGAGCGCGATGATGCGTTTCGACGTCGGGGTCTTGGTTTTGCGTTCTTCGAAACCGCCGTCTTCCGCGATAAGTTCAAAGCGCAGGTCGATGATCCAGTATTTGGCCCCGGTGAATGGGTTCTCCATCTGATAGATGTCCCTGCCCTGCAGGAAGATTAGTTCCGCGATACGCGCGCCCGTGATCGCCCCAAGCAAGGGCAGCCACATCATGTCGGCGCGTCCCTCCTGCGCGGCATGAGCGAACCATATGTTCAGTTGCTCGACCTTGAAAGGCCGCCGCTTGACGGAACTGCGGCCATCCATGCGAACGTCGGCATCGCCGAAGGGCGACTGGAAGCGATGTTCGGCGGCCATCTGCCGGAAGAAATGCTTGAGCGGCGAGAAATAGTTCGTTTCTATCGTCTTCGTCGTCATTGTTGGGCGCGGGATTTTGAGTCTGTCGTTCTGGTCAGCGGCCTGCTGATGTGTCCTTCCCTTTAGATGCGGCACCACGCTCATATGTTTGGGAACACGGGCAAGCAGGTTCGACCAGCGCTGAAACTCAAGGAACGTGTACTTGTCCAAGGGCTTGTCGCCCGCGAACGCGATGAAATCCGTGATGCGGTTGTAATCCGTTGTGATTTTCTTCGGATTGACCTTCGTCTTCCTTCGAACGTCGGTCCACGTTTCCAGCGCCTCGGATGCGAGCGGTCGCGCCGGTCCCTCGATCGAGGTCTGCACCCTCTCCGACAGGTCGGCGACCTGCTGGGTCATGGCAGTGAAGCTCTTCATGATAAGCTCCAGGGATGCAGGATTTTCCGAGGTGCGGCCATCGTCACGTCGCTGCTGCTGAATGACCTGATTTATCCGAGGCTGCACGTCGGCAATCGTGTCGCCGAGTGTCTTGAGTTTTGCACCGAGAACTTTCTGTCGTCTGCTTTGCTCAAGGAGCATTCGACGCTCAGTATTCTCAACTTCCACCGCAAGATGTTTTTCGTGAAGCACTTCGACTTCATGAGCATTGACGATCAAGGCTTCGACCATATCGGTCAGTTCAGCAATGATCGCGTCCCGGATGTCTGCCGCCATGTTTTCCCGCCGCGATGATCTGACAGCCGTGAATAGCTGCTCGGCGTGACCGGACAGTAAACGGGCTTTCCGGCGCGCATCGGCTGCCGGGACGCGGCCAAGCGGAATCCGGATCGGCGTTCGGCCTATTCGGTCCTGAAGGTCGGCCGGGACGGCAATCTGGAATCGGAAGCCGCTTGTTCTCTGAGAAAGGTACATGGTCCGCCGTGGGTAGAGCTGTGGGTATAGCTCCCGGTGCGGCATGCATGAGAATGTAAAATCAATGACTTATGGCGAACTTGGGGATTTCTCCCACCCTCTCCGCCATTCTGAACCTTGGGCTACAAGGTTTTTCCGTGATCTGCTGAGGTTGCCCGATCTTAGTTGCTGGTGTCGGAAGTGGCTAGGGCCACACTCGAGGCACGTCCTCTTACGTTGAGAGCCCGGATCACATCGGCCCCCAACTGTTGGGTGTTCTTTGACCCGCCCTTCGAATTGAAAAGATCCACGCCGACCTCAGCCGCAATCGATCGTAGCAAGCCCTTAACGACTATCGGCTGCTCTTCGCCATTCTGGAAGATCCGAATGGCACCGCTCTCATATCTAACAATTTCCAGGTCAGAGTAAGGAGCCTTGTCTATTATATCCAAAGATTGAACGGCTCGTGCTTCGCGAGTTCCCCGGCTTATGGGATAGGTAAGCCTGCCGCCCTGCTCGCGCATCAGCTCCAGTGCGTCTGTTGCCGATGTATCCAAAAGTTCTTCGACCGATACGCCTTTATCATCGTCAACATTAACGCGAAGAATCATCACTCGGTCTACATGATGAAAAGTGCTTGGGTTGAACCCAACATGCGTCGAAGACGTGATGGTCTTGACGGAGATTCGCTCATTTGAGGCGGAAACGACGTCATAACCACGCTGGTTCGTATCCAGTGCCATCTGCCCACGGGTAATCATCGCGGCGTATAGCTCACCTATCCGGCCAGTGAGGTGGTTCAGCTCGCCTGGGCTTACTCCCCAACTGAGTTCCTTTTCAAACCAGGACAGGGCTTCGGCTAGCGACTGGATGATCTGAACTTGCGTGAGCGTCGGACGGTCTAGTGTCACGGATTTCTCTCAATCAAGGCTAATGATTCTGGCTGGTGAGAAGGTTTCAAGTTTCTTCAGACCACTGATCATATTTTTACCGAACAGCGGCGTTCCGATCGCACCTTTCAGCCAGCACTCTCGTTTAGCCTTGATGTATGTGAACGCGATGCACAGTGCTTCGTCTACGCAGGCCAATCGACAGGCGAGCGGCGTTTTTGCCGACTGATGTGGATGTCGTGAAAGATCACCACCCGGCAAATCGACATTGTCGAACAGCGCGGTTTGAGGATCGATAACGCCCATTGTGAAAGCGGATGGATCGGCCTCGGCTCCGCTCAGGAAGCGCCCGGAGAACGCTACGCTATTTCCATCAGCTCGGCCGGCGCTTGACTTCAAGAAGCAGTTTGGTCCCTTCCTGAGCCTTGGATTCGTATTAAAGGTGAACGCCCTGCACTGGCCGTCCATAACTAGGCAGCTCTTTGCGCACGCCGCAGCATCGTCGACTCGGATGGAAGAGATGTCGTCACCGAATAAATCCAAGCCGGTGTAGATCGCCACCCGGTTCGGTCGCTTGGTGAATTCTTCGATCGGTGAGAGTGCTGTATCCTGAGGTAGGCTGGCCTGGAGAGAGTCGGCTGTTGGCTGATCAGAAGTTCCCTTTTGATTGCCGGACGATCCACTTGCATCGGCAGGTTGGGTCGCCGTCAGCGTCTTCTGACGAGATGCGGCCAATTCGTCTGATTGTTGGCTTACGGTTCGGTTCAATCCGTAGCGTTCAATCTCGTCCTGGCTGAATATGTGCATGTCGTCAGGCGGCGTCTTGAACATGACCTGCATCACGTCCATCGGCGTATCGAAGCGATTCAGAACTTCGATGATGTCCGAGATCGCTAGCTGCGCGCCGATGAGATCAGGCGAGTCCGAAGATATCTGATGAACGCCGAGTTCTCCGTCGACCTTCCGCTCGTTTCCTGCCAGGAAGGCGAAGGAGCATGCTGAATAGCATTTACTTTCTTTGGGAATATACGTTGCGAGTTTTCGCTGATGGATATCGTCGGCAATCAACAGCCCCATCTGCACGTTCCCACCGGGGCTATTAAGCGTGATCAGCTTGGCGTCCGGAGCAGCCTGGAGAGCGCGTCGGAAGTTCAGCGCTGATCCGGCATCAATCAAGCCGTTCAGTGATATGAGGTCTGGTCTTGCGCTATCGATGGCGAAAGGGCCGAACGTCTGGACCTCTCCAAACGCTTTCTCAGTCGCGCTTGCGATAAGAGTTATAGCGAAAACGCTCGCGACGACGGAACGAATTATCTCACGCATACTAGCCCCTCAGCCCTTCCATGAAACTACAATCTGCACTTGCTGACAATGTTGGTGAGCCTCAATCGCCATGAGCAGTTAACGTCTTTGTGCCGGGATGATCCTTGGCGCCTCTCCAGGGGCATCCTACGAGTGATCGACAGCAATAAGCCGTTGGAGATCACATTGGCGACAATCCGCAAACTCAGAGGACGCTGGCAAGCTCAGGTGCGTCGTAGGGGTATGAAGCCCCGGTGTAAGTCCTTCGACAGCAAGCAAGAGGCTGAGAGGTGGGCGCGCGATCTCGAAGCCCAAGTTGATCGCTTCGGTGCCGCGCCGGACACGAAGATCCTTGAAAGCACCACGCTCGGGCAACTCCTCGAACGCTACCAGCGCGAGGTGTCGCCGATGAAGCGCGGGTCCGTGCAGGAGATCCAACGGATCGACGTGCTGCGTCGTCATGAGCTTGCCTACCGGACGATGATCGGGCTGGGCCAACAGGACATCGCCTCGTTCAGGGATGAGCGGCTTCGTAGCGTAGCTCCATCTACGACCGTTCGCGAGCTTGCGATCCTCAGCCACGTCATCGAGGTCGCCATCCGCGATTGGGGTTTGCCGCTCGCCAGGAACGTCGTGAAGCTCGTGCGCCGTCCGGTCATTCGGAACGAGTGTAGCCGACGCCTGACCGGCGACGAGGAGCAGTGCCTTCTCGATGGTTGCGACGGTGGCAAGATTCCCTATCTCCGGACGCTGCTCATCCTCGCGATGGAGACTGGGATGCGCCGTGGCGAGATCCTCGGTCTGCGGTGGACGGATGTTTCGCACAATCGCCGGGTGATCACGTTGACGATGACGAAGAATGGATCCGGGCGTGAGGTGCCTCTATCTCAGCGTGCCTTCGATGCTCTGACGGAATGGAAGCAGCGCGCAGACGTAGATCAATCTACTGTGTTTCCTATGAAGCCGGGCGCGCTCGAACAAGCGTGGCGCCGGCTCTTGGTCCGCTCGAACGTTAAAGCATTGCGCTTCCACGATCTACGTCACGAGGGCGTCAGCCGCCTATTTGAGCGTGGGCTGAACATGATTGAGGTGAGCAGCATATCAGGGCACCGCGAATTGCGTATGTTGAGAAGATACACGCATTTGAGCGCAGATGACCTGGTAGGTCGCCTAGGATAGATCAATCTACGGTGTCGAATCCGCTTACCAACAGCCTGCGTGACCTTTACATTTCACCATCAGTCGCGCAGGTTTTGTCAGGTTTTCAGCAAAAATCCTTGCGCTTATATATATTCTAAGTTGCGAAAAGCCTTGCACTCAAGTCCGCAATCATTGCGGAACTGCACTGAACCTTGACAGAGCTTTCCGCCAAGTTGACAGATTTGCCGGATTTCAACGGTTTTGTCGAAAACGTCAAGGTTCGCGAACGCCTCTAGGTTGTATCTGCGCCTGCATATGCCTTCTTGCAGTCTCCGAACCGCCTGCGTTGGTCGTGCAAGCGTTGTGCTCTGTCTGTCGCATATACAGATCACGAGCTGGAAATCCTCAATCGCCAATGCTGGAAACATATTCGCGTCCGTCGCAGAATACTGCTTACGTAGATCGATCTATGATCGCACCGTTGCCTGAGCCGCCACCCAGGTAAGCTGGACCTGGCGGATCAGCATGGTCATTGTGAACGATGCGGGTGCCTAAGGACGATCTTTTGCAGCGCGCCTTCTGTGCGCTGTCGCCAGGTGCCGCCCAGCCTCCTCTGCCGTCAAGGTGGTGCTGGACGAGGACGGATCTCCCCGTCGTGCGAAGTCTTAGAAAAAGGCGAGCTGTGCGATGGGGATGCCTTCCGTGCTGACGAGCGCCCGAGGTCCAAACCTCCCATGCCCACAATCGACAGGGAAGCTCGTAGGTGAGCGTCAGATGATCGGTAGCAGTCCTTGTGCATTTTAAGCGACGAACGCGCCAGGTCGAAACCTGGAGTCAAAGAGCACGCACTTCAATTCATCATGTCTTCATAGACTTATTAAGGACCGTTGAGTGGACAGTTGGAACAACCCTGATCCGAGATAGGTTTCGTGACCGGAGCAGAGCGACGGGCCGGAACCTTCTCATGCCAGTGTGATACTTTCCGCCCGGAAGCATCGTTCTCTCCCGCAGAGTATCATCACATAGAGAGCCGCAGGAGCGTGAACTTTTGTCCGGTCTATCTATTTCTTATATAAGAGAATAGCTATATTTAGTAGTTAATAGTAACAGATGGATAAATAACGGCCAAAAGTTCACGTTCCCGGCTCGTCAAAAAAATGCAGTTTTGATCGTGACTTGAAGCAGTTCCTCCGGCAGACCGCTATACATCTTTGCGAAGACGAATGGCAGAGGAGTCTCCGGCATGGAAAATCTGAACGATGACGACACGTATGTTTTCGAGCCCGTTGTAATCAAGCTCACGTCCTATGATCGCCGGCGGCAGGAACTTCGTGCCCTGCAAGAAAAGCGGGATAAACTTTTAACCCATCCAGAAAGCCAGCGTCGCATTGCGGAACTGGATTACCAGATCAAGAAGGCGGAAGATCGCTTCGAAAAGGAAAAGAAGCGTGGCACCGACGATAGCTGGCGTCGGCGGCGTGATATTGATGACTGGCGTTCTCAGGACGGTCGGGAACTGCGCAATGCGAGCCGGCGCAAGGTTCGTAGCAAGCCGAATGAAGACTTGTCACATTTGACGCCCGAGCAGAAAGAGCAGCGCAAGCGCGACCAGCGCGCCGACGCGAATTTCATCGAGCGCCAGAAAGCAAAGGGACTGGCTGCATCTGATATTCAGGCCGGACTTTTGCTTCGACAACAGCAGCGAGAGAATAAACGGCTAGCTGTCGCAGAAGCCGAGAATGCGATGGCAAGGAACCCGGCTTTCGGAATCTTTTAATCTCGGGACGATCTCTCATGTCGAAATGACGCGAGCAGCAGACCGTTCTCGCAGCAACCGCCCAAGGGTGCGCGGGTGAATCTTGTATTTGTCCGCGACCTCGGCGACCGATCGTCGGTCGTGTTCTATGGCTCTTTTTGCGTCTGCAAGCTGCTCAGGCGTCATCGCAGGTCGTCTGCCAATCCGGCTACCGCGAGCGCGAGCAGCAGCCATGCCCGCCCGCGTCCGCTCGCTGATCAAAGAACGTTCGAACTCTGCCATTGATGCGAGGACGTGCAGAAGCAGTCGACCGGCTGAGGTGCTGGTATCCAAGCTCTCGCTCAAAGACCGGAACTCGACGCCACGCTCATTGAGATCGCGGACGAGTTTCAATAGTTCGAACAGGGACCGCCCGAGACGATCCAGTCGCCAGACGGTCAGTGTATCGCCCCGGCGCAAAATTCGCAGCATTTTGGTCAGCCCTGGGCGCGCAAAGTCCGCACCGGAGAATCCCTCGTCGCTCAGGATCGTGACGCAACCTGCGGCATTCAACGCAGTGATCTGTAGGCCCATGTTCTGCTCGGTCGTGCTGACGCGAGCGTATCCGAAATTGCGCATGTCTACTTCTCGCTAGTCCCAGCAACCAGAGTGGAGATTTCCTCTAAAATATCCGCCAAGCCATTGATTAAAAGGAACCTTTTCGTGCTGCGCGGGGTTTCTGTTGACCGTGCCCATCGCATCGAAAGAAATCAACGCCTTAACGCGAAGCACGGGAATGTAGGTTCGTTATGACGGAACCCTTCCCTTTTGTGCGCCACCGTGTGAGCACAACATGGACTTTTTTACCTTCATAATTTGGTTCACTGTTATTGGCGTAATTGTCGTATTAGTGGTCTCTTTGGTATACGCTGATGAAGTAGCGACAAAGTTCAAAAGGCAGCTTCAGAGTATCCCTGAATTTTCCTCGGGCATGCAATACATTTCTGTTTCATGTAAAAATGCGATAGCCTTGGATTTGGAGCGGAAGAAAATCGCGGTGTTTCTTAATCCTATCAAGATAAGGTCGCTTGAGACGAAGCCAATCGTTTATCCATTCGAGGATCTAATCGCCGTCGAAGTAGTCCGCGATGACGCCAGCGTTGTTAAAACCAATCGTGGCAGTCAAGCTGCCGGTGCAGCGGTCGGAGGCATTCTCTTGGGCCCGGCTGGGATGCTTATCGGCGGTCTGTCGGGATCAAGACGCGAGGAGAGCAAGATCAAGAAGCTGTCGATCAAACTCTACACCGACGATCTCATTCGACCTGTGCAAGAAGTGTTGTTCTGGGATAGCAGCGTCGGGGTGGATGTAGACCAGATCAAGCCGATTTTCGCCGACTTGGATCAATGGTATGGCCGTTTGCGCGTTATCGTTGAGAGGCAGAGCCGTGCAAATTGAACTTTGCACTGGGCGAGTAATACAAATGAGCATGCCTTGCGGCAATCTCGCCAAGCGCTCTTCAAGCGCTGAGATTGCCCACTTGGCCAACCGTTTTGGCAGAGGCCTATTCCATCTGCTGGCAAAGGCAATAGTGAGCGTAAACGTTACTCTCTGTCAGCTTGGTATAGCTAGTAGATAAATCTACCAATTATACCGTGCTGTTGGCTATCAACCATTTCTCTAGCGCCGTGATTACGTCGGATTTCAGCTTCCATCCCTGTCTCAGCGCGGTGCTCACGGAGGTGTTGAGCTTCGGGTAGCCCATTTCCGCCATCACATCGCCGGGTTTCAAGTGACGCCTGGCTATAATTTCGTTGATGCGAAGAATGGCTGCCGGGGACAGCCTGCGGTCTATCGCGACGGTGAATGAGAGGCTCGCAGAAGATGACGGCATGGTTGATAAACCGACACCGGTGCCGGTCAGCCACAGCAAAAAATTGCCTTGCTCCGGGGCAGACGCTTTCAGCCATGCGTTCTTCAGTTCTTGCAGTCGTGTCCTCGGCTTTTTCAGCCCTGCCGCAATCGCAGCGTCCGCAACCGTTCGGTATTTGCCAGCCTTGAGATCGGCGTGAATCGCCAGGTATTCTCGTTTCAGTCGGTCCTCATAATACGCGCTATCGCGCTTCTGCTGCTTTGCCATCTGGATGCCCGGTCATTCACCGTCGCCCAATCGATCTGGGAGACTCGTTGGCGCGTTTGGCATGCTGAGAGCAGTAGTGCAATGTCAGAATGCGTGAAGCCAGCCGGTGAGCTTCTGTGAGTCGGTCAGCGCGCTCCGTTTCCCATTTTATGGGTGGCAGCTACGAGGCTGTCGTTCAGTCGAGCACCTGAAGACCCGGCACGCGAACAAATTCGCCGGTATTGGCCGTCACCGGCACGGTGCCGGCTCGGCGTGCCTGGGCGGCGATCAACACATCGTAGGGGTCGATCGGTGTGCCCTGCCGCCGAAGATGCGCCCGAATGTCCGCTACATCAGTCGAACACGACGCGGTCTTCCGGCATGGACGGCTGTTCACGGCCTTCGGGCATAAAAGGCTCGTCCTCCAACGTGTCGATAGTCGCCCAAGGCATAGAATCGTTGTCATTGAGCGGTTCGAGGGTCAGGCGCCTGCGGACCCCGCTGGCACAAACTTCCTTGTCATCATGGAGCTTCATGAACATCTCCAATCATTCCTGCGGAAGCTATTGGATCAGGCCTGCTAACCTGAATAATAGCAGGTGAGTAATATGCCTTTGGATACAAATTAGGAATTTCTACTAATATTTCAATCTCAATTAATTTATCAATTGTTCCTCTTGCTGCTGCATAAGTTACATTAAGTTTTTCTGCCGCCTCGCTAACAGTAATTACCGGCCTCTCAAAAAGAAAGTCTATTATTGTTAGAGGGTTTGATGATCTTGTCGAACTTGAAGCTCTCTCTCTAAAATTCTCATGAAGGGTAATAATGCGATCTATTGCAACAATTACGCTTGAGCACGTATCGCAAATCCGATCACAGAAAAATTTTATCCAAGCCGTCCATTCTCCTTTCGCCGACACACTAAACATCTTATCGATGTATTCGTCTTTATGGTGCTCCATGGCAGGGCTTATATAGAGAATCGGCATATCTAGCAGTCCAGTGTGGACTGCCATCAGCGAAATAAGCATCCGTCCAATTCTCCCATTGCCATCCGCAAATGGGTGAATTGCCTCCACTTGATAATGCACGAGAGCAAGATCGATAAGTTTGGCAAAGGCGGAGGTATCGGCATCTCGATTTAGATAGCGTTCGAGGTCGTCCATGCATTGCTGGGTTTCCGCAGGTGGTGGCGGAACATACCGCGCGCCATCAATTGTTCTCCCTCCAATCCAATTCTGATCGCGTTTATATTCACCAGGGCGCTTTTGAGCGCCTCGTGTAGCACTCAATCCACTCAAGAGTATCTCATGGCCCTTTTTGATAACTCTATGAGATATCGGTAATGTTTTTAGAAGATCAAGAGAGGCATTTAAGGCATTCAAATAATTTACGACTTCCCTGGTAGAATCATCGCTATCGATTTCCAAGCCTGCTTCTGCTAGAAGCAAGTGGTTATCCGTTGTAAATGTTCCCTCCATTGCCGAAGAAGTTAGAGCTTCATTGCGTTGCAAGGGTCTTACAAGGATATATGGGTTCGTTAGTCGGCGGCAGGCCCCTTTTAGCTCTCCCAGCTTTTGTAAGGCCTCTCCAACACACATTGCGATCTCCCCTAAATCGAGATTAGGAGGCAAAGGGGCGGGCACAAAAGCATATTGATTCTGAATGGTCGGGATCAAGGTTCCGGTTTCGGGGGCGACAAAATCAGACCGCTGCATGATGCTTTCCTATCAACTGAGTCTGAACTTTATAGCAAACAGCGGTATTGCTATAAAGTGCGATGGGAGGTTTATAGCTGCCGAATCAACATGCAGATATTTTCGGGGCGCTATAGCTAGATATTGATTTTGCAAGTGCCGCCATGCTCAATGCACAGAAATTTTAGATCTCCGTGTATAAGGTAGTCGCCTTCAAACGGCACGTCACGGCCACAATGCCCGTGCCGGAAACGCAAATTGCCAGTCCCATCTTTGCCCGCTATGTACCGCCCGCGCTGAAAAGCGCCGACCCGATGCGGAGAGGTGGCAGAGAGGTCGAATGCACCGCACTCGAAATGCGGCATACCTGCAAGGGTATCGTGGGTTCGAATCCCACCCTCTCCGCCATATCCTTCTTTCCGGAACCTGCTGTCCGATTTACCGGCTTTCCTTCGGGGAGCGCATGGACTTGATGCGTTGCGTCGTGGCATAGGGCGCGGATCGTCACGAGGCCCGGCTTTTCATGATCCGCATCGAGAATATCAGCAAGTCCAACAGCCACCGCATCCTTTACATCGAGGCGTCCGCCGCCCTGAACCGTGGGGAGAAGATCGGGCTTGTCGGGCCGAACGGGGCGGGCAAGACGACGCTTTTCCGCATGATCACCGGGCAGGAGCAGCCGGACGAGGGACAAGTCTCGGTCGAGAAGGCCGTCACCATCGGCTATTTCAGCCAGGATGTCGGCGAGATGGCGGGCCGGAGCGCCGTCACCGAGGTGATGGACGGGGCGGGGCCGGTGAGTTCGGTCGCCGCCGAGCTGCGCGACCTGGAAGCGGCGATGGTCGATCCGGACAGGCTCGACGAGATGGACGCGATCATCGAGCGCTACGGCGAGGTGCAGGCGCGCTACGAGGAACTCGACGGCTATGGGCTGGAGAGCCGGGCGCGCGAGGTGCTGGCGGGTCTCGGCTTCAGCCAGGAGATGATGGACGGCGACGTCGGCAAGCTGTCGGGCGGCTGGAAGATGCGCGTGGCGCTCGCCCGCATCCTCCTCATGCGGCCGGACGTCATGCTGCTCGACGAGCCGAGCAACCATCTCGACCTCGAAAGCCTGATCTGGCTGGAGCAGTTCCTCAAGGGCTATGACGGCGCGCTCTTGATGACCTCGCACGACCGCGAGTTCATGAACCGCATCGTCACCAAGATCATCGAGATCGACGCCGGTTCGCTCACCACCTATTCCGGCGACTACGGCTTCTACGAGCAGCAGCGCGCGCAGAACGAGAAGCAGCAGCAGGCCCAGTTCGAGCGCCAGCAGGCCATGCTCGCCAAGGAGATAAAATTCATCGAGCGCTTCAAGGCGCGCGCCTCCCATGCCGCGCAGGTGCAGAGCCGGGTGAAGAAGCTCGACAAGATCGAGCGCGTCGAGCCGCCGCGCCGGCGCCAGACCGTGATGTTCGAGTTCCAGCCGGCGCCGCGCTCGGGTGAGGATGTCGTCAACCTCAAGAATGTCGGCAAGGCCTATGGCAGCCGCATGATCTACCGGGATTTCAGCTTCCTCGTGCGCCGCAAGGAGCGCTGGTGCGTGATGGGCGTCAACGGCGCGGGCAAGTCGACGCTGCTGAAGCTCGTCGCCGGGGCCGCCGATCCCGATGCGGGCAGCGTGACGATCGGGGCGAGCGTCAAGGTCGGCTACTTTGCACAGCATGCGATGGATCTGCTCGACGGCGACCTCACCGTGTTCGAATGGCTGGAGCGGGAGTTTCCGCGCGCGGGCCAGGGGCCGCTGCGGACGCTGGCCGGCTGCTTCGGTTTTTCCGGCGACGATGTCGAGAAGAAATGCCGGGTGCTGTCCGGCGGCGAGAAGGCGCGGCTGGTCATGGCGGCCATGCTGTTCGATCCGCCGAATTTCCTGATCCTCGACGAGCCGACGAACCATCTCGACCTCGACACGAAGGAAATGCTGATCAAGGCGCTTTCGGACTATGAGGGCACCATGCTCTTCGTCTCGCACGACCGCCGCTTCCTCGGCGCGCTGTCGAACCGGGTGCTGGAGCTGAACGGCGAGGACATCCATCAATATCCGGGCGGCTATACCGAATATGTCGCGCAGACCGGCCAGGAGGCGCCGGGCCTTCACGGCTGACGCGGCTGTCGCTTGCCGCTGTTTCGGGCTATGACAGGGCGAACGGCGGAGGGGACGGATGGACCGTAAGAAACCGCTTTACCGCAGCGCCAACACACGGACCCACGGTGTGCATCATGGATCGGGCGGCGACTATCGCTGGTCGCGCCGGCGCGAGGACCGCGTGCATGCGGGCGCCATGGGCGGCAATTCGCGGCGTGGGCTGGACTATACGCCGCTCTTCAGGTTCCTGCTGTCGCGGGTCGGCGAGGACTGGGATGCCGTCCATGCCGAGGCGGTGGCGCGGCTCGACAGGGCGGAGCCGATCTTCTGGCTGGTCGCGCGGTCGAAGGCCGAGCGGCAGCCCTTCGTGCGGATCGGCGAAAGCTCCTATTATTCCGGCCTCTACATCGATGAAGACAACCGGCTGCGACTGGTCGATCCGGCGCTGCACGTCGAGGACATGGAGCCGGTCTGCGCGTGCTGCACGCACACGTTCAACGGCGTGCCCTTCACGCGGAAATACGCGCCGCCGGGCGACTGACGTGCTGGTATCGGCCCTTCGGGCGCTCTATGAGGACGGCGGAGAGTTTCGAGGCGAGAGGCGGCATGGACAAGCGGATCGGGATCGTCGGCGGCGGGCCGGCCGGGCTGATGGCGGCGGAGGTGCTGTCGGCGCGCGGCCATGCGGTCACCGTGCTGGAGGCGATGCCGACCATCGGCCGCAAGTTCCTGCTCGCCGGCAAATCCGGCCTCAACATCACTCATTCGGAGCCTTACGCGCGCTTCGCCGCGCGGTTCGGCGCGGCGAACGGGCGGCTTTCCGCCGCGCTCGATGCCTTCACGCCCGAGGATGTTCGCGCCTGGGCGATGGGGCTCGGGACGGAAACCTTTATCGGTTCGTCCGGCCGGGTGTTCCCGAAAGTCATGAAGGCCTCGCCTTTGCTGCGGGCCTGGCGGGCGCGGCTGGAAGAGCAGGGCGTCGATATCCGCGTGCGCCATCGCTGGACGGGTCTTGCGCCGGAGGGCCTGCGGGTCGAGACGCCGGCGGGCGAGGTGGCGATGGCCTTCGATGCGGTGCTGCTTGCGCTCGGTGGCGCGAGCTGGCCGCGGCTCGGCTCGGATGCGGGCTGGGTCGCGCGGCTTGCGGAAAAGGGTGTCGATATAGCGCCCTTCCGTCCGGCCAACTGCGGCTTCGATGTCGACTGGTCGGCCTTCTTTGCGGAGAAATTCGCCGGGGCGCCGGTGAAGGGCGTCGTTGCGTCTTCACCGGCCGGGGCTATTCCCGGCGAGTTCGTCGTCTCGCGCACGGGCGTGGAGGGGAGCCTTGTCTATGCCCACGCCACCGCGCTGCGCGACCGGCTGGAGGAGGAGGGCAAGGTGTCTCTCGATCTCGATCTGGCGCCGGGGCGGACAGCCGAACGGCTGGCGGCGGACCTCTCACGGCAAGGCCACAAGGCAAGCCTGTCGACGCGCCTGCGCAAGGCGGCGGGGCTCGACGGCGTCAAGGCCGCGCTGCTGCGGGAATGCCGGCCGGATGTGGCGAGCCTTTCATCGGATGCGTTGGCCGCCGTGATCAAGGCATTGCCGCTTGCCCTCCTGCGGCCGCGGCCGATCGGGGAGGCGATCTCGTCGGCCGGCGGCATCCGTTTCGACACTTTGGATGAAGGCTACATGCTGAAGGCGCTGCCCGGCACTTTCGTCGCGGGCGAAATGCTCGACTGGGAGGCGCCGACCGGCGGCTATCTGCTGACCGCCTGTCTCGCGACCGGCCGGGCGGCCGCCCATGGCATGGATCGCTGGCTATCCAGTTAGGCGAGGGCGCGTTTCGCACCCGTCGGCGCCTGGCCGAGGCGGGCGGCTGCGGCCTTCAGGCAATCGAGATAGCGTTCGCGGTTGGCAAGCCCGTCGGCGCGCGGGGCGACGAGGCAGAGCGTTGCGGCCGCATGCCCCTCCTCGCCCATCACCGGCACGGCGAAGCAATGGGTGAAGCTGTCGACGATGCTGTTGAAGGTGAAGAGCCCTTCGGTATCCGCCCGGCGCACCTCGGCGAGGAATTCGGCGGGATCGAGCCATGTTCCGTCCGGCAGGCGGAAATCCTGCGGGGGAATGAAGGCAAGGATCTCCTCGTCGCTCATATGCGCGACGAGAAGGCGCCCGGAGGCCGTCCACGGGATCGGCACCGACTGGCCGATATCGGTGGAGATGCGGAAGGGGCGCGCGCCCTCGCGCATGCGCACCACCGTGTATTTGTTGCCGTCCAGCATGCAGAACTGCGCGGTCTCGCGCGTCTCGTCGGCCAGCCAGTCGAGCGCGGCCTCGCATTCGCGCGTGAAATCGAAATGGTTCTCGTAGGCCGCGCCGAGGAAATAGAGCTTGCGGCCGAGATAGACGCGTCCCTCGCCGCCGGAAAACTCCAGGATGCCGTTGCGCAGCAGCAGGTTGACCAGCTCGTAGACCGATGAGCGCGGTGCGCCGATCTGCGCGGCGATCTCGTTCGGCTTCAGCGCCTGCCGCTTCTGGCGCAGGAAGTCGAGGATCTCGAAGGCCCGGTCGAGCCCGCGGGCGCGCTTCGCCCCTGCTTCGTCCGAAATCGCGTCCATTTCCATTCCTTCCCTGTCTTTGCCCAACTTCTCTCGCCGTCGGCGCCGTCTGTCAATCGGCCGGATTCGGCCCGGAGCGAACGAAATTTCGCCACCCCCCCTTGCGAGGCGGAAAAATCGGCATAAGATCGCCTCGTCCGGTATAAAGATCATATGTACATTATATTGGACAAAGACGGATGGCAAGCCCGTTCCTGCTGCCGCAATGAAAAGGGGATCGACATGAAGAAATCCGCAAATACCGCCTCGCTGCGCAGCCGCCTCCTCGCGGGCGCCGCTGCCGCCACCGCTCTCTTCGTCCTTGGCGCCGGCACGGCTTCGGCCGCGGCGAACTGCATCAAGGGCGACCGCAAGGCGCCCTATACGATCGGCTGGGCGAACATCTATTCCGTACCGACCTGGATGAAGCAGACCGAGGGCACGATCTCGGCCGAAGTGGAGGAACTGAAGAAGGCCGGCCTCGTGAAGGACCTGATGATCACGGACGCGCAGGGCAACGCCCAGACGCAGATCCAGCACATCCAGTCGATGATCGACGCCAATGTCGACGCCATCGTCGTCATCGCCGGCTCGTCCAACGCGCTCGACCGCGTCATCTCGGATGCCTGCGACAAGGGCATCGCCGTCGTCAACTTCGACAGCCTCGTCAACACCGACAAGGTGACGGCGAAGATCAACACCGATTCCGGCGAATGGGGCGCGGGCGCGGCCAAGTGGCTTTCCGACCAGCTCGGCGGCAAGGGCAAGATCATCGTCATGAACGGCCCGGCTGGCATTTCCGTCAGCGACGACCGCCGCAAGGGCGCCCAGCCGGTGCTCGATGCCAATCCGGGCCTCGAGATCATCACCGAGACGAACACCGAATACAACGTCGCTCCCGCGCAGGAAGCGATGACGAGCCTGCTCTTCGCCAATCCGGAAATCGACGGCGTGCTTTCGCTCGGCGGCGCGCTCTCGGCCGGCTCCGTCATGGCCTTCGACCGCCAGGGTCGTGAGCAGGTGCCGGTCACCGGCGAGAACGCCCGCCAGTTCCTCGAACTGTGGAAGGAAAAGGGCCTGAAGGGCTGGGCCACCATGCAGCCGAACTGGCTCGGTGCGCTTTCGGTCTACACGGCCGTGCAGGCGCTGGAAGGCAAGGACGTTCCGGCCTTCGTCAAGGTGCCGCTGCCGGTCATCGACGACAGCAATATCGACAGCTACCTCGCCCGCGCCGACCAGTTCCCGGCCGACGGCTACATCTACTCGGACTACGACCAGGCGCTGTTCGACAAGCTGCTCGCGCAGTAAAACGCCCGCAAAGGACCGCCGCCATGACGGATGCAACGCCCCTGCTGGAAGCCCGGCAGGTGTTCAAGGGGTTCTTCGGCAATCCCGTTCTCAAGGGCGTGGATATCGCCCTTCGGCCGGGCAGGGTTCACGCCCTGCTCGGCGAGAACGGGGCCGGGAAATCCACATTGATCAACCTCCTGTCCGGCGCCCTCCAGCCGGACAGCGGCGCCATCCTCGTGGACGGCCGGCCGGTCGGGCGCTTCAGCCCGGCCGCCGCCCGCGCGGCCGGCATCGCCGTGGTGCAGCAGGAACTGAGCCTGACGGCGGACCTTTCCATCGCCGAGAATATCGGCCTCGGCGCCTTCCCGCGCCGTTTCGGCCTCATCGACTATGCCGCGCTTCATCGCGGCGTCCGGGAGGTCTGTGACATGGTGGGCCTCACCGAACCGCTCGATATGCCCGTCGCCGATCTCGCGCTCGGCCGCCGGCAGATGGTGGAGATCGCCAAGGCGCTCTACCGCAAGCCGCGCGTGCTCATCCTCGACGAGCCGACCTCCTCGCTTTCCGCCCACGAAGCCGGCATCCTGGCGGGCCTCATCGAGACGCTGCGCGATCGCGGCACGGCGCTCCTCTATATCTCCCACCGCCTCAACGAGGTGCAGGCGCTCTGCTCGCATGTCACGGTGCTGAAGGACGGCGGCGTCACCGCGGACCAGTCGCTCGACGGCATCGACGGCGAGGGGCTGGTGCGCCTCATGGTCGGCCGCGAGACGGGCGATCTCTTCCCGCCGCGGCCCGAGCCTTCCGCCGGTGCGCTGCGCATCAGCGTCGAGGGCTTTTCCGCCGGCCTCGTGCGCAATGTCGGCTTTTCCGCCCGCGCCGGCGAGATCGTCGGCATCGGCGGGCTGGTGGGGCAGGGGCAGGAAGACCTGCTGCTCGGCCTCTACGGCGCCATTCCCGCCGGGGCCGAGAAGGCGGAGGTCTGCGGGAAACCCGGCCTTCCCGCCCATGTCGGCGCGGCCAATGCCGCCGGCATCGTCTATGTGCCGGCCGACCGTAAGCACGAGGGGCTGGTGCTGCCCCATTCCATCGCCTCGAACCTCATCCTGCCCTCGCTCGGCCGGCTTGCGCGCGGCGGCCTGCGCGACCGCGCGGCCGAAACGGGGCTGATCGCCGATCTCGCCCGCCGGCTGACCATCAAGGGCGACGTCGCCCGGCCGGTGCAGGCGCTTTCAGGCGGCAACCAGCAGAAGGTGGCGCTTGCCAAGTGGCTGCCGCTCGATCCGTCCGTGTTGCTCCTCAACGACCCGACCCGCGGCGTCGATATCGAGACCAAGCGGGAAATCTACCTGATGCTGCGCGCGTTTGCCGCCGAAGGCCGGCTCGTCATCCTCGCGAGCTCCGACACGCCGGAGCTCGTACACCTCAGCGACCGCGTCGTCGTCCTGCGCGAGGGCGAGGTCGCCGCGACGCTTTCCGGGGACGCGATCACCGAGGAGGCCATCGTCGGCGCGGCCATGGGCATCGACAGAAAGGGAGCGGCTGCATGAGCGCTGTTTCGTCCACCGGCTGGCTCTACGGCGCCATCCAGAAGCGCCGCAACCGCGGCCTCGGCGGCCTTTATCTGGTCGTCGCCGCCTTCCTCATCCTCTATGCCGTGCTCTTTCCGGGGATCCTCTCCGTCGGCGGCTTCTCCAAGTTCACGCAGAACTGGTTCCCGCTCGCCCTCGTGACGATGGCGCAGGCGCTGCTGATGCTGAACGGCGGCATCACGCTCGCCATCGGCCCGCTCGTCAGCCTCGGCGCGGTGATCGCCGCCACCACCATGGAAGGCGCGCTCGGCGTGCCGGGCGGCTTTCTCGCCGTCGCGCTCGCCGGCCTTGCCATCGGCGCGGTCACGGGCGTCATCGTCGCGCATCTCAGGCTGCCGGCGATCATCGTCACGCTCGCCGGCTCCTTCATCATCACCGGCGTCGCGCTGATCCTCCTGCCGCGCCCGGGCGGCTTCATCCCGGACTGGCTTTCGAACGCGCTGGCCGGCCACACGCCCGTCGCCTTCCTGCTGCTCGTCGTCATCCTCCTCGGCTGGAAGGCGTTCCTCGCGACGCCGCTCGGCCTCGGCATCTATGCGGCCGGCGACAATCCGGTCGGCGCCTTCCGCTCCGGCGTTCCGGTCGAGCGGGCGAAGGTCGTCGCCTTCGCGCTCTCGGGCCTGCTCGCCGCGCTGGCCGGCCTCTTCGTCGCCGCGCAGACGGGCTCGGGCGATCCGATCATCGGCGCGCCCTTCACGCTCAATTCCATCGCCGCGGCCGTGCTCGGCGGCGTCGGCTTCCTCGGCGGCAAGGGCACGATGCGCGGGGCGATCTGCGGCAGCCTGCTGCTCTCGGTCATGATCAACGTGATGTTCTTCCTCGGCTTCCCACCGGTCGCGCAATATGTCGCGCAGGGGCTCATCATCGTCGGCGCCGTCGCGGTGCCGGAACTTCTCGGTGCCTGGAGGGCAAGGCGATGAACGCTGTCAGATCCCTGTTCCGCAACCCGCCGCTGCTGACCTTCGTGCTGGTGGCCCTCGTCTGGCTCGTCGCGAGCCTCACGCTGCGGGGCTTCGGCGCCTATGGGCACCTTCGCTATCTTCTGGAACTTGCCGCCGTCATCGGCATCGTCGCGGCCGGGCAGACGCTCGTTATCCTGATGGGCGGCATCGACCTTTCGGTCGGCGCGGTCATCACCGTCACGGCGATCCTCCTGCCGCTCCTCTCGCCGGCCTGGGACCCGACCGGCCTTGCCGGCATCGTGCTGGCGCTCGCCATCGCGGCCGGCATCGGCTTCCTCAACGGGGCGGGCGCGGCCTATCTGCGCGTGCCGCCGATCATCATGACGCTGGCCATGGCGACCTTCCTTCAGGGGTTGCTGGTTATCGTCGCCGGCGGCAGCGCGGTCACGGTCAGCAATCCGGCCGTCATCCTGCTCGGGCAGGCCCGGCCGCTCGGCATTCCGGCCGGCGTAATCCTCTGGATCGTTGTTTCGGCGGCGGTGCTGCTCCTCATCCACCGCATGCCGATCGGCGCGCGATTCCTGGCGCTTGGTGCCAATCCGCTCGCTGCCCGCCTTTCCGGCGTCAGCGTCACGCGCAACACGCTGATCCTCTATGCGCTTTCCGGCTTCTTCGCCGGCCTTGCCGGCATCCTCGTGCTCGGCATGAACCGGCAGGGCTATGTCGGCATCGGCGATCCGTACCTGCTCACCTCCATCGCGGCGGTCGTGCTCGGCGGAACCTCCATCCTCGGCGGGCGCGGCACCTATGCCGGCACCATTCCCGGCGCCATCCTGCTCGTCACGACCACGGCGCTGATCACCGTCGTCAACGCCTCGCCCGGCTGGCGCTCGATCATGTTCGGCACGCTCATCCTCGCGCTGCTGCTCGTTTCCGGCCGCGAGGCGCGGCGATGACAGGCCGCTACGACGGGCCGGTCATCGACCCGCACCACCATCTCTGGGACCTCTCGCTGCGCCGCCATCCCTGGCTGGAAAAGGCGCGGGACGAGGGCGGCGAGATGGTCTACGGCAGCCTCGCGCCGATCCTGCGGGATTACGGCGTGGAGGATTACCGGCGGGATGCCGAAAACCAGAACGTCGTCGCCACCGTGCATGTCGAGGCCGGCTGGTCCGACGCCCATCCGCTGGAGGAAAGCCGCTGGCTCGGCCGCCTCGACCGCTCCTCGGGTGTCGCGAGGCGCCATGTCGCGCGCGTGCCGCTCGACAGTCCCGACGCCGCGCGCCTCATCGAGGCGGAGGCGGCCGATCCGAATCTTGCCGGCATCCGCGATATCGTGAGCTGGCACCCGGAGCCGGGCAAGAGCTTCGCCCCGCGCCCGCACCGCATGGCCGACCCTGCCTGGCGGGCCGGTCTCGGCCGTCTTGCACGCCACGACCTCGTCTTCGACCTGATGCTCTATCCCTGGCAGATGGACGAGGCGGTGGACCTCGTGCGCGCCTTTCCCGAAATCCTCTTCGTGCTCAACCACGGCGGCAGCCCGGCGGACCGGACGGCGGAGGGCATGGCGCTGTGGCGCAGCGGCCTTCGCGCCCTCGGCAGGCAGCCGAATGTGCGGCTGAAGATCTCCGACCTCGTCGCCTACGACAACGACTGGACGCCGGAAAGCCTCGGCCCCGTGATCGCGCATTGCCTCGACTGCTTCGGCCCGGCACGCGCCATGTTCGCCAGCGATTTCCCGGTCGCCGGCCTTCATGCCTCCTTCGACGCGGTCTATGCCGTGTTCCGCGACCTTGCCGCGCCGCTTTCCCTCGACGAGCAGCGCGCCCTCTTCTTCACCACCGCCGACGAGACCTACCGTCTCGGGATGGGAGAACGCCATGTCTGACCTTCATGCGACCGCAACCGGCATTCCGCTGATCGACGACCGCGTCCGCGGTTTTCCGCCCGGCCATGCGCCCCTGCCGCTCGATGCCATCGGCGGGCGGGGCTGGAAGCCCTATGACGGCCGGATGGCCCTGCCGCTGATCTCGCTCGACGAGCAGGCCTTTGCCGGCAATGTCGGGCGGATGATGGCCTATGTGGAGGACCGCGGCGTCGAGATCGCACCCCATGCCAAGACGCCGATGGCGACGGCGCTCTCCGATGCGCTGCTTGCGGCCGGTGCTTGGGGCACGACGGTCGCCGATATCCGGCAGGCCGCTGTCCTCCTCAAGGCGGGCCAGCGCCGGCTGATCCTCGCCAACGAGATCGGCGGCCTTGCCGCCGCCCGCCGCCTCGCCGCGCTTCTGTCCGGCTACCCCGAGGCGGAGGTGCATGTCTTCGTCGATTCCCTCGCGCTCGCGGAGGCCCTGCGCACTGCCTGGGCAGAGCGGGCGGACCTGCCGCCGCTCGGCCTGCTGGTGGAGTTCGGCGCCGGCCGCGCCGGCGCGCGCAGCACCGAGGCGGCGAAGGCCATCCTCGACGCCATCCTTGCCGCCGAGACGGCGACCTTCCGGCTGACCGGCATCGCCGCCTATGAGGGCGCGGCCGCCACCGCGGATGCAGACGAGACGCTGCGGCGGATCGACGGGCTGATGCAAATGACCGCGGCCTTCCTGCCGCAGGTGCGCGCCCGTATCGGTAACGAACGGCCACTCCTCGTGACGGCGGGCGGGTCGGTCTTCTTCGACCGGGTGGTCGAGGGGCTTTCCGCCGCTGTTGCGGCCGATCCCGATTGCCGGCTGGTGCTGCGCAGCGGTGCGATCTTCTTCCACGATCACGGCGTCTACGAGCGCGGCCTTGCCGGGCTCGACGCGCGGCAGGGTTTTCGCTTCGGTGGTGCGGTCCATTCCGCCGCGAAGGATTTCCGCCCGGCGCTGCGCGTGTGGGCCGAGGTGCTGTCGCGGCCCGAGCCGGGGCTTGCGATCTGCGGCATGGGCCTTCGCGATGTCGCGATGGACCAGGGCCTGCCGCGTCCGCTGACGCTCTATCGCGATGGCGCGCGTCTTGCCGATCTCGCCGGGGCCGAGGTGCAGCGCCTCAACGACCAGCACGCCTTCGTGACGGTGCCGGCGGGCAGCGACGTCGCCGTCGGTGACGTGGTGGAATTCGGCATCTCCCATCCCTGCACCTGCCTCGACCGGCACGCCATCCTCTATGGCCTCGACCCGGACCATGCGGTCACGGCGGCCTATCTCACCAGCTTCGGCTGATCCTCCCCATGAAGAAAGGAAACCATCCATGATCCAGCGCTATCAGAAGGGTTCGCGCATGAGCCAGGCCGTCAGCCATGGCGGGCTCGTCTACATTGCCGGCCAGGTCGCGGAAGACCGCAAGGCCGGCGTCGAGAGCCAGACGCGCGACGTGCTCGGCAAGATCGATGCCCTTCTGAAGGAAGCCGGCACGGACCGCTCGAAGCTGCTCGCCGTCAACGTCTTCCTGCCGGCCATCGTCGATTTCGACGCGATGAACGGCGTCTACGATGCCTGGATCGACCCCGCCAACCCGCCGGCCCGGGCCTGCGTCGAGGCGCGCCTTGCCGATCCGGACCTGCGTGTCGAAATGACCGCCATCGCGGCGCTCTGACCATGCACAGCGGCCTCGTCAACCCGATCGATCTTCTGGCGGACGGCCGGCAGGCCGGGCATCTGGCCATTCCCTATTCGGTCGACCGCTCGCCCTATTACCAGATCCGCATCCCCATCCTGCGCCTGAAGAACGGTGCAGGACCGAGCCTTCTGCTGATGGCCGGCAACCACGGGGATGAATATGAGGGCGAGCTTCAACTGGGCCGGCTGATGCGCCTGCTCGACGTTCCGAAGATCCGCGGCGCCGTCACCATCCTGCCGATGGCGAACCTGCCGGCGGTGATGGCGGCAAAACGCTGCTCGCCCTTCGACGGCGGCAACCTCAATCGCGCCTTTCCCGGCGATCCCGCCGGAACGCCGACGGCGCGGCTCGCCCATTTCCTCGAGCATACGCTGTTTCCGGCCCACGATGCCGTGCTGGACCTCCATTCGGGCGGTACCTCCATGGCGCATCTTACCTGCACGCTGATCGAGCGGCAGGCAGATAGCGCGCGCTTCGAGCGGTCCGTTACGCTGATGCGGGCAATGGGTGCGGCCCATGCCTTCATCGCCGACAACGGCCCGGCGGCGCCGACCTCGATGGGTGCGGCGGGCCGGGCCGGCACGATCGGCCTTTCCGGCGAGTTCGGCGGGGGCGGCACGGTGACGCCGGAGAGCATGGCCTTCACCGCGGCGGCGATCGACCGCCTGCTGATGGTGCTCGGCATCATGCAGGCGCCCGTCCTCTCGCGGGAAGCTCTCCCGCCGCCGCCCGCCCTGCAACTGCTTTCGCTCTCGCGGCACAGCCAGGGCATCTATGCGGAGCGGCGCGGCTGGTTCGAGCCGGCGGTTCCACTCGGGGCACGAGTGGCCGCCGGCGACCTTGCCGGCTGGTATCACGATCTGGAGCGGCTGGAGCAGCCGGAGGAGGCGCTGCGCTTTGCCGAAGGCGGCATCGTCATCTCCCACCGGCTGCACACCGACAGCCAGGCGGGCGACTGCCTGATCCAGGTCGCCGAGCCGATCAGCGGCTGATCGCCTCGACGGCCTCGCGCACCCAGTCGAGACGCTTTGCCGGGATGAGGCCGTAGTTGTAGAAATTCACGCCGTCGGCGCCCGCGTCGACGGCGTTTTTCGTGCGGGCGGCAAGGATGTCCGGCCCGTCCACCTCCGGATAGAAGACGCGAAGGCCAAGGCCCAGGAACTTGTCGGGACCGAGCAACTCGCGGCCGGTGCGGATGACCTCGCCGACGGCCTCCGGCGCCATGTCGTAGCAGCACAGGATCGCCCCGTCGCAGAGCCTGCCGACCGCCGCAAGGTCGACGCCGCCGAGCCAGCCGTCCTTGAGGTCGATCAGCACGATGCGCGTTACCGGATCGGCCGCCGCCTTGATCTCGCCGATCAGGCTCGTCACCGGCTCGCTGCGCCAGGAAAGGAAGGCGTGAAGGTCCGGGTGGTCGCGGAAGGCGTCGATGCCGGCGTCCGGGAATTCGGGGAACTGCCTTTCCGGCACGGCGCGCTCGCAGAGCTCCGCTATGAAGCGGGCGACTGTCCTGCGCGCGCCCTCGACCGGGACGCCCGCCTTTTGCGCGCGCGCGGTGCAATGGTCGCAGAAGCAGAGCGAGAGCAGGAAGTCGTCCTCGGCATTGAGGCCGACGCCGTCCTTCTCGTGGTGGTATTCATGCGCGAAGCCCATGAAGTTCGGGCTTTCCAGCTCCAGCATGTCCGGCTTGTAGCTCGTCGTGATGTCGCGAATGAGCGTGACGACATAGTCGCGCGCGGCGGGGCTGGAGGGGCAGAGATTGTAGTAGTTGGCGTTGCCGAAGGCGTTGCGGGTGATGTGCTCGGGATGGAGCATGCCGAGGCGCGTGTTGTGCAGGCAGACCGTCCAGCAGGAGACCTTGAGGCCCGTTTCCGCCCGCGCCTTCGTCAGCGCCGCCAGCATGTCGCCGCGCTCGACGACGTTCTGCGCCATCAGCGGGCGGATCGTCTTTCCCTGCCAGAGCGTCTCGTCCGGGCGGAAATAGACCGTTCCGTCTTCCGGGAAATAGGCTTTCTGCGCGGGGCTCCTCGGCTGGAGGAAGCGGCCGGCATGGTAGGAGGTCGCAAGGCTCACCGTATTGAGGCCGGCGCGGCCGGAAAGGTCGGCGGTAAGCGCCGCAAGTCCCTGGTCCTGAACGTCCCAGGGGTAGGTCC